>Ga0123355_10015246_pt1 | contig 12069 bp, 5 predicted proteins | sample TergutEmb28metaG_3_FD_89872 | JGI IMG/M metagenome (GOLD analysis project Ga0123355, IMG submission 89872) | Embiratermes neotenicus P1 segment gut microbial communities from Petit-Saut dam, French Guiana - Emb289 P1 | ecosystem: Host-associated > Arthropoda: Insects > Digestive system > Gut ... | reverse complement strand
CTACGTGAAAAAATCGTGAATGAAGTAAGTAATAATTGTAGAAAGAGGCATCTTATTATGTGAAGTATTTTGGTGGCAAAAAAATAGGGAACCTTACTTTCTGAAACACCCACGTATATATGTATTTTAAATTTTGATGTAATTTAGTGATGTAGCAGAGTCAGTGTTGCCACCAATTGAATGCTTGAGACGTAGCAGGACTTCTGATTTATTCTGTACCTTTGGAATGACACAGGATGTTTATTGGATAAATGAAGAAATAACAGAACAAGAAATGGTGAAAAAGAGTATTCACTTGGGTACCTTAATTATAGGGTGCATGTGTGTTGCATGTGTGAGTGTAAGATAATTTTTAAAACATTTTTATTCATACTGTTCTTACTGTCTTCCAACTTGCCGTGCCCTATCCATCCTTTTGATTCTGTCGGTAGTAGATAATATTGTTAGAAGCAAGGACTGGTCTCTGTTTCATTACAACTGAAATTGGCACTGCCTTGACTAAATTATCATTCATTAATCATACAGTGATGTTCATTTTCTGGTTCTAAGGAGGTGGAGGGGAAATAATTTAGAACTGTAAAAAAAGATTTTCTGTTATGTGTTTTGTTTTAGGTAGTATGACTTTTTCTCTATGGTGTTAGAAAATATGTTACAGAATTTTACAGCAGTGGAATTTGGTGTACATGCAGAAGTTACAAATGGCCAACAGATTTATATGTTAGTGTGTGTGTGTGTGTGTTTTATATACAGTGTGCCTAAATAGGGAACTGACCTAATGGTTTGAGAGATGTGTAGATGACAAAAAAAAATATGTGTTTTACAGCTTTCTTTTGATGAATTGGAAAATTGCAGTGTCATAGTTTTATTGTGTCCTTTGTTTTCATGTTGACACATCAATAAGGGATGCAAAGGCATATTGTGTTTATACCATCATTGTTACTGCATTTACACCATTATTTATTTGATATTTGATTAGTCTGGTTGACATTTGAAAGCCCAGGGTTTAAATTGTCAGTACACCCCACTAGTCAAGGGTTGAGGGTCAAGAACATTGCTATTAGTGCATGATTTTGATGCATTTGATGCTGTGCCACTCACCAGTGCATCTGGTAACAAATTGTCATCATTAGGCCTTAAAATGTTCAATGCTGGTGAAGCAGAAGATGCAGCAGGATTAAATCACTCTTGAACTAAGTATCAATTACAGAAGGCTCAGAGAAGTTTAGCCAACATATTTATGGTTAAATTATTACCTTTATTTACATCTGCACCACTCCCATCAGTGTAGAATAAAATGCTTGAAATTCTTATGTTAATGACTGGAAGTGAAGTGTATTTATTTCAGTTACAGTATAAGGGTAGTGAAACTGTATTTTCATGTGTGTTTGTGATGGACAAAGTGACATTGGGACAGTTTTTTCTCCAAGTACTTGCAGTTTTCCTCCTTTAGTATTATTTTATGAATGCCATGTACATTTCTTTCATCTACAGTTGACATTGTTTAATTGTGGTTGAGTTTAAACAAACAAAACACTGAAACGAAACTCCTGTACACTCTGGTTGCTGTAAAAGTAGTTTTTGGTCTTGGAACAGCTTTTCCATTGGCATATCATTCCTTTTCTCACCAGATAGTTGCATATTCATATTGCTACTGCTAAAATTATTATGTTCGTTGTCTGCTGGAACAGTTAACTTTACCTGAGATTTCTTTTCCTCTGTCATATTTTGCTGCGTCAGTGTGTAATTGGTTAATCAGTTCATGATATTTAGAAGCAACTTGGTTGCTGCATCTTCAATGGCTACCTTGAAATGCCAGGAGCTGATTACCCAATGATACAGTATCATATCCCAGAAAAATGTAATCCTCAGCTCCGTAGCTCTGAAAATCTTAGAACTCACTGTCTGTCATTGCATGGTCTCTAGTATTTTGGTATGCTACGAGTGCCTCCATATGAAGCAGTTGATAAGTGTGGTCTGGTAAATTTGATTTTGCAAAGTGCTTTTCCCAATAATTCAGTTGTGAAGCAGATCTTTAGACATGCTCAAATAGAAGAGAATAACAATATAGAAATTACTATCTAATGAGTCTTCTTTAATGTAAAAGTTCATGTTTCATTTTAAATGCCAGTGAAGTGATAATAAACATAGTGGATTCAAGGAGGAGCAGTTGAGAGTGGTGTCTTATCATCTGTCAGTGAAACATGATCTTACTGGTATGCATTGGTGAACAGGTCTTTGCATGACACTTCAGAGCACAGTAGTGACAGCATGTCTGAAGAACATGCCAGAATGAGTCATGATGTAACAGCAGATTAACAAAAATGGTTTTGTCTAATAGAAGGATACAACTGTTATTCTAATTTACATTTTGATAACAAGTCAGATTTTGTTATATCAAAATGTATGTCAATTATGTCCTTGTTTTTGTATAATTTTTGGATAGCTTTGTTGTTTGATGTTTGAAAATTTTTGCTTACTATATGTGCAGGTGTACAATAATTTTTTGATGGAAGACATCACGATGTGCTAGGGATATACTAAAACATCGATTAATATACGCCAAGCACAACTATTTAATGTGTATGAGACTACATGTTTCGACCTTTTTAAACGGTCATCATAAGGCCTTCTAGCGGGATCGAGTCAACAGATGCTGTGTACACTCTGGGATCCCAGTATGTTTACATTGATAAAATACATAAAATCTAGCAACTCAGTTACATAAGGAGGAGTGATATGTGTATTGCATAACTATAGTGGTTAAAATGTTTAAAATATTGGATGGGTGTTACAATTATAATATCAGGTCCCATTGTATCTAAGTATTCCTTGGAAGTTGTGGAGATTTCTTTAGTGATGTCAAAGTGTGTCCCTTGTTAGTGGAGCTCAGTGGGATTGTGCGTGTTGTCAAATAATCTCTGATATGACGAACATATCCTGTGGAGTTACGGTGTGTACTGACCGGTGAGGATCGCTTTTCTTTTTATCTTGGTATGTCATATGGGATGTGCTGGCCTTTCGTCACTCGTAGTTTTCTGTAGTGTAATCAGCAAAATTTGGATAATAACTTGGATAATATTAGTTTAAAAAGGCTGAAACATGTAGCCTCGTACACCTTAAATAGTTGTGTTTGATGTATATTAATCAATGTTTTAGTACAATAATTTGTCATTATTTTCCAACACATGGTGCAAAGAATTTGACTTAGTTGTTATACCTTAATTGATATGTACCTGAAATGTTTGTAAATTTATATGTTAAACCTGATAGTTTAAGAACATAAGGTAGTATACGTCATTAAAGCAGACTGGGAGTGAATTTTATTATCGTGTTGTGAATAAAAGACTTCTTGTGAACATAGGTTATATTATGGAGCAGAATATGAAATAAATATGGTATCATACTTTCGTTCCAAATGTTTTATGGCCCCTTATAACAGTTGTGGGTTTTCTAATTAGTGGTACTTGGTGTCTCATGTTGTACTGTACAGATGATAGGCTTCTAATCCAAGTGCTACTCATCATGTCAAACTCTGCGGGGTTACATTAAGCTGCTTGTACGTGATTTGTTTTTGCTTCTCGTCTTTGTCATCTTCATGTCGTTGCATTATATTCCGGTGCATGCTTCAGAATTCTATTTATCTTCATTCCATTAATGTATTATTAGTCGCCTCTTTTTTTTTAGATATCAGTTTTTCAAACAGTAGAGCCTGGAAGTCTGTGACATGTATTGTTCTGGATTCTGATCTTTTGTGATGAATTTTAATAACGTTATTCCAACCTTTGTGACTAGTTCTAGTTAAGTAGGATGAGACCACATGTTTGATGAGTTAGCTTCCCTCCTCTTCTGCTGTAAAACATATCTCTGTTAGCTCAGTTATGCTCTCTTGTTCATTCAATGAGTTTGGGTTTCTTTTATGCTTCATGGAATAAGACTCTAATGGCACTGTTTAATGAATATTATGCTTTCAAAAAATGTTTATATTTTAGTAAAAATGAATTAATGCTGTTCATAGTTTCTGGTGTTATTTTGTATCCTTATGATGATATTTCATAACATATTGGAACAAAGTAGGCATTTTACATTGACATGCAATCTGATGTTTATGATGGCTTTATTGGTCCCAGTGGATCACAGACATTAGGACTCCTCTGTACTGCATTGGTGAAGCAGTCCAGCTATAGCCAGGACATGTTGAACCCTCCTTTTTGCTTATGTTATGGCTTTTCAGGGTTATGGAAGTGAAATGGATGGTGGTGACCAGCATTTCAGAGGAAATTTTGAGCCTCAAAATTTAGACAGCAGGTTACTGTGAAATGTTGGAGGCTGGCCGCCATAACCTAGACGCACACAATATAATTGCTGTGAAAACCTCTAATTTCACTTACACTGCTTACAGCCTTCCATTGTCCTTTTGTTAAATACACATTCTTCACTAGCCAGTCTCACAGTATATGTTATTTTGATGTTGCATTTTATTGTTTTAGTTCCTGGTATCATCTGATAAAAATTGTGTTAATAATGTACTTTGTTTAGTTGTGAGAGGAGTTATTTTATTTCCATATCCCTCTGTGGTCTGAGTTTAGACATTCTGGGTACCATATTTTGATACTTAAGTGAGTTACCCTCTTTGAATACCATTGCCACACATTCTCATAGATGTCCCTTTGGTGATACTTATTTGTGCCATAATCTATAATACATTGCTTTTAGCTAGTAGAATGTGATTGCTTGCATATTGTATCATTGTTCTGTTACATATGAGCTGTATTACAAGTACAATGGTCATGACACAATTTTGGTTTATTGCATCGTAACCCAGAAGACGATGATATGAATCTACATGATCATGAAGACCTCAGACCATATGTGTGAATTCCATTTGTTAGTAGCAACAGATGCTTAGATGTTCCCATGCTCTGTGTACCAGCTGCAATCCATGAACCACCATTTACGTATTTTCCCAGGAATTATGTCTCAATTTTACTGGAATTTCTGTGCTTTAAATTAGCCATTATTGAAAAGCAGCCGATATAACCTGAGGTGTGAAAACCTTTACATAGAGACTCTTTAATATCTGATTCTGACTTCCATGAAACACGAGAGACACATTAACATTTTCTCCCTGGTGAATTTCTTGATATTTCCGTATTTATATTTTGAGTTGTGCTGAAAATACTGCTTCTTAGTCTTGTTCATATTGTTTTTATTCAATGCTAATGTATGCTGTCAGTATGCTAAGTTACATAGTTGTTGGTTTTGGATTTCGAATACTTGGGTTCTCTTGGCAAAAAAAATTCACTCCCAAGCCTAACATTGTATAGTGGTACCTCAGCAGATGTTTCCTTCGTGTGCTGTGCCCATGTAGTATGAACGTCATGTTTGTAATTACAACTTTATGACCCTCAGTTTAAGTTATAACCAAGGCAGGTTCCTGTTGAATTGTCTCTGAAGTTGCTACAGAATGACGTAGATTACAATAAAAATTATGATTTTTCTTGGTTCACACTTTATGATATTGCTGGTACCCAGCCTGACTGTAAAGGCAGTTTTGCAAAAGTTTACTGGATTTTAAATAGTACATTGCATATATAATGACCATGTATATTTAATTTTATATATATATATATATATATATATATATATATATGCATTACAGTTCAAGCAATAAACAGTCATATGGAAGAAATGAAAATAGAAAAGTTATTTTTGTTAACAGAACTAACAGTTTTTAGGGTGTTGTAATTATTTTTTTTAACAGATATGCGGCTCATGTCTAAAACAATCTGGCAGCTAAATTTTTTACATCTAGGAGCAATCTGTAATAATATTCTTTATACAAATTAAACTTAATGTAATGTTTTGTTCTGGAGTTTTTCGAATTTCCGGCTTTATTCATGTGTAAACTATATTACTGAGGAGAGCAGGTAAAGCCTTCGTTTACAAAAATCAGTCTGTAGTCTATACTATGCTTCAGTAAAGAATCACATCTCCTTTCAAAGTTGTGCATGTGACAGGTAACAAGTGTACAATCATTTCCATCCAGTGCCAAGGTTAAGAATGCACCCCAACTCCGCTATATGCCGTCATGGCATGGTGCTTAATTAAGCACTGGCACAGCTTTAGCTTCTACCTTTGCTCACATGTTGAACACATCAGAAGCTACAGAAATTTTGATGCCAGTTAACAACCAGCAGTATTAAGCATAGGCCAAAGACATACCTAATTATGATCAGGATTTACCCACAATTAATAAGAAGTAAAGTAGTTTATATTGTATACATATCTAAGAGTAAATACAGAAAATAAGATTCTTTCCTCAGTTAATCGTTTTGGGATTGCTGCTTATTACATTTTACATTGTGTACTGTATATAATTTTATAAAAACAATTCACAACTTCATTTGAACAGGTTGAAAATTTTGTAATTGCCAGCCTAGAGAGCAGTTGCTATGGTGAAATGCAGTAACTTCTCAGGTAATGACTTTGCCTAATTTGAACTTGTCCTTGGGTATAATGTATTCCAAAGTAATATTATAAGTTAAACTGTCCTTTGCTGTGGACAAGTTGAGTGTGCTGTTGTGTTGTTGGGCAGTCATAAGGACTTTCTGTCAACTTCATATTCCATGCCTACCGAATCCTCATACATTTGTCTTGTGACATTATATTGAGATAATGGATTGTAAGTGAAATATGAAGTTCCAGTTTTGTGTATAGATTTGGGGACTAATACTAATATTTTATACAAAGGGTGTGGAAATATTGTAGATGTATAGTGTATGAAGTGATATGAGGACACACTGTAAGTGTTAAGTAACTATACTTAAGATATTTATTGGTACTAGTAGAAAAAGGCAATGGTTGGAAATTTGTGTTACTTTAAGGTTATGCTGTTTTTTGATTTTATATACATTTGTTTTCAATTCATTGTGCTTATGTTGGCTATGCATAATTCATTATCAAAAATCTGATAAGCTGAAGCCATAAGATGTATGCTTTGGTGTATCCACTGAAACCACACCTTTAGTGCACCAGCACTGGTAACCATTGGACTTATTTTAATCCTCAACGCAGGAAATATATGTTTTTTCTACAATAATGTCATAGCTCAGTTAGCAGTGCTTTATACATGACTCACGTTGTGCAGCCAGATTTTTTCTGTCTTGAATATAAATAGAGGTGTTGATGTTGTGTTTATTTTAAGAATTTGTTGATTATTCTAATTATTATTTGAGTGAATAGATATTACAGTAAAGAAACCCACTTAGTAATGGATAAAGTACAGTATGTGGAAAATGTTTGCAATGTTTGTTGGTTGGTTGCTATGAAATTGTATATCATTTGGGACCATTTGAATCTGAAAAATAAATAATGAAACAATAGTCTCTTGATGGTAGTTGTGTTTTGCCCTGTACTCATCCTGTTTCATACCTTGTGCTTCATTCAGTCCTTTTTGAAATACCAGTGCAGGATTTTCTTCGTGTGTGGCAATACACTGTGTTTTATAATATGAAACCAAATGTACTTTTCACTCAGTTTACACAGTTTAACTGGTAAACAAATTCCTTTTTGTTTGCAGTAACTATCTACATGTTCCTGCAGTGCACTAAAGCTGTCTCCATAAAATGCAAGATCTCACAACCACATTGAATTTATATATATATTTTCATAATGGTTTGGCCTGATGATGGCTTTATTAAAAAGCCAAAACATGTAGCTAGTTACTGTAAACTAAAAGGAATTCATTTACCAATAAACTTTAGTTAACTGAATGAAAGGTACTTCATCAGATTGAGCAGCATTGACTATTTTAATATGTTCCATATTCCATGGATTAATTAGATGTATAAAATATTAATAAAAATCCAACTAGAGGCAACAGTACACAATCTGATTTATTTTACTGCAAAATCACTCTACATGTTCCGGGTGTCCACCGCACCCATCATCAGGAGTACTAAAAACTGTAGCCGCAGACTCCGGTACGGGTAAAATATCGGTACAGCTACTTCCCTCCAACGTGATGAGTGCAGTGGACACCCGAAACATGTAGAGTGATTTTGCAGTAAAATAAATCAGACTGCATACTGTTGCATCTAGTTGGATTTTTATTAATATTGAATTATGATGCACCAAACCATGAGCTTAAAATTCATGGATGTATAAACTGTATTAATAACCAACAAATGCACTTTAATTTTATTGATGTACTTTCATTGTAATATCTTCACCAACATGTTTGTGCCAGTAGTCCGGCCATCTTTAGGGTGATATCTCTGATACAATATTTGATGTTTATTCTTACGTAATCAGAAATATTGTATACTTACACTTGATAACTTAGAGGTTATTTGCCAGCACAAGTATGAATGTCATGTAACTGGTCTAATTTTGGCCAGTGTGGTTATAAATATTTGCTTTGTAACAAATGGTGGGGAGATACATGAACTGCAGTATGCTGGTTCATTTTTTTTCAAACATAAGTTTTCTCAGAGTGATAACCTCATATGAGAGTAAGATTAGCACCAGCTGCTAGATGCATAATTACATTGCTATTTAGGAAATGTACATCATCACACTTCGAGTCTATGGTATATTTGTGACCCTGGTATGTAGGGTGGGGGGGCTCGTATACCGGGGACTTTGATTGGTGAATGAAGGAGGGCTCTAGTGGTGGGGCATCTGTCTGCAAGGGATTCCATCAAGGGGACCTTGAGGGAGGGCTCCTTTACTGGGAAACCCAAAGATGAGGTTTTTGAGAGATGCAAAGTGCCCTGAAAACGGGTATCTCCATAGGGGCCCTGTTTGGGAAACCTGGAGGGTGTTTGTTTGCCGGGACTTTTGAGAGAAAATGAAAGGTATATCTGGGTTCCTTTCTTGGACCCAGAGGCCATTAAGATTTTAAGCCTGGTGGCCATCTGGAACTTCAGTAAAGGAACAGGGCTCTCCTGAGTTGATTTTAGATTATGGGGCACAAAGGGCTCGCCTGTAAGGCCTAGGTGCATCGGGACCATAAGGGCTTGAACCCATTGTTAATCAATTAACCCTCTGGACAACCTATTAATAACACTTTATCAATAAATGTGAATAAAACAATTCATAAACAGTTTAATATTTTATAATAACATTTTAAATACTGTATATTTAACAAAAACTTGTACTTTTGATATACATTATTATTGTAAAACTATTTTATTGCCATGCATTCTAACAACATATGTGTTAGCTCCCTGAAGATGATGATTGCACTGAAATGTGTAGGAACAAATTGGTAGTAAAAGGCATAATATATAGAATAGTACATTTGTTGGTGCTGATAGAACTTGATACAAGGGAGTTTTACTAAAATTTTTCAATTACTTGAACTTGTTAGATGGTTTTGATGACTGGTGTGTATGAAAACCTTGTATTTCTGTACAGAACTCACAAAATATTATTGGATCAAAAAATATTCCAGAAGAAACATTGTAGACAAGACTGAACACATGCTTTATGTCCAGTACAGTTTTATCCTGGGTCTTACAGTTTTTGATGTGATTAAAAAATTCTTATATCTGCTAACAAATATGAGGATTGTTGATATCCCTTATTTTTGACAATTAAATAAGGCTTCTTTCTACAAAGTATATAGGTTTACATGTATATAACAATATTTTTAATCGAAATGCAGTTTCTGTAGTCATTCCTTTATTAAAACTTAGTCTTTTGACTGCCAGCAGCTTTTTGTGCTATCTCCAACACAAAATATTCTTGAACCGTGTTCAGTAGTTTCAGAGAAGAAATACACATACAGGCACAGTTAAACACCAGTCTCTTAGTGTGATCCTTTTCTTAAATAGAATGAATGTGGATTTGAAAGAAAAGAAAAGAAAGAAAGAAAAAAAGTATGGTGCTCTGAACATGTGGGTGAATTTAATTTTCGTTTTCATTTGTCTAGACACAGCTGCATTTTACAGAAAAGCATGATTTTTTCTTTGCATTTTGTACATTTACATACATTTGAAGTGAAAGTTACGAAGCTTAATTACAATGAGTGCAGCACTACGCACATGCACGCTTGCCCAGTCTTATCCAGCTTGTGTGGAGTGATCATTTCTGAGAAGTTGTATGGAAATTTATTTTAAAGCTCTGAAACATGAAATTCACATAAGCAGTATTTAAAAATTCAGTCTTTACTTCATAGAAAACATGCTGCATCTCTGTTACAAAGATATACCAGTTAATATGTTGGGAAATAATTGTCATTTATTCTGAGAATCACATGAAACTCTGAAATACACCATGGAAAAGATTCATCATTTTTTAATGTTAAGTAAGGTGCTTCATATATTAATTGCTGTTCTTTAACAGTGTTGTATGCACTGACTGTTACACTTTAATTAAGGTGGAACCTCTGAAACTCATTACTTGCTTCATGAGAGCTTCTACTGAACTGTTCGTAATTGACATTTCCATGGAGTACGTGCAACGATATTTAGCCAAGTGATGATGAGTCATGTAAATATCTGAGCAAAAAGAATGTAAGAGCCAATTAAAGGTACGAGCTGTGCAGAAGTGAAATTTAATGTCCACAATTAAGCCAATGACTTCAAAATTTTATTGCATACTATGCAGATGGTCATCCTTTGAAGTAAGTGTTTCAGGGTCATGCCCCCTTCTTCCGTAAGTTATTGAAAACATACAATGAATATAACACAATTCTTAAGCTAAGATTTGATATCCTTCCTATCAATCCTTTTCCTTTCCTGCACTTTTGTTTCCACCTTTCAACTTCCCTTTCTTCTTCCTTTTTGCATTTCTTGATTGTTTTTGCTTCTTTTTCTTCTTTCCAGACTTCCTTCTTCCTCTTTTGGGTGAAGAGCTTCTCCCACTTGGACCATCATTTCCAGAAGGATCTATGTGTAGAGTTCCGATATCAGTGCGTATGTAGGATTCATACAGGAACTCACCACAACTATCTCCACTACAGAATTCTTCTCCACATTCTGCACACACTGCTGCCCGTGTTTCAATAATTCCTGCCCGGTTCTTGTTGCGATGAATATGGCTTGAATCATTTCTTGCTTTTTTTTCTCGAGCTGCAGTGTTTAAATGCAGCTTTCCCAATGTGACCAGTCTGCAAATAAATTTCTTTTATGTTTTCATATAGTGTAACTGAATGATGCAACTATTTCTCTACTAATATTTTTAAGCTGAGGGTATACAGAGCCTTATAAAGACATGCAAGCAGTACAGGTCATTTCTGCTATTTTTTCTATGAGCACTGCACTTTTCAGATGCTTCTCCACAGTGAATGCAGACATTATGTGAAGCTGACCATTCACCTCCAGAGTTAAGAATTCAAGGAACTTTACATGCAATCTCCCTATAGCATTTTATGTTGTACTGCAAAACATGGGGATAAGTTTTCAAGAATATGCCATTATGTCCACCATCGGATTTAAAGCACTCTCAACAAGCATGACAGGACCTACCTGCATAAATGCAAACAATTATGTGGCTTGATTTAATTTCATAAATTTTTTCCATAATGAGGAATAATTTCTTGCAATTTTTCTCATGCATTCAGTTTCCACATTTTATGCACAGTAAATCCCTAATTATATTCAATACAAATGTAAAACCAGTATTATTATATGCTTGTGAAACTTGGAAAAACTACCAACCAGATAAGAAGAAGACTACAGATATTTCTAAATAAATGCTTAAGACAAATAATGAATATGAAATGGACCGATAAGATTACAAACGAAGAACTATGGAGAATCACCCATCAGAAGTCAATAGAAAATCAAATAAAAAGAAGAAAATGGAATTGGATTGGACACACATTACGTAAAGAAACAGGAGCGATACAGAAAACTGCATTATATTGGAATCCTCAGCGATATAGAAGGAGATGTAGGCCAAAGAGAACGTGACAAAGGTCAATAGAGGATGAGATAATTTGTATCAACTAATAGAGAACTTTTTGTGAACAATGCAGATATCCATAACATTCCTACAAGATCACAGAAGGACCTACATCTACCTATTGCTAATCTCTCTGTATTTCAAAAAGGAGTGTAT
>Ga0123355_10015244_pt1 | contig 12069 bp, 10 predicted proteins | sample TergutEmb28metaG_3_FD_89872 | JGI IMG/M metagenome (GOLD analysis project Ga0123355, IMG submission 89872) | Embiratermes neotenicus P1 segment gut microbial communities from Petit-Saut dam, French Guiana - Emb289 P1 | ecosystem: Host-associated > Arthropoda: Insects > Digestive system > Gut ... | reverse complement strand
CTCATCTTTCGTCAAATGGTTCGGGTTCATACCAACCCAATATAAACATGTGGCTATTTCTGCCTTACTTGCTCCATGAAATGGGGCACTACATACAATCCATTCAAGATGCACGCAAGTTAACCAGCATATAACACTACCAATTCAACCCTACAGTTGTTAAGCACACATTATGCGTAAAACTACGCTCGCTGCTACCACTCTCTTTTGTTCTGACCCTTACTAACAGTAAGCAATGTGGAAGTGTCGTCAGAAAAAAAGGCACAGGTCATAATAACATAAATTTAATAATTCAACAAATAAATAACATTACAACAAATAAGAAAATTACTAACCGTAATAACATAATAAGCTTCACAGCAAAATCAGTTACCCACCTTAACTGGTGACACTTCGGAGCAGCAACACACAAAGATAAATTAATATAATACTCATGCTTGAACTGGAGCCTTACGCTGTCCGACGTGACACCAGGAACCCCTCAGAGGCCGCAGCCGGAAGGCAAGACAGAATTTTGAAGCATAGATCAAAAGGAATTTCCAGATGTTTACTCCACTGCGGTCCCTGAGCAAGTTGTCCGTAGCTACTCGGTAATCGTAAGCCAATGATGACGTCACAGCACACACACACATCATCCTTCACCTGCTGTTCGCAAATAACTAATCGCGATACATTTAAATCTTTCTCTATTCTGCTTACATTTCTAGAAAGAGCATCGGCATGTTGCATCCTGGTGCCTAACTGGTGTCCTACTTTATAATCATACTCGGACAACTTTACAGCCCATCTCGTAAGTCTTGAACTACGATCCTGTAAATTTAATAACCACCTGAAAGCCCTATGGTCGGTATACACTGTAAACTTACGACCATATAAATAGCACCTAACTGCTTAGTTGCAAATAAAAAAGCCAACAATACTAATTCAGTAACACTGTATTTAGTCTCTGCAGAGTTCAATTGTCTACTGCAATAAGCTACAGGCCTTTCTTCCCTGTTGTGCAATTGCGATAAAATAGCCCCAGTAGCCTTAGTCGAAGCATCACACGCAACAATAAATGGCTGTGAAAAATCTGGGTATATCAGTAAGGGTTCTGTACTCAAAATTCGTTTTAGCTCTTTAAAAGCTTTCTGATGTTCCTCCATCCATACAAACGGTACATCTTTCGTAGTTAAAGGTTAAGCGAATTTAGCAAAGTTTGGAACATGTCGCCTATAATATCCTGCTAGTCCGTTAAATGATCGAATATCTTTCACTGTCTTTGGGACCAGATATTCTTCAATAGCCTTTACCTTTTTTGGGTTAGGTCTAATACCTCTAGGAGTACAAATATGTCCTAGGTACTCTACTTTGCCTGTTGCAAAAACACACTTCTCGATCTGAATTCTAAAGTTAGCCTGGTCTAATCTTTCAAAAATATTCCGTAGTTTCTTTGCATGTTCCTCCATAGTAGTCGAAAAACACATTATATCGTCTAGATAGATTAAACAATCTATTCCTTTTAAACCCATCAAAACAATGTCAATACATCTTTGATAAGCAGCAGGAGCATTATTTAATCCAAATGGCATCTTATTCAACTGAAAGTGACCCTGATGGCACGAAAATGCTGTCTTTTCTTTATGTTCAGGTTTTATGGGTATTTGATGATAACCTGAAGCCATGTCTAACACTGTAAATATCTTACTATGTCCCATTGAATTCAATGTATCAACTATGTTTGGAATGGGATATGCGTCTGGTTTAGTTACAGCGTTTAATGCTCTATAGTCTACACAAAACCTGTATTTAATACTTCCGTCTTTCGACTTCTTCTGAACCAAAACAATACTACTACTACAGGGAGACATGCCAGGTTCAATAATATTCTTTTCTAACATTTCCTCTATATGTTTTTCCACAACTGGCTTCAAGGCATGGGGGGGTTCAATAGAGGTTTCTCTTTATAGGCCTTGCATCCCCCTTATCTATACTATGTTCCACCTGACTAGTGCATCCTAGCTCTGTATTTCCTATTCCATAAAATAAATGCTTATATTTCCGTAGAACACCCCAAAATATTATAATCCTTCGCATCAAGGTGTACTAATTTATCCCTTAAATATTCTTCAAACTCATTATTTGTTTCCTTATAAGTCTGTACCACTGAGTTTACAACATAATTTTCGCAGGTCCGTATATCATTATCTTGTATGGGGGAGGCTACCCCAATATATCTACATTTTCCTAACTCTACTTCTTCTAGTGACAGATGTACGATTTGGATTGGCACATATCCTAACACTTGAATTCCCTTCTGAATTCTTGGTTCTTTGTATACATTGTCTCTTTTATCTCTCTGTTCAATTTCCTTATTTCTTATCTGCCCTCACTTCCTTCTTATTAACTTGAGCCGTATGTTTATGTGTACCGATTCCATTCTCAACGGGAAGAGAACTGCTCTCCGCCTGTAGGTCATCCCTGTGACAAGTGATTGAAACTGGCAAACCACCTTCTGGCAATTCTGGCAGGCATTCACCCAAACCAACATTAAGGAAACCGCCGTCCTGTTCGGGACGGATGTACTACCGTTGCTACTGGCAACAAACTTATCATGGGGAGAGAATACAGAAACCACCAATGGAGACTTTTCTATATTGACCATAAACGGGGGTGAACCGCCGACATTCGATGAGCTCATATAACCTTCAAGTATAGCTACTAACAACGCCAAATACACACCTGGCAGACCTTCTGGATCCGCCAGTACTTCTTGATTCCGAGGGGCTTTAACAACCGTCAAGTTATCACGTCTAACAACTAAATCGGGCTATTCTCACAGAATGTGGGGGTACCGTCACAGCCTCCGCGACCTCTACGGTACCTTCCCAGTCCCCCACAGGCTCACTCTCCCCTTCCTCCTGATCAAGGCTAGTCAATCCCTCAGACCTGGCGTTGATCAGGCGCTGGACCGTTGAGACCTCCCACTCTCGACCTCTCAATGGAAAAGAATAGCGACCTACGTTCAGTAATTGGGCGGTCAGACTGATTTCAGCCCCCACATGCTGCAGGAAATCCATACCAAGAATGCCAGAGCTACAGCATTTCATACTATAAATGTATGAACAAAAGTCATGTAATAATCTTTCATGTCTAATAAATTCTATTTCATGTTCCCCTAAAATTTCCAATTGTGTGCCTGTTACACCCCTAGCCTGTACATCACACGGTTGCACCTGCGCCTCATTCCGGGCTGAATCAACGAAACCATGGCGCCGGTATCCACCATGAACGAAAACTCCTCTCCCTCTATCTCTATAGTCAATACGGGCTCTGTCACAAGACCCTTAACAACCGACAGCGCAGTGCAACCTTCCATGTTAGGATTTATTTTGGGTTGGACGACGGGGTTGTTCTCATTCTCCCTATCCCGTTTAAATTTCTCCTTTGCCCTCGAGGACAACTACTGCGAGTATGTCCCACCAGCCCGCAATCATAACATTGAATGCCGTATGGTCTACGTGACGTGCAACGATCGTCATCGTTCTTCGGCCCTGACGCCGTGCCCCCTCCTATGGTCCGCACTTGGTCCTCAGATTGCATAGGAGTCCGACAATCAGTCCGGTAAGAGTAGGTCCCATCTATTCTCCTCGAGTATTGTGTCGGCCCAGTCCCAGACTGCGACCCGGCACCTCGAGCTCCGCTCCATTGGAATTTACCCAGGGGTCTATTATACCTATTTATTGGTGTACCTCCACGGTTGCCTCTTACCGTGAACACCCTTGCACTTGTTCCCCGGTCTTCTCTACTTAACGCCTTCTCTTCCTTTTCGTCGTTAGTTGCTATTATGGCCATATTCAAAGCTTTATCGATATTTTCAGGCATTTGTAATCCAACGTGTTTTCCTGCCGTTTCTATTAATCCGTTTATAAACACCGCTAAAAGCCTTCTATCTGCCTCCTGATTAATAACAGCTTGTTCTACCGCATTTTCACTACTATGGATCGTCCGTTGACACAGTTTTCGGAGACTATCCAAAAACATTTCGGGACTTTCATCTTTCTCCTGGGAAGCATTTTGTACTCTAGTAAAATGATACTGGTCAGTGTGCTCATCTTTAAATCAGTTCAGAAAAGCAGTTCAAAATGCTGCATTTGTAATATCATCAGCCCTCGATTCAGGTTGTGCTGAATAAAGATTTAGCAATACCTTTCATTTTTAACTTAGCTAAGTGAACTTTATCTTTAGCGCTCAGCCTTCCCATTTCAGCTGCCTCGTCGATAGATTCAAAAAGTCTGTAACTGATATGCTGTTGCTATCTCCTCTCCACGGCTGCACTAAATTTACTACCCACATATCCTTTGTGGCGTTAGCCACGTTTATTTATTGTTTCTATCTTACAGTCGCGAAGTGCTGCTTCGCACGGAATGTACCACTTATGGACGACGCTTCGTCAGCCGACACGAGGTCGTGTCAGTTCCTGCTGTTGAAAATATGTTACATCCTATACGCCATTTTCCATTCACCTCCCCTTTAAACTGTCTTTGTGAGCACACAACAGCCAACTATTGCTCACCGAAATCACCTTGGACAATCCAATAATAGAAGTGCAAATTGATCGCCCTTATTAAAGTAAGTTTACACCCTAATATTAGTGTTCACAAAAAAAAATTCTGTGGTATAATAACCCATCTATCGTATAATCCACAACATGGACAAAGTCCGAGCAAAGAATCGATAGTACAAGAACACAATACTTTACCACAACTGTCGCAAGAATGTATGTAACATTCACATTTTTCTAAATCTTCAAATATCGGTGGCCCCCGATACCAATAAATGGCTTCACACATGGGAAACCTATCATCAACTAATTCCCTGGGCAATAAAAAGTGTCTACAGACTGTAAGATTACAAGAGTAACAAGCATAAAATCGACACAGGCCCTTAACAGTTCTTCCACATAAGTTCCTCATACTTTATTCTATCTGATTAGCTGTTAACTGTATCAAGGCACTTATTCTCCAGTATATAATAAGCATCATTGTAAGGGCACAAATTACAGAGAATATCAAAAGCATACACATTATTAACATTAACATAACTACAACAGTACAATATATATTTCCCTAGCGTCCTACGCATTCATATATGAGACTCTCATGTCTGCTACCTGTCGCTGTGCGCATCCAGTTAGGGGTAAATAATCGGTCCTCTCTCCACTTCAAATACTACTGCAAGTCCCTCTGAATGTTCGTATTTACAGATTTTGTAATTTGGGACTTTAAACCCTTTTGGTCATCCAGCAAAAGCTATTTCTAGCCGCGACTCAACAACTAAATTAAGGAACTTGTAATTATGTGGTTCAATATAGTTAACATCAATTTGAATATGTTCGCGAAAAAATCTATCCACTATCTCGCGTGCATATCTCGTAGACCCTTATAATGCTGTTGGATGCGCCACGTGTAAAATATGAATTAATAAGAATGTAAATTCTTTAACAGTAGCTCCTGTTCCCCAGCAGCAGCAGACAGCCATGCATATTCAAGAACGCTACTACAAACACACCACTCCTTCAAAAGGAGTGGTTCTCATCGCGATGCTTCCACCAGTTGTTATATACGCCAGGATAGGAATCAAGGAATACCAATATACAGTAATTAATAAACCAAATTAGTAATTTCAATTATAAATATATTGTAAATAATTCAAAGTAAAAGAAAAGAAATTATTTCAAAGAAATACAACAAATTTTACTCATGTCCCTAACTTCCTGATCCTGCGTATCGGTTACTAGTTAACGACTTATAAAGTGTCTTGGCTGAGAGTTTACAACCTTTACTCACAAAGTACAAAGACTGTAATAGACATCTTTGGTGCTCGACCCTGGTCTTCTGCTGTGGTCACTGCTGCAGGTCTGGACAGGACCTCCTCTGGTTCTGTAACTCGTTGTCAAGACGATCACAATAAAAGTCAGAATGAATCTCTGGCCCTCAGCCAAGGGTATTTAACACTTCTAATTTCCGTGTGTTCTTCAAATACAGAAGATCCCCCTTTTTGGAAGAAAACTATCCATTGGCAGATCACACCCTTCTTTACCAAAGCATCATTTAATACGAAGTAACCGAATGGCGCTTCATTACTGTCATCATATCCTGGGCAAAGGTCTTGTCCATCCTTATGTGGAGTTGTTACAAAATCATGTTGGGAATCACAAGACTTTACACAAGAAATATGATGCACTGAACTGCGGTGAGAGAATTAGCAAATCTCTCCTGTGGTTTACCAACTCTATTGTACTTGCATTAGTCAAACAAACATCCTCACCACAGTTTCCTTTCAGTTCCACGTGTATGAATATAGCATTGGAAAACTTAGACAAATAAAATGTAATACACATGGGTAATCAGTCAAATAACCAATCAATAAACAATAGTATGTGTGATAAAAAACAGTACATGTATAAAATAATATGACGCTAGTTAGTAAGGCGTTCATAACAACCTAATCCTATGAAAAGCCGCCGACATTTTCCCCAGCCTGGGAAAAATATCCGGAACAATAGGTACAGCCGACACTATGCTCCTCACCGTTACGGTGGAGATATCCTCCACAAACGACACCCGATCAGATCCTTCCACTACCAGACCTTCCTGCTGCTTAGTGGTCATGCGTACATTGCGAGCCACAGGAGCTTACTGTGGCCTCGAGGCGACTGACTTGCCTTTTAAGCTGTTGGAGCGCCTGGAGGATTTGCTGGAGGACAAACCCTGGAGGATTTGCTGGAGGACAAACGTTTCGCTTCCTCCTTCCGGAGTTTTTGCTTCTCCTTCTGAATCCTCCGGCTCTCTCTCTTCTCCTGGGAAATCATCTTCGAAAACTTCTTTTTCTGGGTCATGACCCTGATAGATACTCCTGGACACATTTAGCACAGTCCAAGGAGTGTTAAAAACCAACCCCTCTGGGTCATGCACAAAAGGAGTCCTAACTGCAGCCGACTCCTCCGTGATTGCTGCTTCATACCAGTTGGAATAGGTGGGGGTCCCTACAGCGAAGGTGTCACTGACTGCTTTTCGCACCTTGCCTTTAGCTTCGCTGGTCAAGTACTGCACACCCTGTTTCTCAAGCAGATACAAGACCGGAATCCCCTCCGGGTACAACTGCCTCAAAAGGGCATTCTTGAGAACTCTGACATTCCATCTTTTGTCGGAACCTTGCACTCTGCACAGGAGACAATATCTCTCCATGTCCTCCTCAAACACACACCTAGTGTAATTTTGCCCGCCATACACACACATAGTGTAATTTTGGAACATCAGAGACACCTTGGTGGTTACTATTTGTCCCTGCTTGCCCTGTTCAACATGGTGCTCGAACCTAAACATCAAGCGGAATCTGGGGACGACACCATTTATTTCGGGCATAACATAAGTCTCTGTACACAACCGCCCCCAATATCCATCAGACGTCTGTTGTTGTGGCGATACCTCCTTCAGTGTGTCACGCACAATCCTGAGCAGCTCAACCACACCTTTCCTGGCCTGGAACCACTCTATGTGCGCCACCGGGGCTGCTTTAGGTGGGGACATCTCGGGGCCATCAAACTTCAAAAGGGCTTGTTCAGCCATCTGCTGCTTTATTGCCTTGTCCTTGGTAGTTACCACGGGCGAGCGGACCCTTTTCTCCGCTCTTTCCCGAGACTCAACCAAGTCCGTTGCCACCCGATCATTCACCGGGACACATGTCATAATCCAATTATCCTGTATGACCATGCCCAGCTCATCGGCAGCCGAATGAACCTGCCCCTCGTGCCACCCCGTCATGAGTTCAATTTGTTTTACGGGGACCCCAAATTCTTTCCATTTGGGGTACTTAATTTGAAGGGAGGCTTTGAGACCATGCTTCTCCTCAATATTACCTCTCCTCTTACGCACCTCCTCAACAGCACCTGAATACAACCGCTTCATCAGTGCCTTGAGCTGCCGCCCAAACGTGGGGTCCCTCTTAACAGGCTTTTCAACCCAAGCCTCAGCTTCTGCCACCACGTTCACTTTCTCTCTCTGCTCGGGCTCCTTAGCCGGCAGAGACTTGGAGGTCCTAGGTGTGGGCACCAGCGCCCACTCATCATTTACCACCTCCATTTTGGGAGGAAGGGGCATCTCCACCACCCCTGCCACCCCCGCCACGGGAGCTTTCTCAGCAGGACCCGACTCTGACTTTATGAGCATCAATGGATTCAGAGCCCTGTTCTGCCACTTCTGCTTTATTGCCCATTCAGCCAGAGAGGGGTACAAAAACCTCCACTCTGACTGATAGTTGCAGCCACAATTAGGGGGCCTAACCTCAGGATACCCCGCCTCAGCACAAGCGCACTGACACACATACCCACAAACATGCCTGTTTTCTGGGCTGGCATACAACTCTTTCACCCACTGTTCTGTGGGCATTCCCCCCGAATCACAATAATTAAAGGGGGCATTGTCTCCTCCAAACTTTTCTGCTAAGGCTACCGCCTCAGGCACCTCTCCCAACCCGTTATTGGCCATCACCTGCATAACCACAGAGGCCCCAGGAACGGAATTTATGATGGAATTGAGACACGACCTCTGCGTGTCATCATTGAAACCACAGGTGAGGAAAAGCCCACGAGCCCAATCAAACACATAGCGTCCTTCAACTGTGTTTTGATAGACAGGCTGTTTTTCCTTTTTCCACTTCTGGGTCTCCTCGTCTCTCCTAGGATTCAACAACAGTTGGAGAAACGAATCCGTATCCAGGGTAGGCATGAGGTCTATGCCTGTACCGACCTCAACATATTTCCACAGGGCACCTAGGAACTTTGTGGGGGACCACAACTCCCCCACCACCGGCTTCTCCTGCACCTTGTGCCACTTCCAAGTACCGGGCTTGATAACCAGCCCAAACTCATTGAGGAAATACTTCTCCATAAACTTTGCATCGAAGAGTTTCTTTGCGTCGAGGGTCTTCCACCCCACCACCCTATCGATTAACGCTCGATAGGTCAGCACGGACTTCACTGTGTTAAAAAGAGTGGTTCCAACAACCCCCGACATCATACCCCCCTTAGCTTTCCTGTCGCCCTTCTTTCTGTAAACCGTCGGGCCATCAAACACAAACATGGGATCATACGCCATGTTTATCCATTCCTTCCCCACATTCTGCCAAAACAAATTAGCACCATGCTGTTTTGCAAAATGTCCATACACCCACCGTACAGTCAAATAGATGGTATCAAAATCCAATGATCCATCCATCTGGGTGAAGTCGGGGGAAATGCGCCACAAAACCCCCTCTCTGTCGCGATAATACACATCCGTGTCATCGCCATAGCAGTAATAGTCCATCCCACCTTTCCCGAGCTGGACCATCCGCTCCCTCAACCCAGAAAGGCCGCCCTCAACAGCGGCAAACCCCAAGGCATTGTGGCTGGTATTATCCTTACCAGCCACTGTCAGCTGATCACAAAAATGCTGACAAAGGAAGGAAAACAACACTGAGAAGTGGAAGGGCATACTCACATACGGCCGGCATTTCTCTTTCAGCTGAGACAATTCATACCTGTCTAGCTTGTTCTTCAATTCACACAGGAACAACTCAGGTTGCTCCTTCAGGAGTTTTTGCTGCGCCGCCTCCCAATTCTTCTCCTTCAAGGCACCAACCACCTTAGGCAGCACACAACACATCATCTCTTCATATGCTGCTGACTTGGGTTTCCAATACGGTGCCCCAGCTGATGCATCAGCTGAGGTGTACACAGTCGACAACAGGTCCTCAAGGGGACCCTCCCAAGAGGGCAACACCCCACCCTCAAAATCAAACTCCCTATCTAATATTTCTACCAGGGAGTTCAGATTCTTCTTCTCATTCTGGAAGATGCTCTTTATGCTTTTAGTTGGCATCCCCATCTGCTTTTGCACACACTTCTTGAAGTCCTCCGGCATTCCCCACGTGTACAGGATCTTCCTGCCGCTCTCCAACACATCTTCATAGCTGTAGTGCTGCAAGATCTCCTCAAGCCCATAACATGGGCGCAGTCCCCCTCCCCAACTCTTCTTGACGGACACCACCATGACATCACCTTCCTTTCCTTTGATGCCACGCTCGCACCGCCCAGGGGCATGCACTCTGGCCCCTTCATACTGGAGGCCACACACAGCCACACCCTTCGTGGCCACCTCCAAACAGGGGAGGTCAGCCAAACTAACCTCTTCCATCACAACGGGCAGGGTGTCAGTACGTAGGTACTTGTAGGCCTTATTCACCAACTTATCGAAGTCGGGCCCTGTGTCATCCTGCCTTAAAGGTGTCTCAAGCACCACCCTCTCCGCAAGCTGAGTCTTACGTGTGAGTGTGGCAAAGTCCTGCCTTACCCGCAGGAGCGCCCTCGCACGCAAGTTGGCTACCAGACACCGACTCTGGTCAATTACAGGGTTGCTAACATCGTCCATGATGTAAGATTCCGTTATACGGATAAGTAGTACGGATCTCTGCCAAAATAAAGAAACGAAACTCAATATCGCGCTGCCTCCAGGGCAGAACTAGTTGAACCCATGAGGTTCGAAACATACAGAAGACGTCAAAAATTGAATTAAACTACTAAGCTGAAAAGTGTGCATTTCATTGGTTCATGTTGCATAAGAATACTCTGACATTATGGCTGAAGAAAACAGACTTCTCCCTGTTTGATACTTAGCAGCCAACTGCTTGATGATGGTTATAAAGGCAAAAAGGGCACATGCCACTCATATCTGGCAGTAGTATTGTCAGGAAGATATAACACCAATCTTGTTACCTTGCCAAGCATATCAGTAGCTCACTAACTACTGGCATTCTTTCGGCACCCCTTTGTGTTCTCATTTGCACAGATGCAACTCCGTAACTTCAACATCTGCAGCTTGATTTGTATCACCTTCAGTAACATCTCCTTTGGTTCTCAATCGACGGGCCCATGCAGTCTGCAAATAAACATACACACACATACAGCTACAGGTACATACAACAATTTCATATTCTATCAATCACTGCTACAGCAGGCCTCCTACCTCTGAATGTCTGTTTTTAAAAACATGACTATGCCATGTCAAACAACACAACAGAATTAGCAGCAATTCTGAATTGGGGACAAACACATCACAACAGGTTGTACATGAACCCCATACAAGTACACAGTGGCGCAAAAAGAACAAATTTTTTCAAATAATTGTAACTTTTTTATTTTCAATATAAAAAAATTACGTTAACACCAAAACAACCTGTAATGAATGCAGTTTTGATTACTTACATTGATTACTCAATTACTTAAAATTATATCGGAAAGATGGCGTCCTTCTTGCCGTACACACGTCTGGAGCCTCTCCTCAAAGTTCTGCATCACATTTACTAACATTTCTTGTGGCACAGTTGCAATTTCTTTGCAAATGGAAACTTTCAGATGTCGACTGTACGAGGTTTTCAAATGTAGACTTTTGATTTGAGGTAACCCCAAAGAAAGAAATCGCAGGCAGATTCAAAAACATGCGTTCTTTTTGCGCCACCCTGTATAAAGAGCATACAATTTGTATACTGTTACACCCCAGCCAGAAGGACCTACAAATATCTTGACAAATTGCATTTGTACTCCATCTTTCTACATAACAGCTTGCCTAAACATTGACATAAATTTCTTTACTATGCCAGCTATGAGACTTAAACAGTGGGTGGCAAACAAATTCAATACATCGCTTTGTCATGTAGATCATATTTCTGATAACAAACACGCTGATTAAGTTCCCATTTAAGTTAATCAAAATTTCATTCACTAAATGCTTCCCCAATGACTACAGGTAGTTTATAAAAGCAAGATAGAGGGAATGAACTCAGAATCTTTCATTGCTCAATACTATAATGATTTTCTTTTAAAAGTAAATATGTTCTTGCTGCCTGAAAAACTGCCCCAAGAGCTAATTAAAAAAGATATAGTGAAAAGAAAATATAAAGTATCTGTTGTCATCAGCCCTCTAACTGCCACCATGGCAAAGCATAATGAACTACATCTATGGATATATATATATATATATATATATATAT
>Ga0123355_10015243_pt1 | contig 12069 bp, 9 predicted proteins | sample TergutEmb28metaG_3_FD_89872 | JGI IMG/M metagenome (GOLD analysis project Ga0123355, IMG submission 89872) | Embiratermes neotenicus P1 segment gut microbial communities from Petit-Saut dam, French Guiana - Emb289 P1 | ecosystem: Host-associated > Arthropoda: Insects > Digestive system > Gut ... | reverse complement strand
TAAGCCTTACGGCTACTAAACATTTCTGCAAAATGTTGAAAACCGCTAAAACTCCGTTTCCGCGATTTTTCGGAAAATTATTTCGGCTTGACACCACAATTTTTCATAATCCGCTTGAATGTCCGCAATGTCATTCGCGAAAACACTTCCGTCAGCGTTGACGCGTTTTGCGATTTGATTTAGATTATTCGTGGCATTACGCAATAACTTTACCATCTCGCGAACGGTTGAAAAGTCCACGCGAACAACATAACCATCCAAAACCATTTTGCGGTAATACATTTCCTTGTTTTGAATTTTCGCCGCCTCCATTTTTTTGCGAATAAGTTCGAGTTCGCTGTCATCAACTCGGAATATTTGCTGAATTTTTCGTTTCAAATTTTTCTGCATTTATCGACTTCCTTTCATAAAATTTTTGGTTTGTGACGGTGTGACGGGTGTTTTGCATACCCCTATTTTAAAAATTTGTGACGATTGGGGGTATCCATATTTACCGTCACACCGTCACGTTTTCCATTCGTTGCAAAATTATTTGCCGACTATCACGCTTCCGCTCGAACGCAATTTCAATCTCGCAATCTCGACGGAAAACATCAATTTTCGATTTTAACTGTTTCGTCAATGTTGCCGGATTGATGTCGAAAGTGTTATCCAAATTTTTCAATTCAATAGATAATTCCGTCGCAGTTCCACTCCATTTGTCAGACAAAAAATTGTCAACCAAATTCGTTAAAAATTCCTCGTCACTCTCGCCGTCCGAATAATTCCCCATAAAAATCCAACAGCACGTTTCCGTATCGAATTTCAAATTGAAGCAGAAATTTTCCGTATCACGATTGGCAATCGTCAGCGTTGCAGCGTTGTCAATTCGCTTAATTTTGTCGAGAACGAACACGCCGTCAACCGCGCCGACAAGTCCGGTACTGCCCGAAATTGTGTTGAGCGGGTCAGGGTCGCTTGCCTTGCGAGTATGATGGACGAGCAACAATGTCAGCTTATGCTTGTCAGTAATTTCCCGCAATCGGCACATATCGTTGTAATCGTATGAATACATACTTTTGTCCGCCGTGCCGTTTCGGATATGTTCCAAAGTGTCGATTACAACGAGATTCGTTTCGGGATATTTCGCCACAAAATTATTGATTTGCGCCAATAATCCGTCGTGAATTCCGTGCGAGGTCGTGGCAAGGTGAAGTTTGGAAATGCCATCATTGTCAACTCCAACTTTTTTCAGCCGATTCTGTAACCGATTGAACGTATCTTCCAATGCGAGATACAGCACATCACCTTGCTTGGCGGAATAATTCCACAACTCGCTTCCCGTCGCGGCGGCACGGCATAAATCCAACGCTAACCACGATTTTCCGACTTTCGGACTTCCGGCAAGGATAAACAATCCGTGCGGCAAAATTTTGTCAACGGAAAATTGCAATGGCTCGAACTCCTGTGCCATCAGCGTGTTTCCGTCAACTGTGAATAGTTCTCTTGGTAAATCTTTTACTTGTGTTTCGTGCATTAAAACAACCTTTCGTTAAAATATTTTTTGCGGATTCGGCAATCGCAACCAGCCTGTTCGGTTTTGCAATTAAGTTTCTGCAATAAACACCTCCTAATCTTAATAAGGATTTTTTGAATAAGTTGGGCGGAAAAATTTTTATCCCCTATTCTTAATAAGGAATTTTCGAGGGAGTGTACCAAATTTTTTTTCGCTCTCTACTTTTTAATTAAGGAAAATTTGATGCGTTTGATAACCAAAAAATTTATCCTCTCATAATATAAAAGGAAATTTTTGAATGATTTGTCCCGCGTTTCAAGAGTTTTTTTGAAAAGCAAAAATCCCTCCCTAACCTTAATAAGGAATTTTTAACGAAATTATGCGAAAAAATTTATCCTCTATCTTTAATAAGGAATTTTGCAAGCAAGTGGAAACTTAAAAAAATCCCTCTATATATAAAGAGATTCAAATTTTTTGCGAAATAAATCACTAAAAAAGAACCATCGACAAAATATCTTAAAATACTTGTCAAACAACATTTGTTGTGATAAAATAAATTATGATTCAATGAAAGTAGTGATTTTCTGTGAACGATACTATAAAACGTAATAAAATATGCGATATTATAACCCAAGAAACAAAAGGTAAAAGTTATAAAGCGCATAAATATAGCTTAGATGCGACTGCGCGCCCAACTTTGGATTATAACAATAATGAAAATGTTTGGAAGAAAACTGCCGAAACCACTACTTATAGACAGCACCGAAATCTACAAGATTTATGCTCTAACATAGCTAAGCGTGATTCCCAAATTTTGACGTATTTTCTTGACGGTTCTCGAAGAGTGTTTAAAGTTGACGACCAAGCTTTTTATTCGGGAACACGAAGTTTGATTTACCCCATAGTTGCTGGGCAAATCGGAGTTGGTTGTTGCCGCCGCACTAATAAAGTTGTCACGCCCGAAAAATTCAAACAAGAATTTGTGCTATCAATGCCAAAAGTTGCAGACCCTAGCGGCAACAGACCGGGATTTTTTCCGGCTATGGTGCAAACACTAAATGATTCCGAAGAACTTAAACGTATGAATATTAAATTTAGTGCAATTTTGCCGTATGAAACTTCAAAAAATGAGGAAAAACAATTCGTTGACCGCGCTACCGCTTGCATACAAGACCGTATGATAGAACTTGAAAAAGAACTTGTTGCAGAATTGGTTAGAGAAAATAAATTAGGACAAGATAATTATCTCGTCAAGGACGGTTCTTTGGAGTATAGCCCAACAAAGTTTGACAAAAAGGACAAGAGGAGTTACCAAACTTTTAAGAATAACTATGCTTGGGTTTTGGGTGTTTCAAAAAATTTCAACCCGGAATCGTGTAAAGATGTGAGCGGAAAACCTAATCCGGGATTTATTGCAGATTTACCATTGTACCACCGAACGCCTGTTGCTTGCTATGAAAATCCTTATCTTGGAGATATACAATTTGCAGTTTGGTACATACGTATTCGCGACCAGCGAAGAACAAGGACACCGTTTGACGGAATTCTCAAAGTTGAAAAAATTCTTGCTGATGAAAAAGATATTATTGACAGCGAGCTTGTTGACTTGTTGAGCGCACATTTGATAAACGAACGTAATCCGGTTTGTTATGGAGCAGATTTGCGGTGGGCTAATCACATATACCCGATTTATCTTACAGAATCATTTGTGAAGTCAAGATATTTAAGTACGGAAAGTTTCTTGCATTTATTTTGAGGAGGAAAAAGAATGAGCAAACTAATAGGCAGAGTTCTTGCAACCGAAAAAACACCTACTACAATCGACGAGTTTAACTTTTGGACAAATTCCGACCTTCAACTTCACGCATTTGACATCGTTAAAGTCGAACGGTTTGACGGTTCATTTACATTCGGTGTTATTGAAAATATTTCGCATATAACTGATGCGCAAAGCTTTTTGACTAATTTTATTTCAAGTGACTTTGGCGATGTTGGAATTGACGCACCAACTTTGCGTGTTGGTATGAATTTCGCGAAAGCGAAAGTTGCTTTTAATAACTGTAACAACTACACGCCTGCTCACAATGACGACAAAGTTTATTTAGCTACCGCAGGCGAAATAACAGAGGCATTAGGGTTACAAGATATTGAAAATCCGCTTGTGTGTGGCTCGCTTAAAATGTACGAAGGGACTTCGGACGAAGTTGTGTTGCCTGTACATTTGAATTCAAAGTTTTTATTAGGTCCTGAGGGAGCGCATTTAAATATTTCGGGTATTTCAGGTCTTGCGGCAAAGACCTCATACGCAATGTTTCTTATGAAATCGATACAAGACCAATATTTAGCGAACACGGACGATATTGATGATAGTGTAGCATTTGTTATATTTAATGTCAAAAGTTGTGACCTTATGGCGATTGATAAAGAAAACGATTTTGACGGCAATTCTGATGAGAGAGCGAAAACACTTGAAGAATATGAAAAAATAGGTTTATTAGCCGAGCCTTTCAAAAATGTTAAATACTATATTCCTTATTCTGACAGCAAAGCCGCTAAATCAAGCAGTTATTTACACAAGGATTATATTGACAAATATTTGGAAGATGAGCAATTAAAAAAGTTTAAGTATGTTTACGCAGACGACAAAGAAAATATCGAAATGATGTTCTCTAATATTGATGACTCGAGCCAAACAATGGAATCAATTATCAGCAAAGTGGTCGACAAAGACGACCCTGATTTCAGCCATTTAGATACTTGGGCTGATTTTTTAGATAAAGTTTCTGAAAAATCTCTAAAAGGTTCCGGCAACAATAAAAACGGAAATGAAATTTCAGTTTTAAGTTGGCGAAAGTTTAAGCGTATTGTGAGAAAGGCATTACAAGATGATATGTTTGCACAGCGAGTTGTTACGCAAGATAACGAATGCCGTTTAGCCGACGAGTTAAAGAAAATCAAGAAAAATGAAGTTTGTGTTATTGATATTGCAAAACTGCCGGAGGATAAGCAATCTTTCGTGTTCGGAGATGCGGTTCGCACTATATACAATCTAAAACTTGGCGAATATGACATGAACCTAATGTTTCTCCACCCTCGCGTATAGTTGTGTTCATTGACGAATTGAATAAATATGCCTCAAAAGATGTGCCGAAATCTTCACCTATATTGAGAGAACTACTTGATGTAACTGAGCGTGGTCGTTCGTTGGGCGTGGTGTTATTCGGGGCAGAACAGTTTCGTTCGGCAATCCACGACCGAGTGACGGGCAACTGTGCTACGCACGCATATGGAAGAACGAATTCAATAGAAACTTCGACAAGAGATTATAGCAGTTTGCCAAGTACATATAAAAATATGCTTACAAGGTTGTCGCAAGGAGATTATTTAATACAAAATCCAATATTTAGGTCTATATTGAAAATAAGTTTTCCAAAGCCAATATATAAACAATTTAAGTGAGGTTAAAAAATTATGAAGCAACCGGAATATGCTTTTGGAGCTAATATACTTGAAAGTTTGACAACAGGAATGTATCAAGATTCCAAAGTTATTTATCGTGAATATATCCAAAACGCTTGTGACCAAATTGACGAAGCCATAGAAACCGGACTTTTGAGAGAGGGCGAAGGCGTTATTGAGATATGGCTTGATAATAAAACACGAACTATTAGCATTGAAGATAATGCAACAGGAATTCCTAAGAATGATTTTCAAAAGACACTTTGTGATATAGCTAATTCAAAAAAAAAAATTGGCCAAAACAAAGGATTTCGGGGCATTGGTCGATTGTGCGGGTTAGCGTATTGCAGAGAAGTTGTCTTTTCAGCAAGTGCGAAGGGTGAAAATGTTATTTCTATTATGCGATGTAATGCCGCAAAAATGCGGACATTGCTTACTGAAAATGCAAAAGGCAATAAGCTAACTGCAACCGAAGTGCTTATGCAAGTAAATGAGTTTAGCACAGAAAAAACAACCGATGTTGATTCGCATTTTTTCAAAGTAGAATTGATAGACATAAATGCTGAAAATACGGATTTATTAAATGAGGGCGAAATCAGAGATTGCCTTTCGTTTGTCGCACCCGTTTATTATCAAAGCACGTTTATATTTAGGGAAGATATATATAAGCACGCCCAAGAGTTGGGCATTAAACTTGATGAATATACGATAAAACTTGAAGGCAAGCAAATTTTTAAAAAATTTAATACATTCTTAAAAAAGCCTGACGGAGATTCAAGAGATGAAATTTTTGATGTTGCATTTCAAGATTTTTATGATGATGACAACAATCTGTTTGCTTGGATGTGGATTGGTTTATCAAAATTCACAGGAGCAATACCAAAAGTTAACCTAATGAGAGGACTTCGTCTGCGCAAGGAAAATATTCAAATAGGCAGCGAAGATGCTCTGCAAAAACTGTTCAAAGAAGATAGAGGCAACAGCTATTTTGTTGGTGAAGTTTTTGCGATTTCAGATGATTTAATCCCTAACTCTCAAAGGGACTATTTTAACGAAAATCCAACACGAGCCTATTTCGAGAAAACTCTCAAACGATTTTTTGATGAAAAGTTGCATAAACTCTACTATGATGGTTCTGCCGTTAATAGTGCTTTTAATAAAATCACTGCTTACGAAACCAAAGAAGCGGAATTTATAGAGAAGCAAAACACAGGAGCGTTTGTTAGTGACGCTCACCGTGAAACTGAATTTAGCAAAATTGAAAATGCTAAAAAAACGGCAGAAGATGCTTTGAAAAAAATTAACAATATAAAGAAAAAAGCAGGCGAAGAAGATGATAGCTGGATAGGAAAAGTAATAAATCGTATTGAACAGGGGCAGCCGCCTAAACCGATAAAAGACAATTCGCCGTCAGCAGTTGCTCCTGTATCTGCCAAACCTAAACATAGAACTGATAGCCCAAAACTATCGACATATAACAAAAACGAACGCAAGCTCATCTCAAAAATATTTGAGTTGATTTTATCAGCCACTGACGATAAAACTGCTGAAAATATTATTTGCAAAATAGAGGAAGGACTTTCGCAATGAGTAAAGTATTGCTTTTAGAGCCGAATTACAAAAACAAATACCCACCAATGGGTTTAATGAAGTTAGCTACATACTATCGCGAACGCGGTGACGATGTTCGCTTTTTTAAAGGCGACCTTCGCGATTTAGCGGCAACACTTCTATGTGAAAAATATTTACTTAAAGTCAAAGACTGTGAACTTGCCGAGCATACACCTAAGCTTCTTGAACATATAAAAACCGGAAAATATGAGCCGATAGATGCAATCGCAGGATTTCAAGATAGCGAAAATTATCAATTATTAAAAACATACAGAAAAAAATTTATAAATAAAGATTACAAATTTTTTGATATAATCTGTGCGACAACCCTTTTTACTTTTTATTTAAACGAAACAATAAACACTATCAACACGGCTAAAAATTTTTTAAAGAAAAATGGTAAATTGATGATAGGAGGTATAGCATCAACTATACTACCTGATTATATATTTGAACAAACAGAAATTCGTCCTCAATGCGGGTTATTGAATAAACCGGGCACGTTGGACGAAGATGATATAAATATAATTGACGAATTGCCGTTGGACTATTCTATATTGGAGGAAATTGATTATAAATATCCTGCAAGCAATGCTTATTTTGCATATATGACAAGAGGTTGCCCGAATAAATGTCCATTTTGTGCTGTTCCGCGATTGGAGCCTAAATATTGCGGATATATTAAACTGAAGCCACAACTTGAAAAAGCGGACACTATTTTCGGCAAGCAAAAAGATTTGTTGCTTATGGATAATAATGTTTTTGCTTCTGACAAATTTAGCGAAATTATAACCGAAATCAAAGAGTGTGGATTTGGACGTGGTGCAAAATACACACCAACAAGCGAGTATGAAATAGCTTTTGGCAATATCTGTGCAAAAAACAACGAACGAGCGTATAAGAAAAAGATGATGAATATCTATGACGACATAACGGACAAATTGCTTACAGAGGAAGAAAAAGGCAGTTTTTATATAGCGAGAAAAAAGGCTGAGCTTTTGCACGCTATATACGCAAAGACATCAGAAATTAAAAAATTTGATAAGATAGCGCGACCGTTATACGAAAAATTTTTTAAACAAAGTGAAAGAACGCGCTATATTGATTTTAATCAAGGCGTAGATGCACGATTCGTGACTGACGAAAAGATGAAAAAATTATCTGAAATCAATATTCGTCCATTACGCATTGCGTTCGACCGTTATACTCCTAAAATGATTGAGCAATACAGAAGTGCCGTTGAGTTAGCGTCAAAATATAAAATAACAAATTTATCGAATTATCTGTTGTATAATTATGACGACAAACCGGAAGATTTGTATGAAAGAATGAAAATGAATGTGGAACTCTGTGAGGAACTTAATGTAACGATATATTCGTTTCCGATGAAATATCACCCGATTGACGACCCTGACTTCTTTTATAACAGGGATTATATTGGAAAACATTGGAACAGAAAATTTATCCGTGCAATACAAGCTGTACTTAATGCTACCAAAGGTAAAATCGGAAAAGGAAAAACTTTTTTTGAGGAAGCTTTTGGCAGAAACGTTGAAGAATTCCAAAAAATTCTTTGGATGCCCGAAGCGTTTATAATATATCGGCGAAGATATGATGAAAATTTACGCAACCGTCTTGCTGAACGTTATACAAACCATTACGAAGATGAAAGTGACCTTGCTAATGAATGGTGGGAACGATTTAGTTCTCTTGACGAAAATAGTCTTAATAAAGTAAAGGAAATCGTCGGACGAAATCGTTTTGACGATGAAGATTACGAAACAGAAGATGCTCTTATCGCAGAAGTATTGGAATATTATAAAGTAACACGAAAATCTTGATAGGAGTTACGACACGACGAAAAGCAATTAGCCTAAAAAAGCAATGTGCAAAATTTGCACATTGCTTTTTAGGAGTCGTCATCTTTTAAATTTCACATCAAATCATCTCCGCCGGAAGAATCCAAACATTATCGGTAAGCGGCAAGCGGTCTTTCGCAAGGCAGACAACTGCGCCTGTTCCGACCTTTTTCGTCGGAACTTTATCAAGACATTTGAACGCGCTAACCATCGACTTTTTCGGGTCGCTGGTTGTCTTAATCTCAATCGGGTGAAGCGTGTCGCCATTCTCGATAATCAAATCAATCTCATTTTTGTCTGTATCGCGATAGTAATACAACGGCGGCTTAACAATGCCGTCATTGTAGTAACTTTTCAGCACTTCCGCGAAAACGAAACTCTCGAAAATATGCCCCCACATTGCACCGTTTGTCAACTGTTCCGGTGTGTTCCAACCAAGCAACCAGCACGCAAGCCCTGTGTCGAGGAAGTATAACTTCGGCGACTTAATCATTCGTTTGTTAAAGTTATTGTGGTACGGTTCGAGCAGATAGACAAGTCCGCTTGATTCCAATACTGACAGCCACGCGCGAACAGTTTTAGCATCCTTGCCGCAGATTTCTGCAAGTGTAGACATATTCAACATTTCGCCCGTCAGCGACGCACAAGCCTTGACAAACTTGATAAATGCCGATTCGTCTTGAATATTCAAAACATCTTTAATATCCTTTTCGATATAAGTTTGAAAATACGAACTATGATAATCCGCCCAATCTTTCAAGTCAGATTCTGTTTCATACAATTCGGGGAAAAAGCCTTTATGAATATACGAAACAAGTGTCGAATAATCAATGTCAATATTATCATTTTCCGACATTTGCTCAACCGTCGGCAAAAACGGCTCGCGATAGGTTGATTTCGCAAGTTCGCGAACCGAAAGACCGAGCATTTTAATTATGCCCGCTCGTCCGGCAAGACTCTCGCTAACATTTTTCATAAGTTTCAAACTTTGCGAACCTGTGAGATAGAACTGCCCTTTGGTTTTGTCCTCGTCTACAATATCTTTGATGTAGTCGAACAATTCCGCCGCTTTTTGAATTTCGTCCACAACAACGGGCGGCTTGTTTACATCAAAAAATAACGACGGATTTTCTTTTGCCGATTCCCGCACAAGCGGACTGTTCAGCGTAATATAATTTATGTCGTTATAAATCTCTTTAAGCATAGTGGATTTACCAACTTGCCGAGCACCTGTTATAACCAAAACGGATTTGCGTTTTGATATCCGCGCCACAACTGGCTCTATATGTCTATGAATATACATTCAAAACCACCCTTTCGTGAAATCAGGAATCCAATTCCATTATACGCGGATTGTATGAAATTGTCAATAGTTTTACTACAAAAAAATTTCAGATTCAATAGTCGCTTTTTCTTTTGTTGGTTGTACTCACACGTACGCACCCCACGGCGGAGTTGATGATGGAGCGCTTGGGCACGGCGCGATTGAGAAGGAAATCAACCTCGCTATCGCGCTGCAACTTCAACGGTTTATCGAACAGTCCGGCGGAGTTGCGATTCTCACTCGTGCCGAGGACCGCGGACCTTACGACCCGAATCGTCCTGCCGGAATGACGCAACGCCGTTCTGACTTGCTATCGCGGGTCAGCGACCGCGATGAGTCGAACGCAGATATGTTTATCAGTATTCATATGAACACGTTCTCGGATAGTCGTTACAGCGGCGCGCAGGTGTTCTATTCGACGTCGCACGATGGTAGTCAATTGTTGGCAACGCACATAAGAGCGGGGATTGCTGATGCTGTTGGTGATGAAAGTCCGCGTGAGATTAAGCCGGTAAATACGCAGATTTTTGTGTTGAAAAACTCGACTGTTCCGGCGGTGCTGGTAGAATGTGGGTTCTTGAGCAATCCAACCGAAGCGGCGTTGTTGCAGACTGAGGAATATCAGCGCACGATTGCGTGGGGGATTTTTTCCGGAATTGTGCGGTATTTTGCCGAGGAATAGCGAGTTGGGTAGAAAAAAACCTCCTGCCGAGGAAAATCGGCGGGAGGTTTTTATTCATTTCCGCTTAACTGCCAAAGTGATGATTCCGAAAATTCCGCCTGCGATTACGATATAAATTACGTTGATGTTGAAAACCGTGGCGGCAATAAGCGCCAGAACTGCAGAAATAGCGCCAATCCAAGTTTTTATCGAACGTTTTCCGAGGCGAATCGCAATGCTTATCAGCATTGCCGCGAGTCCGACGGTAACGCCGCGGAGCGCGTTTTGGACGTGAATATTATCCGCAAATCGGTGGAAAACCGTCGCAACGGTTAGGATTACGACTAACGACGGAAGTGCGATTCCGAGAAGCGCTCCAATCGAGCCGAAGATTCCGTTGACCTTAAATCCTGTGTGAATAGCAACGTTTGCGGCGATTACGCCGGGCAAACTTTGCGACACGGCGAAAATGTCGAGAATTTCATCTTTGGTAATCCAGCCTCGTTTGGTTACGAGTTCGCGCTCGATAAGTGGGAGCATTACAAGTCCTCCGCCGACTGTGAAAATCGCGATTTTGAAATAAAGCCAAAAAAGTTGAATATTTTTTCCCACAATTACACTCCTTGCTTTGGGGTTATTCGGACAATCCGATTAAGCATACCATAAATAACGCTTGCTTGCAAGTGTTATTTTGGCAATTCAAAATTGTGAAAATTATTGAATTGCTGTATTACAATGGTGATAATGGGAAATTAAGTATGTAAAAACGTTTTCAACGACTTGATTGTGAGCGTTTTTTTGAATTTGTGTGAAATTTAAACATTGACACCAACTTTTTCAAGGATAGTTTTTCCCAAATTAGTTCAAAATTAGACAGAATACAGTTGGATTTACCGAATTGTTAAAAAATACACCACGGATTGTTTCAATAATGTGACAAATCGATTAATAATGTGACAAAATCCGCAAATTGTGGAAATTCGTGTTATTATATTAACGGAATGGGTGAAAATTAATGCCTGTTTTACAATAAATGTGGGAAATTCGGAGGGAAAAAATTATGTTGAAAAGCTTGATAAACAACAAAATACTAATGCGGGTTTCGGCAATGATAGTCATCGTGGCTATGATGATTACGCTTATGCCTATTGTTGCGACGGCAAATCCTGTGTATGTTGCGAGCTGGAATGATTTGCGGCTTGCGGTTAATAATGGAGAGTCGGTGATTGTTATCACTAATGACTTTGACGCGGGCGACGGCGCTTCAACGGCGGAGCGCGCGGCGATTACTGTTCCGTTGGGCGCGGACATTACTATTCGCAGCGCGGGGAGTAGTCCGTTTGTGTTAACGCAAACGACAACGAATCAACGGCATTTTAACGTAGACGGTGGTTATTTGCGCCTTGAAAACGTTATTCTTAGCGGTAATTCGCCCACAACTACGGCGGCGCACGGAGGGGTAGCGGTTCGCAACGGTGGACGTTTGTATTTACAACCGGGAAGTGTGATTGAACACGTTCGTTTCGGCGGGTTTGATGGCGGCGGGATTACCGTGCACGCCGGTGGAACGCTTACAATAAACGGCGGAACAATTCGTAACAACGTTGCCAGCAGCGGAAGTTCTCCAACGGCGGGCGGCGGCGGCGTTAGAGTTGATGCC
>Ga0123355_10015242_pt1 | contig 12069 bp, 7 predicted proteins | sample TergutEmb28metaG_3_FD_89872 | JGI IMG/M metagenome (GOLD analysis project Ga0123355, IMG submission 89872) | Embiratermes neotenicus P1 segment gut microbial communities from Petit-Saut dam, French Guiana - Emb289 P1 | ecosystem: Host-associated > Arthropoda: Insects > Digestive system > Gut ... | reverse complement strand
TGTCGAGATGGCCGGTCGCAGGACCTTCCGAATACTGGCTTCTAGCCAGCAGTCCGGCATCTAAAGTATATATATAAAAAAAAAAAAAAAGCAATGCCCACACAGTACAACAAATACATGTAAGATAACAACACACACAAGACAACTACAACAATTACACAAAATACAACTTAAAACTAATATAAGTAATATAAGTAATTCCTAACATGTATTATATGTATGTTGTGTGTTGGGAAGTTCAAAGGAGAAATCTGTGGAAGAAATTAACATTCTGAATATATTGACGCAGGTCTGAGTGATCCCTTCTGTACTCTCTTTCTTACTTCATCCGCTGCTCATCGTTATAACACTTCTGTGAAGCAGGAAACACTGTGTCCAGTGTGGGAAGAACACTTCTCATTGTAAGTATGCCACACAATAACTGCACTTTATTTATTTACATTGTTATTCATGGTATCATCATACCTCATGAACAATGACATGTTCATGCCTTTACACTAGGCTTCATGAATAAGCAATAGTGCCATGTAGCATTTTCTTAATCTTAAATATAATATACAAAAATTTATATATATGTTACTGGAGGGAAAGCAATGGCAACCTACCCCCAAGAACTTGCCCAGGATGCAGTGTGCCAGAGCCATACCGGTCACATGACTGGACTCTGGTTCCTACCAAGCCCGGCCTTCAAGGCTGAATACTAATGAATGAATGAATGTATGTTACTGTAGAAGCCCGAAGATTGGTAAAACCTAGGTTTTACCAGTAAATCCTAGCATTTACCATAGTGAGGTGGTAAAAGTCCGAAAAATGCTTGGAAACGCTTCTATTTCGGGCGTTTACTAAACCATGTCGGTAAATGCTGGCATTTGGCGACACGTATTGGTAAAAGTCCGTTTCGTTTGGCTGTGATTATGCTTTGTAAGTGTGTGTGTTTTAACTTTTAATTATTCATTGAACATGTAAGTTTAAATATTTTGGCGGTCATTTATCTTCCATAATTCTATGAAACTCAATTTTTATATCTTTATTGTTGCACCGTGCACTTCGTAGAATCACTTTAATTATCAACCAACAAATGCACTACTGGTAAGTGCATTTGTTGGTTGATAATTAAAGTGATTCAATTTTTATATATTTATTGTACCGGGTCCATACTTAAATTAGCTTAGCTTATTTTCAGCACAACATTCGCAAGCGATACCTGGGTCGACCAGTCCGCGTCCCGCCATAGGGCGTGGGTTCGGGAAATGCGTGGTTAGCGCATAGCAATCCCTTACGCAGATATCTGGTATACTCAACCGAACTTTTAATTATTTTCGTTTATTTGAAGACTATGTGAATGGAATAGGAAATTAAAAAAAAATTCTATTATCAGATTAAACTCTATATTTTTCACCATTAAACTAGTCAGTCCGTTACAATAATTTGCCGTTGTATATTTAAATTTAAACGAAGCCTAGAATAACATTAAACTTAACTGCTTTATATTTTACTGCGTTTAAGTAATATATTAAAAGAAAATGTTCATGAAATTAATGGAAATTATTAATCAGAATTTCCTTGAACATTATCAAATCATAATTAAACTCACTTGTTACAGCAAGGTTGACTGTTGTGACATTTTGAGTTATAAAGTAGATTGGCTGATTTGCACAAATACATCTTCGTGGTACACTTCTTTGAACAGTGGCATTTTATGAATCCTTGTCCATCAACTAAAGAAAGCTTATTTACCACTTCACGTACACTTATTTCCTCCGTACCAACTTCTTTGATGCTTAAAAATTTTCTTTGTATAAGGTAAATCGATTTCTTGTGTACAACGCTTTTAGTTTACCCAACTTAGCAGCAAGTTCATAAAATTATTCGTCTTTAATGTCTGTGATAACGGCTATTATTGATCTTGGATCCATCTTCGCTCTGTCAATATCTGGTATTTTTATTCTAACATTTTGTCTGAGAGTAGGTTTTTGGAACTTTTTAGAGGAAGTTGATGCCATTTTCTTTGCCTGCTCCTCAAGTCGTTCCCTGGCAGCTTCTCCAAACACTTTCACTTTTTGAGTGCTGCTGATAGTCGCAGTTGTCCCGTCAGGGGTTTCAGAGATTGCTTCTGGGTCTATTTTTTTATTTTGAACTTTGGTCTCCACTTCCATTGTTACGTAGGTTTCTGTTGCGCTTGTATTATCATTACCTTGCAATTCCAAATCAAGAGTTGGTTCGTGGTCAGTGTCTTCATCTTCTATATCACCCATGCATTCATTTTTAATATTTATAACATTTTCTAAGTCCTCCTCAGTGGTCGTGTTAATAGTTAAATTTCGTGGCAAAACAGAGTCAGCAATTCCCAGTTTCATAGGAACACCAAACATAGCTTCATAAGGTGAACATTTGATTCCCTCATGATATGCCCTGTTTTTCATTGCTTGTACAAATCGTAATCCCTCCGACCACTTTGTTGTGTTGTTTGTTTCCATCCATTTACTGGTAAAACCTAGGTTTTACCAGTAAATTCTAGCACTTACAATAGTGAGGTGGTAAAAGTCCGAAAATTGCTTGGAAACGTTTCCATTTCGGGCTTTTACCACCTCACTATGGTAAGTGCAAGGATTTACTGGTAAAACCTAGGTTTTACCAATCTTCAGGCTTCTACAGTAACATATACACACACATATATAATTAAAAGTTTTCTTCCTGAGAGGAAATACATGAAATATATTTTGGGCTGTATTTCCTTTTTCTGACAGCAGTAAATAATGAGCCTGTGCATACCATATGCTTTATGTTTCTTGGAAAGCTACAGTTTAGTAGAACAGTAAAATAATTACATCATGATTTTTGTATATTTATTCAGTGGTAAATAGGTGATATCGGGATATCACCATGAAGAACAGTCCTCATCAAAATAAATGTACATTTTTCATGCAACTATATTACATATGTAAACGTTAATGCAAACTAGTTGTACAATGCTTATTTTACTTCTTAATTAAAGCTGCAACACACTTCAGCCTTAACTGTAGATCACATAAGTTGCAGTATAAGCTGTACTTGCTAAAAACTTATGAGCTCCCTGAAGATGGCCAACAGTTATAACCAAATTATTTCAGAACTTTAATTAACAAATAAAAAGCATTGTGCAACAAGTTGGTTTTTGTAAGTCCTCATCAAGTTTAGAAAGCAGAGCCCATAATGATGAAGAATAATCATTAGATTCTTGGTGCTGGAATGAGAAACCCTCTAAGGTTCAAATTCTGGAATGAAGAAACTTGCTCTGTGTGTGTGTGTGTGTATGTGTGTGTGTGTGTGTGTGTGTGTGTGTGTGTGTGTATGAGTGAGTGAGTGAATAAGTGACAGACAGAGTCCACAGAACATTATATACCATATCAACTCATGACAAGTAGGCTCCATGTGGGCTGCAGTTTGGTTTTATGTGACCCATGAGAGTATTTCATTCTTGCAAGAATAATTTTTAAGCACTGACAACCTGAAGTACATAAAATCTCAATATCATTCCCCTTATGAGATCAGCCTGTTTCCCACTGGCTTCCACTTGCTACTGCCAAAATAAACATGGACATTTCTACTATTGAGGTTTAGGCCCATCTGAGATATGATACTGCATTCCTGGATAACCAGCGAACCTATTACCCAGGGATATTATCAGCAACTGATTACCCAGGAATATTCATCCACATTTATCACACTGAGAGAAATTCAGAGTCGGTGTTTTCTCTATTTTGTCAGAACAAATTCATGGGGACTTTCTAATTTTGAAATATATCATAATATATGTGCCAAGTGTAAATAAAAGTGTCTGAAACTTATGTGTCCAATTTTTATTTATACATTTGTGCTTCACAGATCTGATTATTGCAGGGTATCAGGTATTTGTATGGGTATACTAGGAAAAGAAATATAACTTTTGTAATTCAACCTGCTAGTACATAACATGCAATGTGATCCCTCAGCGATTTAAAGCTGGACAGCCCTGCACTATGTATTGTTGTGTGGGAATATCTTCTAATATGCATTTTTTGTTTTTTGTTTAGGCCGGTGGAAAATCCAGCAGATGATGTTCTTTGTATTGAAGTTTGGTATGTACTACCTTCTGTTCAATTTATTCATTTGGTTGGGTCAATATTTGCCAAATACAAAGCTTCAGCATGTAGTTATTATCAACTTCAGCTCCTTATTCCACACTGATTTTACTTGCTTTGGTCTACCATTAAATTAAAAGTGTTCATGGTAGATATGCAACACCTCAAGATTTCTTCAGCTTGTGAGTGTTTAGGTTTTTACAGTGATGCGAATAAGGTACTCTTCTCTGTCATGTGATACTGCATCACTAGGCATATGTTTCCTGACATTTCAACACAGCTCACTGGTCTCATCTTTAAGGGTCGAAAAGGTCCAAAAAAATGAGACCACTATGTCATCTCAAAATGTCAAAAACCAAATACTTACTGACAGTGTCACATCCCAGAAGAACCGATACCTCTTTTTCAATCTCCATATTATGTAATTTCAGGGATTTTGATCCAGCAGAGACAGTTCGAGAGAAAATGATGAAGCTTGGAGAAGTGAAAGGAGTGAAGGGTCTCAGAAAGCTGATGAAGGAGATTGCTGTTACTGCATCCACAGGCAAACATGACAATGAATTGGTTGGCAGTGCCACCTTGCCTCTGAAGGTTGGGGTTACATTATTACCTTCTTGGGGAGATTTTACAATAGAAAGGTGTTTTTGCATATTTGAAAATTATGTCTGCGTATCAGCAAATTAAGAAACTTGTACATGACTATAAACATATAAATCACACACATCAGAGAAAGAAAATCAGAATAAAGCAAATTAATCTTTTTTAAATGTAGAAGGGTATAGAAGGAGCTCAATTCATATGGACATCCTCATTTGTATTTAAAAAAACAAAAATTGTGTATGCAACAAGTCCATAACGTGACTGTAACATGTGACACATTATGAAACTGGACATTCTGTGAGGCAATTTAGGCTTTGTCTAGAACAAAGTGTAGCTCTTATGTGCATAAAACTGTTTTACATCATCATGTAGAAAGACAACCATCCAGGAATCCATGCAATGAAAACACGATATGAGCAATAATATCATTATTTGAATTTGAATATTATAAAGCTAAAAAACTATAATGTCAATGTGGTAATAAAATACCCATTTTATGCTTCTATGTAATTTTAATACATGCTTTGCATGAAATGCGTAAATGGACACACAAATGTAGATCATGCCTGGCCAAAAATTCATGTTAGACATTTTTAGTGTTTTATATATTTTGTTAGCAGTTTGGTGATACTAGGAATCATCAGTTTTTATTATGTTTATGAATTAAGATAGAGAGGGAAAGTGCACAGATGTATTAGAACACAAACAGCTGAAGTGTGTGTGATGCAATTTTAAAGTGGGTGGAAATGCAATTAGCCTGTCATGTTTTATACAGTCAATTTATTTATTTATTTATTTATTTATTTAGTATTCCAGAGATCCATCAGAGTGGATATAGAACTTGTCATTACATAGCAGTAGGCAATCTGAAACATGTGTGAGAAAATACCAAACAGTAGTGCAGTCAGTTGCCTAACACTTTCCAAAGCTGACAATATTAGTTTAGATTTTAAAATTAAAATATGACTTAAGTGATTGCACTGTGAGAGTTAATTTAAGTGCCTGCTTCTGACAAAAGTATAATAATTACATATTATTATTCTCCAATCTCTGTCTTCTTAACGTACTACACATATGACTACTGCAATACACCATTTAATGCTTCTTAGTTCTTTTGCTCTTTCACCATATTTTCTTCAAAAAATATAATGAACACCCGCTGCATTAAGTAATGTTTGGAACTGACTAACAAGTAAAGCAGTATCATATCTCAGAATACCAGAAACCTCAAGCTCAAATTGTCCATGTGCAAGCCATGAAGGCATAATGGTGAGTGGAGATATTCCTTCACTCAAAACTTTAGCATTAGAGGGGATGAGTGGTCAGCTTCATACTCCACCTGCTTTACCTCTAGCGAAAGATTCCCAGTACCCATTGAATGATGCCGTAGACATACTAACTGAAAAAGAACCAAATTTCGTAAGCAGTGCTAGAGCGAAGAGGTGTGTTCAAGATATGGTATCCTGATATAAAGAAATACTTTGGGCGAAGAATATTCAGACAAGGCAGTCAACTCGTCACAAGCGTTGCTTGGAGGATGAACACAATCAGGCCTATTCAACACACATAAGTAATTCTGTAATGCATTTTCTGACCATGTACACCAACCCAATTACTAATATGCATCAACAAAGTACACAACGCATAGATCACAGCTATATTTATTGCTTAGCTCATACATGTTTCAGCCTTATTTGGCCAGCCTCAAAGATGAGGAGCTAAGCAACTAATACAGCCGTGCTGTATGTCTGTGTACTTTGTCTATATTACTAACACGTAAGTCATACCTGGTATTCACACACAATTTTTTAAACAATAAATAAATAAAACTATGTATGACCATTTTATTTACTATCTAAAATCATGATAACTGCGCTCTTCTGGGTTATTATGCAGCAAGTAGCGGTAATTCCTTACCAACATTTCAGGACAAACTATCAGTCCTGTCGTCAATGGTCAAGAATCCACTACTCACTCCATAATAACCCAGAAGAGCACAGTTCTCATCTACTTTGTGGCAGAAGTCTGAAATCATGCATATCTAAAATTATATTTGTTATCTGTAATATTTTTCTGACAGCCAACTAAAACCCTATTATTTGAAAACAGGCAACAAATCACGATACTATGAAAATATCTACTTAAGTGCTGCACTACAGAGATTATTCTTATTGCCAAACTGCTGCTGCCCAAACTTCAGTACTGTCTGGCAATACAAAATCATCTCTGTAAAAGGACACTTCATAATGCTAACTTAATTAAGGATCTCATTTCCAGGACTTCAGCCCCAGCATTAAATGGGTCTTACAGTATACGTTTTTCACATAAAAGATTTTGTTGTAGGCACTGTAACTCAGTATGACAATTTTGTCATTTCTGTCTAACATACACAGCAAAACTCTATTGTATTGTATTGTATACACATACATGAATCTACATTATCACACATAATTGTTTCGGTTGTTTTGTTAATTTTCCTACAAAACAATTTGTACTAAGTTGTAAGTCCAATAAAAAAATGCCATAATTTATAAAAATGGTTACTGAGTGTTCTTTAGTCTGTGTTATATAATATGTAGACCATCTGGCTGGCTTGTTTTTCTATTTCTGATATTGGTGGGTTTTTTTTTTTATTTCACACCTCATTCAAACTGGACACTCATCAGAATTTAAGAAAATAAATTACTGCTTGTTGAAATGGGGAATTATAAACCATCACGTGCATTTTGTGGTCACAGAATATTCCAGCATCAGGTCAGATACTTTGGTGCACACTGGAAAAGAGAGGCAAGGCAAAGAAACAAGGAGATGTGAAGATCAGACTTTCGTTCAGCTCTGAAAAGAACCCACAGGTTGCATCTCAAGAACACAGGCTTCTTCTTCGTCTTACACTGCTACATGAGCTTGAAAATTCAAAGGTTTGTAGTTTACATATTTTCTTCTTCTTTCTCAAGTATTCACATCTGCATGAGTTCTTGTTACATTTAAGATATCCCATTGTGATTAAACTGTATAATGGCATCAGAATGTGTTCTCTGTGAAACAGAAACTGAGGCTCTGGTTGGTCATTATAATGCAGGCACACTGTGTCCCCTGTGATGTATAAACTGAGACCAAAGAATGATCTAAGCCACTCTTTCCCAAACTTTTTTGCTGGCAGACCCATTTTGGCTTCAAAATATAACTACGGATCCCCATATCCTTGCTGACATAATTATACAGTGTCCAGATTATAGGTATCCAAAATAAGATATTTTATCTCGTATTTGATTTTAGATAGATACTGCATACCACTAGCATACATAACTGGGTATTGCATGATTTGACATTAATTAAACTGCTTGTCACTTGCTTCGCGGATACAGGGAGTTTCTTAATTGGAAATTCTAACAGTCATACAGAATCAATACATTGCCAGTTAAAAAAGTTCTATGATCACTCTTAACAAAACCTTTTCCTTTGATTTAAAAAATAAGTAAACTTCAAATTTACCATTACAGAAATGTGTCGACAGATCCCATGGAACCTGGTCATGGATCCTTTGGATCCCCAGAGCACACTTTGGGAACCACTCACCCAAATTTTTCTCACTATTATTAGACAAGTACAGGAGAAACAATACCTTGCAGTTCATTTGAGAGTTATAAGAAATATGATATCTCAATGTTTATGAGATAAGAAAAGTCAGAGGGGGTGGAGACATAACTAATGATCTAAACATGTCATCCCAAATGACAACAACAGAACTTGGTGATAACATATAGACTGCATTCAAAGTATCCACAAACAAGAGGAACAATAGGAATAATAGGGACAATAACAGTGAGAACTTGCCAGAAGTTTTATGCCCTGTGGTCATTTCCAAACTTGTAATAATTTATTGTTGGTGGCAAACAGCATTGTGTTATGTTGGAATCAGTCACTCATACACATTCAATTCCCTGTGAATGAGATCACCATTTATTTAACTTTATTTATTAAACAATAAATTAGACCATAACTCAAAGACAAAGCATCCAAGGACCCACATTTACATGTACATTTTTTTGGTTCGTTTGTGTGTATAGCACATGCCCACTGTGTTTCAGAAACATTCTGCCACTTTGGGATTGTTATTGGTTACATTCCAGTAAACTGAAAAGCAGCAAAACACACTATTTTATAAATTCCATTGCATGCTATGGATTTATATTTTATGTTATTTTCAACAGGTTACATAATTTATTAAATAGATTGTTTTGAGCTATTATAGAGTACTATGTAATTCAGAAAGATGTTTTATTAAACTCAGACTAGAGAGATTGGAGTATGACGTAGGAGGACGTTTGTATGACCAAAACAGGGTTAAGGCATATTGGCATTTATCACCACTACCGCCACTGCCCCCGCCCCCGCCGCCGCCGCCACCGCCCCCGCCGCCACCACGACAGCCGCCGCCGCCGCCGCCACCACCATCACCACCACCACCACCATTCTTTGCCTAGCTTCTGTTTCATTCGAGCATGCTTAATTTGTTTAGCTTGCATGTGGTCCATTATTATTATTATTACTATTATAATTATTATTATTATTATTTCTGTCTCCTTTATCTACAGAAATGTGATTTAAAAGAACAAGATGGCAGGACGTTTTCAAAATGCAAAGTGGGTGTATGTACTAGTTCTTTAATGGTACAAAATGCCTTTTGGGTCAGTGTACGTTCAGCACTGAAATTAACATGGGATTATACTAGTCTGAGTGGGTGATTGTCACTTATTTTGTTTCCTATCTGCAAGATTTTATCCAGCTGTGTAGTTGTATATAAGGTCTGACTATGACTATGAAAGGTGAAATTATGTTGCCAGTGACATGCATAAAGTTTGTGTTAAACACTGATTGTTGTGTCATATGGTACAACATAGTAATTTTAATATTCTGTTTTCTTCAACTCTTTTATGTATGCAGAGGTGAATGGGACTGTATCTGCAATAAGCGGGAAATAATTATTGCTGATTGTGTAAGTAGGCCTGTAGTTTATGAGAAAATTGTGTGTAGTATTATTTTGTTGAACTATTTGCTGTACATTCTTGGTCATTGTGTACATAATTATTGTCATACATTAAAAACATAGAAAAATTAACTATTTCACAATTACTGTCTGCAACTAACACTGAAAAAAAAAATATTTATTGCTCAGGAGCAGAAGGTATTTACAGTTAATTGATACTGCAGTTGTAAGATTTGAGGTTCCAGCCACATTGGTGTTCAGGATTCAAATATCCTGATTTTGGCTGAGTAGCACAGTTACTGATTCTTGAAGTTTTGAAGAAACACATCAACTTCATCTTCAAGGTGCACAATGTCCTAGGAGTTCTAAGATCCCTTGAAGATGAAGGGAGTACTGTTCCATTCAAGACCAGGAATCAGTAACCCTAGTATGCAGTGTAACAACCAAAGAGACCTGAATCCTTGACATTGTAGTTAGTTTCTTTGCACAGCATAAATTTTAACATAGAATAATCCTTATTACAAAGCAAATCTTCTTGCAGTGAAAACAAGTCAATTTCAAAAACCCGATTATCTGATTACCATAGAACAACTATTTTTTTGCTACACTGCCTACTGCACAAACAAACCCCAGCCCTCAATAAGTGTATGTATACCAGATACTTGAAGCTGACTCATGTATGAAATCATGTCTGTGGTTGTTTTCTGAGTCTAGTGACTGTATAAACTTAAAATAAACTGATCCCTCCACCAAGAAGTCTTATTTTTTTTTGCCAATATTCAGTATCTCAGAATGTGTAATCCAAGGTGAACAAAAAAGCATATTCATTGCATAATCACCTTCCTAGTGGGTGGAGTGTCTTGTCTGTGTCTTTATGAATCCTTGCTTTTATAAGCATAACTTCATTTTTCACACTGCTGGTATACACTGTTTACATGTGCATATAAATCAATATATCATTTGGGTGGTGTTACAGGTTGAACCTTTTCAATGGAATGGTGAGTTCTGCCAGGCAGCAGAGACCATATTAACACAACACCTTGTTCAGTGTGGAATGAGTGAAGTGTCTGTAACCCTGGCACAGTGGTCTGAATTTGCCAGTGTGCATGTGGACCATCCGCTAAGCTTCATGGTTTTTTCACTCTTGCTTCAGAAGCTAGTCAAACCCCTTCAGAACAGACTCATCACTGACGATGAGGTAACTAAGTAAAAACTACAGAAAATCCATTTCGTACTAAATTCATTAACACATAACAATTCTTCAAGTCATTGAAGGAGAGCAGATCAGCTGTGAAATATTCTGTTTAATTAACAACATGATGGGTCATTACATGTAATTAATAATGAAAAGTAATTATGGAATATGTATGTATCAGCAGTTTAACAGAATAACTTAACTATATTTATGTTTTGTTAGACACTTTTCTGTACTTCGTAGATATTTAAAAAATGTTGAATTTTTTAAAATGAAATCAATTTTTAGTCAGTGATTTTTGGTACTGAAGTGATGAACTACTTATGCACATTATACTAATTCTCATAAATGTATAATAAGGTGCACAGTTTTGAGCCATGATGGCTGTCAGGAACGTTACAAACTGTGAACTGGCTGGTGGGAGTTTGATTCCTGATAGTAGCATGGTATCTTCCTCTTCACCACCATGGCCAAAATAGCTCCAGTATGAGATTCTTGAAACCGTGCATTTAAAATTTGCAGAAAACAACAACATAAATTGAAATCTTTGATCTTCTGGGATATTATCCAACACAGGTAGGTAGGTCATAACCTCAGGTAGATCCTTGAAAATGGGACCAATATGTTGTCCCAAAATGTCGATTATGAACTATCTACATTGTATTAACATCCCATAACAGAGAAAATCGCAGTTACACTGTGACAGAAGCTTGAAATCAAACATTCTCTTTCTTGCTATTATATTTTCCTAAACAAGAATTCTACTAGGAACCATTCCCATGGTTCAGATGGCCCTTGTTTGCTTTCTATCCTTGATCTTCTTAACAAAATCACTCAAATAAAAATTACTCTTGCTACTTAATTTTCAACAACCTTTGGACTCCCTCCGTTTTGTTCCATTCTGCTACCTTTTGGTACTAGGTCTTCTTCCACAGAGGGGCCAGTATCCTACAGTACAACTCATTACATTGGAAAGTCCACAGTACAATCACAAGAGTGCTTTAACACCCCCAACACAACATCCGGCCCTTCAGAAATCCAGGGATTAGCCTAGCTCAGAGGAAAGCAAAATCACTGTTATCTGCACAAATTGAGTCCCGAAACAAAGAGAGAGAGAGAGAGAGGGGGGGGGGGGGGGGGGGGGGGGGAAAACACTGTTGAGGTGGATTTTTAAAAAAAAAATTTTT
>Ga0123355_10015241_pt1 | contig 12070 bp, 9 predicted proteins | sample TergutEmb28metaG_3_FD_89872 | JGI IMG/M metagenome (GOLD analysis project Ga0123355, IMG submission 89872) | Embiratermes neotenicus P1 segment gut microbial communities from Petit-Saut dam, French Guiana - Emb289 P1 | ecosystem: Host-associated > Arthropoda: Insects > Digestive system > Gut ... | reverse complement strand
GTATATACCATGTTTAAAATATTCAGTACCTATATTTGTTGAATAAATATATAAAATGCAACGTTTAGAGGTTAGCGGTGCGGTACGACCACTATAGTCGTCGTTAGGCGTCAAAGGGTTAAGGGTGTTCAGGTAAAGCGGGAGGGCTTGAAATTAAACATTTATGCTGATTCGGGTGCGACTCTTACAAACCAGTCCCGATCAGACCACGTTGGAGGGGAGTAGCGGTACAAGTAGTATGATCTGTACCGGATGCTGCGGGTACAGTTTTTAATACTCCTGATGATGGGGGCTGTGACATCCGAAACATGTAGAGTAGCTTTGCAGTAAATAAATATCTGTATACTGTTGCACCTGGTTGGATTTTTATTAACACTGAATTATGATGCACGGAACCACGAGCTTAAAAAAAACGTAACTTATATTCGGCAATTGACATGCTATCAAGAAAACACAGAAGCTTTATTGGTTGCTAGTATGGAGAGTGGACTAGAAGTAAATGTTGATAAAACTAAGTGCATGGTCAGGTTTCGAGATCAGAATGCAGGACGAAGTCAGAATATAAAGACTGATAATAGTTCCTTTGAAAGGGTGGATCAGTTCGAATATATGGGAATGACTTTAAAGAATCATAATTCCATTCAGGAAGAAATTAAGAGCAGAATGAAGTCAGGGAATGCTTGCTATCATTCGGTGCAGAATCTTTTGCCTTACATTTTGCTCTCTCAAAATATAAAGAACTATAGTTTTGTCTGTTTTGTATGGGTGTGAAACCTGGTCGCTAACATTGAGGGACGAACGTGGGCTGTTGATTTACGACAATATGGTGCTTAGGGGAATATTTTGACCTATAAGGGGCGAGGTGACAGGGGAGTGAAGTAGATTACGTAATTAGGAGATTGTCTGTACTGCTCAACCAATATTATTCAGGTGATCAAAAGAAAAATAACGAGGTGGGTAGGGCACGTAACACGTACTGGGAGAAGAAAGGAGTTTGGTTGGGAAATCTGAGGGAAAGACACCACTTTAAAGGCCTAGGAGTAGATGGGAGAATCATGTTAAAATGAATATTCAAGAAGTGGGATGGGGGACAATGAGAGGATTGATCTGGCTCAGGATAATGACAGGTGGCGGACCGCTGTGAATGCGGAAATGGACTTTCCTTTTCCATGCAATGTGGAAAAGTCTTCATTGTCTGAGAACCTGATAGCTTCTCAAGAAGGACCCTGCTGCTTGGAGTTAGTTATAGAAGTGGGTGGTTTGGTAAGTAGGTAGGTCAAAATCTATAACAACCTTTTTGAAAATAAGAATTACAAACTAGCAGTCGGACACGAATCCCACGGTCAGTGTACATTTGATGTAACGTACCTAGTGAGCTGAATGCAGATCATTTTACTATTCCCGCAGTTGGTGGCACTGCATTCTGATCTCATGGCAGTCACATGCACCACACATCAATAAGTGAGCCGAACACTCGGTATCTGCTGACACACAGTAATGAGGTGTCCAGCGGGTGGTGCAGACGAACTCAACAATTACACAAAATGCAGGCGCTTGGTCGACCGAAATGGGAGACAGCTATTTGGGCGCAGCGTCTGTGGTTGAAGAATTAAGTCTTGCGTCATCCTTATCAACACATCTGTACAAATTTCAGAACTCTCGTGTTTGTGCTTCCCCGCCATAAATCCCTATTCGTCAACTGACCACATGTCAAAGGAATTCCCCGAATTTTATGTAACCCGCAAGTTTATTACCTTGTTCACAACAGGCCTTCAGCTTACAGTACACGTGGAACAGCAGTTTGTTGTGACCCACACAATTCGTCAAACTGAGGTTTCCGCATAACTGGACTGCCGTGTTGCAAACACACTTTCTGTCAAAATGTTGTGTCCACCAAAAAAACTCTCTTTATAGTTCCGTAAAAACAGGACATGCTTACCTGTAGGTCTGTTAGCGAATTGTCAAGTTTTTTATGTCTCCTGTAATACTGTGTGTCGTGGGCCGGATAGCGCAGTCGGTATAGCGAATGGCTACGGACTGGACGGTCCGGGGATCGAATCCTGGTGTGGGCGAGATTTTTCGCACCTGTCCAGACCGGCCCTGGAGCCCACCCAGCCTCCTGTACAATGGGTACCGGGTCTTTCTCGGTGGTAAAGAGCGGCCGAGGCATGACGCTGGCCCCTCACCCCCTTCTAGTGCCGTGGTCAAGAAAGAGTAGAGCCATACCCCTTCTACCCCTGTGGGCCGTACGGCCTGTACATAGCTTCTGTGCCTGTACAAGGGTGCACTTTACCTTTTTCCCACTACTGTGTATCGATGGGCAATGACATCGCTCTTTTATGTGTAATGTATTTATCCATTTTGTATGTATAGACTTGTAGTTTATTCCTTGTGTTTTCTATTTGTGTTTTCTTCTACTAAACTGTGAATTTATTTCATATTTCTAAATGTATGTGTCCTTCTGTCCTCTTTGAAGATCTACAAATATTATTGCCAGCGGGAGCTGGAACTTTAACCAGAGCAAGCTCTTATGCAAGCGGTTAAGTGCACTGAAATTTTTGAGTATCTTATTTAATTGCGGGTTTTTGTATAAGCTTTATTAAACATTCATATTCTTTTATCAGAGACAAAGGTAATTACTTTGTATACTTTGCTCCGATATCTGTTACATTACCTGTATAAATGTTATATGACCTCTAGGAAGTATATCACTTGTTGGCTTGGCATTGCAAGAATGATGACGCGGCAGGCCTTTGATACGTGCAGCTTGTTTTTATCAAAAAGGACTATCAATCAAGTTGACAGGCAATTTTACGGTTCGAACTTGATGTATAAATGATTAAGTCGATAGCAAAATGGGTTACTTGATCACATATCGACATCTAAAAAAATTTAATATTTATTGTCCGCCGTACAAAACACAGTGGTGCAAAGTTAAAATAATGCAACAATTAAACTGTATTAATTGTTGCATTATTTTAACTTTGCACCACTGTGTTTTGTACGGCGGACAATAAATATTAAATTTGTTGTATTGGCACAACGGGATGGAAAACCCTCAATTTAGAATTCTAAAAAATATTTCGCTTTATTGTAGACGTGTTAATGTGCCTTACATTAAGGTGAATTTCATTTACTGTACAAAGTGAATAGCAAGCTGATAGACAAATGTAATCGTATCAACAGTAGTTTCGATCTAATGAAAGAGAAAAGCAACTTTGTCTCCGGCGATGTTTTCTATTCATTTCTTTCTAGTAACAGACCTTTAAAGCATCGTTCGGTTCCGTATGAAAGTGCAGTTCTGGGAAATGAAGTAATGAGACTGGGAATTGATTTAATTTTGAGCTGAAACCTGCTGATTGGTCGGATATATCTACGAAATGAATCCAGCAACTAACCATTTTCTTGTTGTTGTATTCTAGACCGATTTGCGATAAACAAGATTTTCCGAGAATTATTTACAACACAGACTTTTCACATTATAAATCCTATACAGAACCTTTAGAATGCATTTTAAAAAGTTAGCATCGGGCATGATTTCCCTTAACTCCGCATGAGAACAGATGTGCTGTGAGACTGTTCGGACATGATGTGAAGAATTTGCAGTGTTTATAATCGCAGTACACCACGAAGCACATAAACAAACACATTCCGATTTGGATTTGAAACCGACATTCCAAAATCCCATTAATGCTAATTCATAAAAAGAAAATTAGAATTCTACAAGAATGATTCTGGACAGAAAGAAACCGGCCCACGATATTGCGTATAAACGAGTATAGGTCCTTCTAAAAAATATTATTTCCAATTTAGTTAATAATTTTTTCACTTATTATGACGGTCGGGATTTATGGATTTTTTCAAAAGCCAGATTTAAGATAATAAGAATTTTCCTGCTTACTACAGAGAGAGACAGAGAGAGAGAGACAAGAGAGAGAGAGGAAGGAGAGGGGGAGAAAGAAATGGAGGCTCAATACATTATCACATAGTCTTTGGGGGTAATTTGGATTTCACTTAATGCCCATTTTGCGTTCAGTATTTCAAGACACCTAGTTCAGAAATTTCATAAGTGCTTTACATTCAACTCACGGTCATTATTTCCATCGTTCTACGTCACATTCTTTCCCAGTAAATTAAAATTGCTATCCTTTGTTCTTCTGTGGACATCTTCTAACTTGGTGTCCGTCTGTTAGCTTTATGCTTCCAGTTGCCTGCTATCAGTTATTAATAACCAACCTGCTGAAAATCAGGTATAACCTTTCACAAATCCTGTTACGTAAATCGAACCATACAGTTGTATGTGACGTCATGTAATTTTCCGGATAAGAACCAAAATTTCAGAAATATACTGCAGCGTACGTCTGGCAACTTACTACCATGTAATCTGTTTCTTTTTGGGTAATTCCCCGGCGTCTGAGTTCTAATTGCCGACGTTTCGGAACTCACTATCGGTTCCATCTTCATAGGCAGGTGAATACTTCATTCACTTGCCTATGAAGATGGAACCGAAGGTGAGTTCCGAAACGTCAGCAATTAGAACTCAGACGCCGGGTAATTACCCAAAAAGAAACAGATTACATTTAGAACACGGCGAAAGCTTAAAAAACAAGAACTTACTACAAATTTATGGTGCGTTAAATCCCAGAAGACCGAAGGTCTCAAATTGTCAGTAGCTTCCTACTAAATGTTAGCACGTACGTGCAAATAAGCGCGGCGTTGTTTTCTTATGCATCACCGTGAAAACCACAAATCTCACAAAATTAATTCTCTAAAAATCTTGCAGTTCAAAACTCAGCTCTGCGTCTCTGTAGGTCATTCAACCCGGTCTTATTCTCCTCCACATTTCTCGTCGCAAAGCTGGTTCCAGAAGAGTAGCACAAATTAGTAATACCTAATAAGGTGAGGTAAATTCAGTCAGGAACACAACTTTGAATATATGGCTAAATGATGGTGTTTATTAGCAATAGAAAACTACATGTTTCGGCCTACAGCGGCCCTCATCAGGTTTTGACAACTTTCTTGTTATAAGAGTTATGTATAACATATGGTTTATGCATATTATATATAACTCTTATAGCAAAAAAGATGTCAAAACCTGATGATGGCCGCTATAGGCCGAAACATGTAGTTTTTCCATTGCTAATAAACACCATCATTTAGCCATATATTCAAAGTTGTGTTTCTGACTGAATCTACCTCACCTTATAGTTTAAACACACAACAGGGATGGCACACCCCAAAATTAGTAATATCTAATATCTTCGAAATGCTTTTATTATCTTCGAAGATATACGTCTCGATGAACCCGGCTCTCCATTGCAAATTCATTTTATCCAGTTTGTGCACCTAACGCAATACTGTTGCTCCTAATTCAGCCGTTGCAGCAAATACGCCTTTACGGAGGAAGGCATTAATCCACGTGTGTTTCGTATCCCATCCTGACGCTGACGCTGTCTGGAGTTACCTTGTAATTTGCAACCGCCAGATAACTTGTGTCGGCAAGTCGGTAAACTCTGTGGCCTCGTCACGTCACTCCTCTGCGTGAAAACTTAGGATTCGCTTTCTACTGTGTAGCCGCTCCCTCTGATGTTGGGATAAGGCAAGTAGGGAGTGTTGGTAGATACATTTTTCGTGTACCGCCACTCTTCACAATTATGTAAATGCTAATAGTTTCACAGTAAAACTCCGACTTCTCTGCCTTGGTTAATTTGTATCTAACGTCACTTAATTTCTATAATATGAACCAACAAGATGCGCTACTTTCTATTAATTTATTTCAATAATAAACCTCTACATGTTTCGAGCAGGCTTGCTGCTCATCATCAGGAGGATCAATTCTGTATAAACAGCAACTGGTATAGTCATGCGTTATGTTGATTGGCTGCTGCCAGCAGCCAATCAATATAACGCATTACTATACCAGTTGCTGTTTATACAGAATTGATCCTCCTGATGATGAGCAGCAAGCCTGCTCGAAACATGTTTAGGTTTATTATTGAAATAAATTAATAGAAAATAGCGCATCTTGTTGGTTCATGTTATACGGATATATCACGATGCAGGGTCAACAAAACATTAAATTCGTCACTTAATTTTGCAGTTTATTTGAACGTCTCCTGGTTGTTTCGTGGAAAGTCACCAATAAATCAGAGTAACAAAGAATCTCCAGCTTCCAGTTCGAATCTCGGCCACAAAAGCTGCGTGTTTTTGCGTGTTTCCCTAATTGCACCTATTTCTCTGATAAAGCGACCTAAATATGTAGCCTTATATAATTCTGTTGATGATGGTGCAAATTGCAATTCGGCTGTGCACCAACGCCGCTATCTTATATACCATGTAAATGTTGTAATTGTATGTTACAAAGCACTAATCATATCTGCATTATTACGCAGCATAAATATAGCCATTATCGTGAGGGTAATTGAATAAATTTATCCAAAATGGTAAATGTTAAAATATGCAGAATTTTGACTGTTGTTTATATAGGTGTGAAACTTGGTCTCTAGTATTGAGGGAGGAATGTGGGCTAAGGGTGTTTGATAATAATGTTCTGAGGAAGATATTTGGGCCTAAGAGGGACGAGGTAAGAGGGGATTGGAGAAAACTAAATAATGAGGTGCTTAATTATCTGTACTCCTCACCAAATGTTATTGGGATGATCAAATAAAGAAGAATGAGATGGACGGAGCATGTGGCACGTGTGGAAGATAGGAGACGTGCATACAGGTTTTTGGTGCGTGACCTGCGGGAAAGAGACCACTTGGAAGACCCGAGCAGAGATTGGAAGATAACATCAAAATGGATACTCAAGAAGTGGATGGGAACATAGGCTGGATTTATATGGCTCAGAGTAGGGGCGAGTGGCAGACTCTTTAGATGTGTTGAAAACTGCTGAGTTCCATAACAAGTTGGGCATTTCCTCGTTAGGAGACGAAATATTTGCTTCTCAAAAAGACTCTGTGACATGGAATTAGTTAGGCAGTCAGTTAGTTTGTTGGTTGGTTGGTTGGTTGGTTGGTTGGTTTTGTTGGTTTGGTTATTTCAGTTGGTTGGTTGCTTGGTCATCTGGTTTTTTGATTGGTTGGTTGTTTGGTTGGTTTTGTTGGTTTGGTTGTTTTAGTTGGTTGGTTGCTTGGTAATCTGGTGTTTTGATTGGTTGGTGGTTAGTTAGTTAGTTAGATAGATGGTTGGTTGGTTGATTGGTTGGTTAGTTGAAGAAATGTAGAATTATCCTCCATAACAAATACGTCGTTCGATCGAGTATATTAAAACTCCTTTTTTTTTAATATGTCACTGTGTGTTGAATTACAAAACACAACCTCTGATACTGATATCAGAGCATTTATTATGAAAGTTATTTACATAAAAGTTTGGTTCGTACCGCTGTAGAACCCATTGCATTCGCGTTACAGAGTTCTGTGGGCTGTTGTTGCCCAGAAGAATAGTAAATGTTATTTACTGACAAGCAGATAAAACCACTATTATACGCGAGAAAGACCAACAAGATGCTCGCTTTTTCTCAGTAATTTATTCCAATTAAACTACCCGCTACATGTTTCGAACAAATGATTTTTCGTCATCAGGAGGTTATTTCTGTACACTCAGCATACAGTAATTTAGCATGCATCTATCGGTATCTAATCGCTAACACATAGTGTCCCGTGTTAGCAGCTGGACACCGATAGATGCATGATGAATTAATGCGTGCTGCGTGTACAGAAATAAACTCCTGATGATGAACAATTATTTGTTCGAAATATGTAGAGGATATTTTGATGTTTTGCTGACCGTGCATCTCAGTATAATGTTAGCAATTGACCAACTTAATGCACAAATTCTTGTTGTATAAATTTATTTTATTTCTCCACATGTTTCGAGCACTGTTGTGCTCATCATCAGGAGGTCTAATTGTATTATACAGCATCTGGTATCGTCACAATCTGTAGGTGGCCACCTACAGAGTGTGACGATACCAGATTCTGTATAATACAATTTGACCTCCTAATGATGAGCACAACAGTGCTCGAAACATGTAGAGGAAAACATAATAAACTTATTATAAAACAAGAAATTGTGCATTAAGTTGGTTAGTTGATAAGATTATATAGAGGATAGATTAATTGGAATAAATTAATGGGAAAAAGTGCGCATCTTATTGGTCTTTCTCACTTATATGTATCACGATGCACGGTTCAGAAAATGTAAGTTTACTAAATACTGCTTTCTTAACCAAATGCCGAATTGGCATATTTAGAGCAACTAGCTTAAATAATCACGGGAATGCTAAAAATTATTACATTTGTATATCGTTTAACGACGCTGTCACTAAATCCAATAATGCAACGTCGAATAAATCGATGGTATGGAATAATAACTTGAACTTGACTTGGAAGGATCTGTGTGTGGCCTAACTTGCAGTACTGTCCTGACATTTTTCTGGGTGGAGTTAGAACAAAAAAAGATGTAGAGAGTTTTCAGATTGCCATTTTTTTGTGCTTCTCACGAATGCAAGTCAAAACGTTTACCAACTGAGCCAACTTGCTCGGAATGTGAAGAGTTAAGAATTAAATGCGCAGTCTAGACACGATTTTGATCCAACTTTATGTTAAACATTCAATTACGAAATTGTCAGAATGTTGCGGAACGCATTCCCATTTCAACAAGAGAGAATGTTTGACGCTGAACATGTTGCGAAAAACTATCATCTCTGTTGAAAATATGAATCAAAGGTTTCTGAGAAGCAGAAATATTAATATAGCGATGTGAAAAGGGCATTTGCCTGTTCCTTTGTTTACATTCTATAGAAATATTTGGTGAAGGGTTTTCAAAGTTTATTTCAAGTCACAAGAATTTTAATGATTACATTTTCAATGCAAAATCATCGCGTTTAAACGCAGAATGACTGCGACCAACCATTTTGTTTTTAGAACAAGACTACTATCTCTTGGTTGTTGCAATTCGATTCCATTCCCATCTCCTGTAATTTCAGAGATGATTTATTCTAATTCTGTTCAGAGAGATGGTGCCATTTCACAGGTGATTTATTCTAATGTTTTTCAGACAGTTGGTGCCATTTCACAGGTGATTTATCCTAAATCCTGCTGACACAGATGGTGACATTTCACAGGTGAATTATTCTAAATCCTGTTGAGACGGATGTTGCCATTTCAAAGGTTATTTACTCTAAATCCTGTTGAGACAGATGGTGCCATTTCACAGGTGATTTATTTTAAATCCTGTTCAGACATATAGTACCATTTCACAGGTGATTTATTCTAAATCCTGTTCAGACAGATGGTGCCATTTCACAAGTGATTTATTCTAAATCCTGTTGAGACAAATGGTGCCATTTCACAGGTGATTTATTCTAAATCCTCTTCCGACAGATGGAAACATTTCACAATCGCGGATCAGTCTGACTTACACGTAAAGGAAAATGTGACATAGGGAAGACCTAAGAGTAGATGGGATTACAATACTAAAACTTAATCTTAAATAAATAATCTAGAGTATGATATAATATATTTATGTGGCTCAGAACAGGGACAGGTGTTAGGCTTTTACGCACATGACAATGAACTTCCGGGTTTTATAAAATTCGAGGCTTTATTTACTAGCTGAAGAACTGTTTGTTAGCTTCTCAAGAAGTACTACGCTCCATGGATTTAGTCAGTAAATTTAGTTTAGTTTCTTCAGTTAGTTAAAGGTAAATCAGTCCCAATAGAGGCCCGAGGTGCCCAGGGGGTTCCAGGAAGTTAAGGTTCCCAGATTACGTTACAGCGGTCTAGGATGGTGGTAAGGTTGTCAGCCTTACGCACCGGCCGCTTTTATCCCCAGGAAATACTCCTGCTACTCATTTATGTTATAGGCTGAGTCGATCCCAGGGCCATAGCGCGATCGGAAGGATTATGTCAATGAAAAATTCCAGTGACACCATCTGGAATCGAACCAGCGACCTTCCGATTTGTAGCACAGCACCTTAACCACTGTGCCACCGCGGTCCCCTCTTCAGTTAGTTAAAATACATTAAATCCTACGCAAACTGCGTCGTGTATAGGCTATATATAGCTTATGAAATAAATTACCTAGCACTGCAATATAGGGGCTTGTTTTGGAAGCTGATAGTTGCACAGTTTCTTAATGAATACCCTATTATTCGAGCTATAACTTTGCTATCCACTGTCATGAGGGGGGTCGTTGCTGGGTCCTGTTCTAAGCCAGTTCAATTTTTTAAAACCAGCAGCCGGATATCCAACGCAATAGTCCCTCGCTGTTTGCACCTGTGTACCACAAATTTTTCAATTAAATCATACATTTATACAGTACGTTTCGGTGCCAGTCAAGTCCACATGTCATTTTATAAAATACACAAGCCCACAATAAATTCCCTTGCGCAGTTAAATTATTGTAATACTGTCATCAGCCGAAATGTGCCGCTAAATGTGAAATTTATTTCGTGCCGTCGATATCCGTCCGCAGTTAGGTACAGTTTTCTGAAGGCCACGCGCTGTCGTAACGCGCAACAAAGGCATGTCTAGTTCTGTAGTAAAGTGATCAGTGGGCTCAGTCAGCTGTGTGATCTGGAGGTCCGAAACTGTATTAGAGTGATTCGTGGAATTTACCGCTATCCTCTTGTAATCGTATTAGTTAATCCCGCATTTCATATCTCACAGTTATCTTCACATTGTTTTCGACAATAAATAGTCCGTTGTGGACACCGCGTCATACAACACGTCACGGATCCAACCTTGTGCTGCGAGACGCACATACGCGTGTGCATAAAAGAATGAATACCTAGATCAGTGTATTTACCAAACCTTTGATATTTTTCCCTGCGATAATTGGGTTCCTGTCGCCACGACATGACGCGTCCTCAGGTTACGGATGGAGGAACGGCCTCCAATGTGGAGAGTAGCCGCGAAAATATTGAATAAGCAGTCGCGAACAGCCGACAAGGGGTGGTCCTCCACATTGGGGGTTGGGTGAGGTGCTAACAACTTCTTATCGTAAAAACATATCTTGTTACGAAATATTCACACAGGCCCAGGATAGGGACAGTTGGCGTGTACTTGTGAATGCGGTAATGAACCATCGGGTTCCACAGAATGAGAGGAATTTCTTGACTAGCTGAAAACCGGTTAGCTCCTCTAGAAGGAATCTGCTCCATGGAGTAAGTAAGTAATTCGTCCCTGTGCAGACCATGAAATTATATGGAGGAGTAGAAGAATAACACCACCCATTCTTAAACTAAGCTGTTTAATTAAGTGGTCAGCTTTACGTAGAAGCCATCTTACACCCCGGGAAAACAATCCGCATTACCCGCTGAATATGAGGCTGGGCTAACCCGAGGCCGGTCTGAAGGTTTTTGACCAGCTACCTTCCAACAGCTCAAGTTATACAGCACGTTCTGTTTTAACAGCTGCTTCATAAAAACTAACAGTTAACAAAAGACAGGCCGTGTACAAATGTCGTAACAATAAGGCGTGTTAGTGCAACAATTGTTGAAGAGAAAAAGCAATAAGTATTGCATATTCTGTGTGTGTGTGTGTGTGTGTGTGTATGCAGCGTTAGATATCCAGCATGCAATACGCATGCGTCTGTTGTCGTTTATGGCCTGCCCGACTCTACAAAACTTTTTCACATTGTCTCATAAACGGCACAATTTAAAAAAAAATAGTTCTTGATTGTAAAATGCGTGTTTTGATTTTATGTACAATTTTTGTCTCAGACATTTCCCATTCTAAGAGGAATTCAGCGCACTATGATCCAAAACGTATAATGTTCTTCGTGCAAAAATAAATTTGAGAAATTAGTGCATCTCGTTGTATGGGTGTGAAACTTGGTCGTTGACACTGCGGGAGGAAAGGAAGCTGAGGGTGTCTGAGAACATGGTGTTGAGGAGAATATTTGGACCTAGGAGGGACGAGGTAACGGGGGAATGGAGGCAATTGCATAACGAGGAACTAAATGATTTGTACTCCTCACCCAATATTGTGCGGGTGATAAAATCGAGAAGAATGAGATGGGCTGGGCATGTGGCACGTATGGGTGAGGAGAGGGGGTGTATAGG
>Ga0123355_10015240_pt1 | contig 12070 bp, 13 predicted proteins | sample TergutEmb28metaG_3_FD_89872 | JGI IMG/M metagenome (GOLD analysis project Ga0123355, IMG submission 89872) | Embiratermes neotenicus P1 segment gut microbial communities from Petit-Saut dam, French Guiana - Emb289 P1 | ecosystem: Host-associated > Arthropoda: Insects > Digestive system > Gut ... | reverse complement strand
AAGTACGCTAGCTATAATTTTTCCGCACTACTTCGTCAGCAAGTTGATTGCTTGCAATCAACAACTCCTAGCGTACCTTTGGGTACGCGTCGTCGTCGCTTCCTCGTATTGCGTCAAATTACTGCGTTACATTGGATGGTTTTCAGATTATATGACTATAGTTTTAGCACGACTTGCTCGTTTTTGTTAAAATGTTTGCCCAAAACTTGCCTGTAACCTCGATTTATGCTCGTGGTTACAGGCTTTTTAGTTGGTTGATGTTTGCTTATGGCATCATTGTGCTATAATTATGCAGCAACTTTATCATTTGCTCACGGGTGGGGATTCCTTGCGGGTTTGTTCCATCTGTTAGCTTGTTTGCAACCGCCCATTCCCAGGCTTCCTTTGCCCAGGGGCTTGGGATAGGCTGTGGCGGTGGCTGCGGCACTACAGGTGGCGGCGTTTCTACGCGGTTTTGTATTTCCTTAAATGGAAAATTGGCACCCGGGCAGTTTGGTTTCCAGCGGGGGGTAATGTCTGCGTGCCCCACGATGTTTTCCACAGGAATGACCTTGCCGAAAAGTCGTATGGCTTCTTTACGAATATGCCCAATTAGCCATATAGCCGCATCAAGTTGTGCGTCTGCAAGTGCGCCTGCGGTTTCTGTGCTTCGCCCTTCAAAGCCAATGCTTATGGTGTACAAGTTCGCATTTACTCTGCGGCTTCGCACAGCGTCAAGGCGCGAATGACGGTTGTCTCGGCTGTCACCACTGTTGGTGGTGCCATTTGCCCAGGCAGTGTTTGCGATATCCACGGCTTGTGTAATTCGCCCGTCGCGGGCCACAACAAAATGGTACGATACTTGCGACGCAGGGTTAACAATCCACGAAACTGCGCCGTCAAAGGATCCTTCTGTTATATGACAAACGATAAAATCTGGTGTCCAGCCGCTTCTGCCAATGTTTCTGTTTGGTGATGGTTGTTGACGAATGTTCATTGTCCTCTTCCTTTCTATTAGAATGTGGTTTCGCCCATTGCCTTTCTTATGGGCTGGATGGTGCCTGAAACGCGATGGCACGTTTCGTGTAAATATTACCAAGGTGTTACACGCCTGTCAAGGAGGTTTATATGCAAACCTATCACGACCAAACCAATGCACAAAATACATTAAAATTACGCGAGTTGCTAAAAGAGCTTCCATTGTTTGTACGCAGCTATTTTGGCAGCTTGGGCGACCAAACCCTGCCACGTACCCGCCTTGGTTATGCCTACGACCTTAAAATTTTCTTCGGCTTTTTGGCGGAAGAAATAGATGTATCTGTTAAAGATATCGAAATTTCACATATCGCAAAGCTGGAATCCGACCATATTGAGGCGTTTATGGAGTATCTTTCATACTATGTCCCGGCGGGGGAAATTGACACCACACACCAAAACGAAGCTTTGGGCAAATCTCGCAAGCTTGCGGCGGTGCGTGGGTTGTTTAAGTACTTATATATGAAGAAACAGATCTCCGCCAACCCGGCAGAGCTTGTTGCTTTCCCAACAATTCGTGAGAAGCACATAACTACCTTGGAGGTTGACGAAATTGCAAAACTCCTGGACGAAGTTGACAGCGGCGAAAAATTATCGCCCCACCAAAAGGTGTATCACGAGCGCACAAAGCTACGTGATGCGGCAATAATCACTTTGTTGCTGGGAACGGGTATGCGAGTTTCCGAATGCGTAGGCCTTGACATAACAGATGTAGATTTTGAAACCAACGGCTTGCGCGTAATACGCAAGGGCGGCGACGAGATGGTGCTGTATTTTGGCAACGAAGTGGAATTCGCGCTTAAGGCGTACTTGGAAATACGTGAAAAAAGCCCGGTACAGACCGGGCATGAAAACGCGCTGTTTTTGTCGCTGCAAAATAGGCGGCTAACGGACAGGGCAATTCAAAATTTAGTTAAAAAATATGCATCGCTAATAACAAAGTTAAAAAATATATCGCCGCACAAGTTGCGCAGTACTTTTGGTACACAGCTTTATGCCGAAACCGGGGATATTTATCTGGTAGCCAATGTGCTTGGCCATGCCGATGTTAATACTACTCGCAAACACTATGCCAAGATGGATGATACGTATCGCAGGCGTGCGGCCAATGCGGTTAAGCTAAGGGAATAGCAGAGGCTAAAAAAGCCAAGATGGAGAATTTGACGCAAACGGGGCTGTGATTTATACTATAGCCAAACATTACTAAAAACCTGTGGTCAATAATAGGATGTGCAGGAGCAACAGAAAAAAGGAGGCTTTTATGATTTATCGCGATTTTGGGAAAACAGGTAAAAAAATATCGGCATTGGGTTTTGGTTGCATGAGGTTACCGGAGCTTAAAATAGCCGAAATGAGCGAAGAGGAAAAACTCGCACGCGAGTCATTGTCTTGGTACGAACAGCAACGGGACGACACCTTCATTGTAGATGAGGAAAAAGCAATTCCCATGCTTAAAGCCGCTTATGATGCCGGTGTAAATTATTTCGATACGGCTATGTTCTACTGTCATTTTAAAAGCCAGGCCACTGTAGGCAAGGCAGTAAAACTTATGGACCGTGAAAAGGTAATGGTGGCCACCAAAATTCCAATGGGAGAAGTCAGTGCCACATCTGATTTTAGGAATATGTTGGAATTACAGCTTAGCCTGTTGGATATGGAATATATAGACTTTTACCACCTTCACGGTATTGATAAAAAGAGTTTTGACGAAAAAGTTATGGGCTTTGGCCTTAAAAAAGAGGTGCAAAAAGCAATTGACGAGGGGTTAATAAAGCACATATCCTTCTCTTTTCATGGTGATGTAAAGGATGTGCCGTATATAGTAGACACTTTCGAAATGTTCTCGAGCGCGCTATTGCAATACAACTTACTGGACCGCGCCAACGAGGAAAACATAAATTATCTTGCCGACAAGGGCATTGGCGTTTGTATAATGGGCCCTGTTGCGGGTGGCAGGCTTTCTATGCCGTCTGACATGGCGGGCAGGCTTTTGGGGCAAAATATTTCTACGCCAGAGCTTGCTTTGCGTTTTGTACTTGGTAATAAAAATGTGTCTAGCGCGGTTTCAGGTATGGGCACAATGGAAATGCTTGAAGGCAATCTTAAGGTGGCTAATATGGAAGTGCCAATGACAGAAGACGACTTTAAAAAAGCAACAATTATGATGGAAGAGCTTAAAAAGTTTTCAGATTTGTACTGCACAGGGTGCGACTACTGTATGCCATGCCCAAAGGACATAAATATTCCCCATGTGTTTAACGCATATACCTACCATAATGTGTACGGGTTGTCTGACCAAGCTAAAAGCATGTGGAACGCCAAGCGCGGCGCACCGGTTTCGGAATGTACGGGTTGCGGCGTGTGTAATGGAAAATGCCCGCAGGGTATTAACGTAGTAGAGAAATTACAAGAAGTTGCAGAGGTTTTGGCAGCGTTGTAATCCAACAAAAACAGGGCAAGCATACATGCAATTTTCAAGAAAACACTTGTTTTGCATGTACGCTTGCCCTATTTTTTATCCGTTTATGTGGATAATAAGAAAATTGAAAAGAGGCCACTAGAATGACAATACGTAAAACCACCCTAAGTGACCTGCCTTCCGTAATGCAAATTTACGCCCAAGGCCGTGCGATAATGGCTGAAAGCGGCAACCATGCGCAGTGGCAAAACGGTCACCCGGCGCAAACTGTAATTGAATGTGATATTGCTATTGGCGAATCTTATGTATGTATAAATAATGAAGAAATTGTAGCTGTGTTCTTTTTTAGCACCACTCCAGAGCCTACTTACGCAAAAATAGACGGTGCATGGATAAACCCGGGCGAGCTCTACGGTACAGTACATCGCATAGCCCGCGCTAACAATGCAAAAGGCGCAGGCGCGTATTGTATGGAATGGTGTTTTTCTCAAATTCCAAACATAAGGGTAGACACCCATAAGGATAACGCCCCAATGCTAAAATTATTAGAGAAATTGGGCTACAAGTACACCGGCATTATCTGGCTAGAAAATGGCGACGAACGGCTGGCATTTCAGAAGGTGGCCGACAATAATGGGGTTTTGTGTTAAAGTTTTTGCCCTGCTTTTCATCAATTGGGTGCCTTATACTAATTCCAAAAAGACGTGCAATCGTTAGCGGGAATACGCCCTAGTATTAGCACGACATGGTATCATAAATAAAAGCCACCGATTTTTCGGTGGCTTTTATTATACTAGCTAGGATTTAATTGGGGCGTGTTCGATAATTCCATCGCACCGCCTTTCCGGTAAAAATTGCACTATGCGTCGTCACATAAAGCCTTATCTACCTTTGGGTACATGCGCCTTTCCGCTTCTAGCCTAGCACAATTTTTACTCGAAAATTCGGCACAAGCGAATTACCGAACACACCCTGATTGGAAAACACCTACTTCCTAATAAGTGGAACAGCTACTTCCGCAACAAAAAACCCTTTGCCAGCATGGTAGTATAATTCCATGGCGGGCGCGTTTGCGTACTCAAATTCCTGGTTTTGTGAAAACCACTCTGCGTCTAAACGCTTCCATAGGTCTTGTATTGCGTCTGTTATACCCTCCATTGCTACTGGTTTAGTGGCAAAAACAATCCAGTCCAGTTCTGGAATGTCGATAATATCAAAGTCGTCGGGTATGTCGGTGTCGGGTTTAATTTGGCATATCATATACCCTATGCCTTTTTCGTCATGGCCAAGATTGGCCGCAAAAAGCAGCATATCGTCACTGCCGTAGACATCTGGCCCATGTGTTATATCTAGCTTTTTGCCGGCTGCGTTAAGGATCCGTTCTGCTGTCCCGTCCTTTGTGCAATTAATCCAAAATGCGGGAATTTCTTCATACAACGTTGCATAGTTGAATCTTTTAGATTTTCCAAAAATAGAAAAGGCTCGTTTGCGTTCAATTTTATAGTCCATTGCTGTATCTCCTTTTATGGATATTTGGAAGCGAATACGTGGGTAGGATTTCAAATGTACGCCTTTGCCGCGCGCAGACATTGGCGATACCCCGTGGACTTGGCTAAACGCACGGGTAAATGCAGAGTGGGATTCGTATCCGTATTTTATGGCAATATCAATGACCTTAGCGTTTTCGCGTTGCAAATCCACAGCGACCAAACTCATTCTTCTTCGGCGTACATATTCCATAAAAGGTATGTTTGTAACTATAGTCACATAAACTAAAAACCGTCCAATGTAACCTTGTAATTTTTCCGCACTACTTCGTCAGTTCCTCCTAGCGTACCTTTAGGTACGCGTCGTCGTCGCTTCCTCGTATTGCGTCAAATTCCTTCGTTGCATTGGACGGTTTTCAATTTATGTGACTATAGCGAAAACATTCTTTGAAAATGATATTCTGAACAAAAAGCGAGTTGTGCGGCTTTTTCAAGCTCTATACTTCCTGTTAAATTGCCTTCGATATAGTCCAAGACGGTGTTTATTCTTTCAAGCCAATCCATGTGTCACCTCCTATTATGAGATTATACCAATAAAAAAATATCTTTCTTTGCAGATTATGCTCGCCTCTGCAAAGAAAGATATTCAAAATTTTATCTTATTCCTTCTTGTTTAATATATCTAGGGCATTAGCAATTGGTTTTGGCATTTTTATACCCATCTTGCTCATGTTCTCCATAATGCTTACCAGTTCGTTTAGCGCGAATGCGATGATTACCGCGTCGCGGGTTATGCCGGATGTTCCAAGCAAAATATCTAGGTACACGGCAACTATGATTATCAAAAGGATGCATCCTTTTTTTACTAACCCACGAAACCCGGCGGCAGATGACAGTCGCCCTGTTTGGCTTTTATCCGACGTTTTAAATGCTATGGCACTTGTCCAGCCGGATATAATGTCTACAGCCATGAATACTAGTAACGCTTGCAGCAAAGCGTCAAATCCACCAAGTAAACTTGATACCATGCTTGCAAATAGTCCAACGGCTGTAAATGTCGATGTTTTTACTATGCAGTTCATTTTTCACCTCCTTTGCAGTAAGTAGTCAAGGCTAATACCACCAAACAATTGCGACAGGGCACGCAATTTTGCGGCGGGAATGGGACGCCGTCCTATTATCCAATCGTTTAAAACGTTTGTGGGTACGGCAAGGCTGTTTGCCATGTCTGCTTTTGTTATGCGGTTGCGCAAACGTTCTATTTCGATATTTCGATACATATCTTCCCTCCAAAATGATATTTCCTTTTTATGTATTTATTATTACACGTATGGAGTATTTGGTCAAGCGTAAATGTGCCAATTCGTGAATGTATGCATGGTAAATATGCGAAACGAATACTTTTTACAAGAAATGTTGCGTTGCGTGTGTTTTTGACATATACTAAGACAATGTCATATTTACAGGCGGTGTAAACTCCAATGGTGTGAGAGTTTAATGCCTAAAAAGGAGTGTATCTTTATGATAGCAGAGCGGCTTAAAACCCTACGGCACGAACTGCGCGTTTCAAAGCGGGAGCTGGTAAAAAATTTGCCAATCAATTACAGCACTTATGCAAACTACGAGTCCGGGTTCAGGGAGCCTAATTCCGAAACGCTACAGGTACTGGCGCGCTACTTTGGCGTTAGCTTGGACTATTTGCTGGGGGTTAGCAATAACCGCAAAAAAGCGGAGGAAGTTGCAGTGCTTACAGATGATGAGGCCGACCATATTGCAAAATATCGCAGGCTTGATACACATGGTTGCGAGCTGGTTAATCTTGTTATTGAAAAGGAATTGGAGCGTCTTTCCTATATAAAGCCAATTTACGATACTGTGGAGAAGGACTGGGTTTTGTTAAATGTGTATCACCAAAAGGCGTCTGCCGGACTTGGTAATTACCTGGGCGACGACAGTGATACCGATTATGAGGAAATGCGCTTTACCGCAACTAATGTAAGCAAACGTGCAGATTTTTGTATCAGAATTAAGGGCGAGAGCATGGAGCCAAAAATTTGTGACGGCGATATTGTGTTTGTAAAGGCAGTTCCTAAAGTGGATATAGACAGCGTTGGCATTTTTATGTATGAAGGAGAAGCATTTTGCAAGCGGCTTCGGCTGAACCAAAAAAAAGGAACCCTTTATCTGGAGTCCCTTAACAGGGCTTTTGCGTCAAAGATTATCACTAACCCGGAAGGGCTAAGAACAATTGGCTTGGTTATTGGCATTGCAGAGAAGTAGGCGGGTTGTGCTTTTATAGTTATATAAACTAAAAACCGTCCAATGTAACTTGTAACTTTTACGCACTACTTCGTCAGCAAGTTGATTGCTTGCAATCAACAACTCCTAGCATACCTTTTGGTACGCGTCGTCGTCGCTTTCTTGTGTTGCGTCAAATTACTGCGTTACACTGGACGGTTTTCAGCTTAGATGACTATAATGCTACAGGAAGCGCGTTAAAACCGTGCCGGTACTGATTATTATAATGGCTCCTAGGGATATGATATCCTTGGGGGTCATTTTTAATGGGGTCATTTTGGTGCGACCAACGTCGCCGCGGTAGCAGCGGGCTTCCATTGCGGTGGCTAGTTCTTCTGCGCGTTTAAATGCGGACACAAATAGGGGTACAAGGATTGGTAGTAGGCTTTTTGCACGTTTTATAAGACCGCCCGTGTCAAAATCTGCACCGCGGGCTTTTTGTGCCTTCATTATTTTTTCCATTTCGTCGGCTAGGGTTGGTATGAAGCGCAAGGCAATTGTCATCATAATAGTTATGTCATGGACAGGGAATTTTATTTTTTTCAAGGGGGCCATTAGGGATTCTAATCCGTCGGTAAGACGTATCGGGGATGTTGTTAGGGTTAAAAGGGACGACCCAACAACCAAAAGTACCAAGCGCATTCCCATTCTAATCGAATTAAAAATGCCTTCTGTGGTTAGCCGAATGAAGCCAAGGCGAAAAATTTCATTTTCTCCAGGCGACAAGAAGAGGTTGATGACTACCGAAAACATTAGTATAAAGATAATTGCCCTAAGCCCCCTAACCAACAACTTGATTGGCACGCGCGAAACCAGTATTGCTGCGGCTACATACAGGGCGACAATGCCATAGCCTATAAAGTTTACGACAATTAACACTATGGTAATGTGCGCAAACACAGCTATCAACTTTACGCGTGGGTCAAGGTGGTGAATGGGAGAGTTTGCAGGATAGTATTGCCCAAATGTTATTTTTGACATGTGTGGTTTCCTTTACATAAGATATTAACTGCGTCTGATATTGTAAAAACTCCTGCAGGAATGTGGGGGTAGGTTTTGTGCAGTTCTGTGAATAGGCGGCTTATTTGCGGCACGTCGAGACCTATGGATTTTAGCATTTCGCCTTGGGCGAAAACTTCTGACGGGGTGCCCTGGCACTTAATTTTGCCTTGGTTCATTACAAAAATTTTATCAGATAAGCGGGCGGCGTCGTCCATGCTGTGGGAGACTAGGATTACGGTAAGCCCCAGGGTTTTGTGCATGTGTTTTATTTGTGAGAGGATTTCGTCCTTGCCGGCGGGGTCTAGGCCTGCCGCGGGTTCGTCCAGGATTAAAATGTCTGGGCGCATGGCTAATACGCCCGCAATTGCTACGCGGCGTTTTTGCCCGCCCGATAGCTCGAAGGGAGATTTTTCGTATAGAGATTCGTCTATGCCTACGATGGATAATGCGGTGCGGACACGGCTATCTACTTCTTCTTGGGGCAGGTTTAAACGCAAGGGCCCGAAGGATACATCTTTGTAGACGGTGGTTTCGAAGAGTTGATGCTCCGGGTATTGGAAGACCAGGCCCACTTGTTGGCGAATGGTTTTTAGGTTGCTTTTGTCGGACAGATCTTTATCATTTATATATACTTTGCCGGATGTTGGTTTTAACAGGGCGTTTAGTTGTTGAATTAAGGTGCTTTTTCCGGAACCGGTGTGCCCGATTATGGCTATTAGTTGGTTGCGGTTTATGGTTAGAGAAATGTTGTCGAGGGCGGTTTTTTGGAATACAGAGTTTGGGTTATAAGTGTGGGTCAGGTCTTGGATTTGGATGATAGTTTCGGTATTGGTGGAGTGGTTTGAAGGGAGCAGTGAACACGGCAAACTTTTACTTCGTTCTCCGTAATTGGTGGGGTGGATTTGCCCCAAAAATTCATCCACAGTTAGTACTGTATCAATTGGGGTGCCGTGTTTTTTTAAGTCGTACGCAAGTGCGGTTATTTGCGGTACGCCAAGACCGAGTTCCTGCATTTTCCCCACTTGGCTAAACACTTGCCGGGGCGTATCGTCCATAACCACTTTGCCGGCTTCTAGCACCACTATGCGGTTGGCAAGGGCAGCCTCCTCCATAAAGTGGGTTATCAACACAACGGTAACACCCATATCGCGGTTCATTCGCATTACGGTTTCTAAAACTTCTCGCCTACCAGAAGGGTCTAGCATTGCAGTTGGTTCGTCCAAAACAATGCAGCCTGGTTGCATGGCAAGCACGCCTGCAATTGCAACGCGTTGCTTTTGCCCCCCTGATAAATTGTGTGGTGGAGACTTTGCGTAATCCGTCATGCCAACTTTGTGCAGGCAATCCCCTACCCTTTTGCGAATCTCTTCAGACGGGACGCCTAGGTTTTCTGGGCCAAAGGCTACGTCTTCCTCTACGGTGGTGGCAACTATCTGGTTGTCGGGGTTTTGAAACAGCATTCCTGTGGATTGGCGTATGCTCCAAATGTTGTCTGGATCTTTTGTGTCTTTGCCATTTATCCAGACTGTGCCGTTCTTAGGCAGTAAGAGTGCGTTGAAATGTCTTGCAAGTGTAGACTTGCCCGACCCGTTGTGGCCAAGAATGGCCACAAACTCGCCATGGGTTATGGATATGTCTATACCGTTTAACACGGGTTGCGGCGGTGCGTTGTCGTCGTATGCCGGGTATTCGAAAGTTAGTTGTTCTGTTTTAATCAAGTGAACCTCCTAGGTGTCTTAGAACCTGCGGGTCAATAAGCTGATGCGCAATTAGCGCACAAATGGCGCAATCTACTGCGTCACCGCCTCCTTGCAGACTTTCTTCGAGTATGCTGCGTCGACGGTTCCTTGTACATCACGCCATTTGCACGCTACTTGCATATCCCATTATTGACCGCAGGTTCTTGTTGCTGTGTTAATACTACCACAAAGACGAGCAACGTGCTATAATTGCTAGGACATATTCTTAGAAATAACCTTGGAATGTCAATTTTAAATATTGAGATGAGGCAAGACGACTTGTCCTATTGTAATATCTGATATTGAGGTGAATTATGGAGTGGACAAAAATTAGCGTCGAAACCACAGGCGGTACCGGAGTTGAAATAGTAACGGGCATTTTAATGTCTTGTGGTGTAACGGGGCTAGAAATTGTTGACCATCATGAACGGGCGCGGCATTTTGCTGATACCGCTCGCACTTGGGACTATGCAGACGAGTCCCTGCTGTCGACGGACTTTGATGGTGCATTTGTAATATTTTATGTGCCAAAAAACGATACCGGTAGTGCGCTGCTTGAACAGGTTAAAGAACAGTTGGCAGGTTGTGGCGTACATGACATAGGCCCGTTAACAGTAAGGTTAGAACATGCAAATGACGAAACCTGGCTGCACGAATGGAAGAAACATTTTAGGCCCATACGTTTGGGCAAGGTGATTGTAGTACCTGACTGGGAAGACTTCGCCCCTGCTCCCGGTGATGTTGTGTTTAGGATAGACCCAGGCTCTGCCTTTGGGACCGGACAGCATCAAACCACACAGTTATGCGTAAAAGCTTTGCAAAAGTGGATTAACCCTGCCGACACTGTTTTGGATGTAGGCTGCGGAAGCGGGATACTTTCTATCATAAGTTTACTGCTGGGCGCGCAACATGTATGCGCCATAGATATAGACCCGGCGGGTGCAATTACCGCAACGAAAAAGAATGCAGAATTAAACCCGATAGACCTTGGCAAAATTAGAATACTAGCGGGAGATGTTTTGTCGGAAGCAAACACTAGAGACGATGTAGGTTATGGCCTGTACGATTTGGTTGTGGCAAATATTGTGGCAGATGTAATTGTCCCTCTTGCACCATTGGCAAATGAGTTTGCAAAGCCCCAGGGTATATTTATAACATCGGGAATAATTGCCGGCCGAGTGCAAGATGTTCGAGATGCTTTTGATGCCGCCAACATAACCATTCTTGAAGAAACAGAACTTGAAGGCTGGTATTGTGTTATAGGGCGTATGCCATAATGCCAAAATATTTTTTTGACGTTGCTTCCCCGGTTTTAACAGGCGATACGGCGCACCACTTGATAAATGTAATGCGTGTAAAACCCGGCGACAATCTAATCCTATGCGATGGCGCATGTACAGATTTTACCGCGGTTATAGAGTCTGTAAAAAAATACGAAGTTGTATACAAAATTTTAAGCGAGTCCTCTTCCCTTACGGAGCCGCGGGTGTTTATTACGCTATACCAAGCTTTGCCGAAAGGTGATAAGCTGGATTTGATTGTGCAAAAATGTGTAGAACTTGGCGTAAGTAGAATTGTGCCGGTTGAAACTGCCCGCTGTGTTTCCAAAATAAGCGGCACGAAAAAGATGGCGCGGCTACAAAAGGTAGCCCAATCTGCCGCAGAGCAAAGCATGAGAGGAATAATACCGCAGGTTTGTGACTTGGTACCTTTTGCTAAAGCAGAAAAGAGTGCCGGCGCAATTGTTGCTTACGAAAAGGAAACAGAAGTTATGCTTAACCAGTTGCCTTCTGACGCCCCAAATTTAGATGTTTGGATAGGCCCGGAGGGTGGCTTTACGCAAGAAGAAATAACCACCTTAGTAAGCCATGGCGCAAAAACGGTTTCACTTGGGCCCAGGATATTGCGGACAGAAACCGCGGCAATTGCTACTGTTGCGCAGGTGGTTATGCTTGCCGATAGGTGACTAGTCGTCGACAGCCACGGAAATCAATTTTCAAATGAATCTATGGGACTCCGTCCCAAACCCTGCAAACTTTTGAAAAAGTTTGACCAAAACTTTATCTTAAAATCGTGCATTCGCACGATTTTGGGTTTAATATTAAAGTTTT
>Ga0123355_10015237_pt1 | contig 12070 bp, 12 predicted proteins | sample TergutEmb28metaG_3_FD_89872 | JGI IMG/M metagenome (GOLD analysis project Ga0123355, IMG submission 89872) | Embiratermes neotenicus P1 segment gut microbial communities from Petit-Saut dam, French Guiana - Emb289 P1 | ecosystem: Host-associated > Arthropoda: Insects > Digestive system > Gut ... | reverse complement strand
TGCGTTCGGATGCACGCCGGCGGCATTCAGAAAAAATCCCGTTCCCATTCCTGATTCCATGAATAAAATTATTTTCCCGCCTTTACATTATGTCGAAGGAGACGATGCTATGAGTAGACTTGTTTCACCGTTCCAAATGATTACCTATATACCCGCGCACAAATACTTGGGCGTTTACAAACGCTCAACAACAAAAAGCGGTGATATTTGGGCAAGCCACGAATGCCGCTTGCTTACCGACTTTGTTTCAAGCATGGACAACACCCACGGTCTGGTTACGGCGCATACAGCAGGGTGGACATGGGAAAAAGGTATAAGGAATTATTTTTACGGCGCAGGTGTCGAAAGCGATTATGAAGGGGAAATTCCAGAAGGTTTTGAACTCAGAGGGGAATTTGAGGGTAGCTATTATATGTCCTTTGGTCATCCTCCATTTGATTTTTCCACTGAAAATGAGGAAGTTATGAAAAGAGTTGAAGAATTTGCATGGAATTTCGACCCAACGCAAGATGGATGGGAATGGAATGATGACAAATGCCAAACTTATCAATGTCATTATCCCGAAGGGATAGGGTATTGGATTATGCGCCCAGTGCGTTCTACAAAAAACAAATAATTCGAGCAGATAGGTAGGATTGTTCCTCAAGCCTCTTAATAGCATACCAATTGGCAGGTATGTGTATTGTTTTAAGAAAGTGCGGTAAAAAAAATCAACTGGTAACGATTACGAACCAGTTGATTTTCTTTGCCGCGTTTCCAATTATTTCGTCATATCTACAACATCGTAAAAATTTTCTGGCACACATCACAAGCTGAATAGCATTCACTCATATCAACCTCCACGCCCAGCCCTTTAGCGTAACGCACCAATTCCTCCACGCCGCCCTCCAGAAGGGCTTTTTTTGCAGGATTTTCATATGGGTCATACCTATCCAAAATCGTTAAAACATCTTCTTCGCCGATATTTCCAATAGGAAGCCCACACACGGTCAAATCCCCGTTTGGGTTAATGGAAACACAATCCACTTCATCAAGCCTGCTTGTGTATTTCATCTGGCCGCAAGGCACACTCAAATCTAACTCCCCAGGCGGGGCAAAATACTCGGCTAGGAATTTTTTTGCGTTCCCCCTGGGGGAAATATCATTACCGTTTGACACTTCCATTCCCTTGTCGCGGAAAATTTGCAGTAGCCGTTCTGTTTCTTCATTAATAATGGTTCTGGTGTTGGCGGTTTACAACCCAGGCAGGGTGAATGCGCAACCGTTTTACCCCATGTTTTACAAGAGCCTCCGCAAAACAAACAACAGGCTCAATCGGGATGTACTCTTGATGGAACGCGTCCACCGAAAGATACACATTATCCACACCACTGGCGCAAAGTGACGCGGCAACGCTTTCAACTTTGTCATTATCGTGCGAAAAAAAGCCGTTAGTAATAACGGCTCTTCCTGCTATCCCGCACTCTCGCGCGGTTTCGTGAATTTTACATACGGTATCGGAAAACAAAAGTGGCTCGCCGCCAAATGTCATAATTGTTTCAACATTATAACGGCTGGTAAGCTGCTTTATCGCCCGCGTGACGGCGTCTGCATTCACACTTCCGCCCCGCTCTTCCAATTTCGCAGAGCAATGTTTGCACTTCCCACTACACGCCTTTGTTACAACAATTTCAATCCGCTTGATATCAACTACGGTTTTCATACCCGATAAAATTCTTCAAACGCCCTAAACGTCATATACACGTCAATTTTACTCACAACTTCATAAGGCGCGTGCATACTAAGCACGGGCACGCCAATGTCTACAATGTCCATATCATAACGCGCCAGGAATTTGGCAACTGTACCGCCGCCGCCTTCATCTACACGGCCAAAGCCTGCCATCTGCCATTTAATATCAGCCGCGTCCAGCATCTTGCGCATGAATGACAAATACTCTGCGCTTGCGTCCACTGTGCCGCCTTTGCCGCCGCTACCTACATATTTTGCAATGCCCACACCATGGTGTAAGTACGAGTTGTTGCGCTTGTCAAAAACTCCGGCAAAAGCAGGGTCGTATGCCGCGTTAACGTCTGCGGAAAGAGCTTTCGATGCGGCTAGTACACGGCGGGGTTTTACACCTGCGGCATCTGCCAATTCTTCCACAAAGTACACAAAGTAATGGGAATCAAGCCCCGTGTTGCCCATGCTGCCCACTTCTTCTTTATCTGCCAAAATAGTAACGGTTGTGTGGGCGGGGCTAACGGCGTTAAACTCCGCGATAAGTGATGTGTATGCACAAACCCTATCATCATGGCCATAGGCCGCAACAAGCGCGCGGTCAAGCCCAATGTCACGCGCCTTGTACGCGGGCACAGCCTTGATATCCGCTGTGCGGAAGTCCGCTTCCGTGATACCGTATTTATCATGCAAAAGTTTCAGCACAGTAAATTTTGTTTTTTCAGAAATATCTTTGTCGTTGTACGGCAAGCTACCAACAATCAAGTTCATGCTTTCGCCATGGAAGGCTTGCCCCAGGGTTTTGCCGTTTTGCTCTTTCGCAATATGCGGCAATAGGTCGGTGATGTAAAACAGCGGGTCATTTTCATCTTCGCCAATGGAAATACGCACCATTTCGCCGTCGGCTTTATATACCACGCCATGCAACGCCAGTGGTATTGTAGGCCACTGGTATTTGCGAACGCCGCCGTAGTAGTGGGTTTTCATGTACGCGATTTCGTTTTCTTCATACAGCGGGTTTGGCTTCAAGTCCAGGCGCGGGCTGTCTATGTGGGAAGCGATAACGCGCAGGCCTTTATCCAGCGGCTCTGTGCCGATGGTTGCAAGCATAATTGCCGCACCGCGATTTTTTACATATACTTTTGCGCCAGGGGCGTAGTTTGTGCCCGGCACAAATTCGGTATAGCCTTTGGCTTCCGCCATTTTTATAACAGTTTCCACACACAGGCCTTCTGTTTTCGAGTTGTCCAGGAAAACTTTGTAGCCCTCGTTAAACCCTTGTACTGTGGCAAGTTCTTCATCTGACAATTGGGCGGCTGTGGTCTTAAATGTAAGTTCATCTTGCAGTTTTTGCGTTGCTGTTTTTTCTTTGCTCATCATGTTCGCTCCTTAACTCTTCATATTTATACGCCAGTCCAAATCTCCACGGTCTAGCGCAAGTAGCAAGGTTTCTGCCGTGGCAAGGTTGCTGGCCACGGGTATATTGTGCACATCACACAGCCGCAAAAGCGAGCCAATGTCCGGCTCGTAATGCTTGGGTGTTAGCGGGTCACGCAGAAAAACTACCAGGTCTATATCATTTAGTGCAACCTGCGCACTAAGCTGCTGTTCACCGCCAAGGTGGCCTGCAAGGTATTTGTTAACTGACAGGTTTGTGGCATCTTCCAGCAATTGGCCTGTAGTGCCCGTGGCATATAGGGTGTGCTTGCTTAAAATATGCCTGTACGCAATGCACAGGTTTTCCATCAGTTTCTTTTTGTTATCATGGGCTATCAATGCAATATTCATAGTGCTTGCCACCTTTTTTATAAAATTTTCTATAATGTTAGCATATTTTTGATATCATTACAAGTTTTTATTGTCATTTTTCACGAAAAATTTATGAAAAACGAGATTTTAGCCATTCAATATGTCTTCAAATATATCGTGTTTGCGTGGCAAGCCCACATTTAGCACAATGCCAATGGCCATCATATGCACCCAAATCATGCTTCCCCCAAATGAAAGGAACGGAAACGGCATACCTGTATTGGGCAGCAGGTTGGTAGTAACACCAACGTGTACGAATGTTTCGAATATAAGCATACCAGCCACCCCTGTGGCAATAAGCCGCCCCTCCATGTCAGGGGCTTTTAGGCCAATAATAATGCAGCGGGCAACAATTATCGCAACAACGCCTAGTAATATAGCTGCCCCTGCAAAACCAAACTGGTTTGCCACCAGCGAAAAAACAAAGTCATTATGCCCATGTATTACATGGGTGGTATTCAAAAAGCCGCGGCCGGTTAACCCGCCACTGCTTATGGCGTACAAACTCTGTTGGGTTTGCCTAAAATAGTCGCAGCCAAGTACGGGGTTAAGCCACGTTTCGATACGTCGCCACTGGTAATCGCCCAATATTTGCGTGAGAAAAACAGGGTTGGCACGCCTAAAGTCCGCCCATATCAAAACCCCGATTGGTGCCATTAAAATTGTACCTACTAAAATTGTGCGGTAATACAGTCCCGCCACAAACAAAATAGTTAGCGACAGTGCAAGCACAACCAGCGAAGCAGAAAGGGACGGCTGGCGCATTACAAAAAACACAGGCACAGCAATCAAAACCAACACAAACCCTAACCATAACACATGGTTAAAAGCCTCTTTTTTCACATCCAAAAATTTTGCCAAAAAAATTATCATAAACAGCTTAGCAAATTCCGACGGCTGCATACTCATGTCACCCAGGCCAGGTAGGGGGATGCGTATCCAGCGGGCAACATTTGTGCCGTCGTCTGCTCCAATTAACATTACCACAATTAGGAGCGCCATCATAAGCGCGTATATATACAGGTAAAAGCGCGTAATATAATGATAGTCAACTAGGCTCAAAGCTACCATTAGGATGCCGCCGGTTATAATATACATCCGCTGGCTGGCCCACAAATTGCCAAAAAGCGCGTTGGTAGAAATGGGCGTACCCTGCCCATTAGCAAAAGAGTACACCATAAATATGCCAAAAACACCGACGGCAATAACCGCCAGTGTCATCAGATAATCATATGATTTTAGCACAGCTTTCCAGTCCATTATGCCTCTTCTTCCGATTTATGCCTTCTCATGTTTTTTATGGGTATGTTGGCCATTAGTACACTCACGGGTTCGTTATTGTCGCCTACTTCCTGAGAAATTTGCATATCCAGGTTCATATCGCCAATATCTACATATTTTGCCAGCACAGCCATTATGTCCGCTTTTATCATTTCTAGTAAGTCGGGCGAACAGTTTACCCTATCGTGCATTAGCACCATACGCAAACGGTCTCGGGCCACATCCTTGCTCGGGGGTTTAGAGGAAAATATTTTTTGCAGCCAATTCATTATTTACCTCCCCCGCCAAATGTTTTCTTTAGCCAGCCTTTAAAGCCCTTGTCTGCATTCAGATCCATCAGCGGGACATTTTCGCCTAATATACGCTGTACAATATCGCGGAAGGCTTGGCCAGCTATAGATTTTTGGTCGGCAACACATGGTTCGCCACGGTTGGTGGAAATTACAATGGCTTCGTCGTCGGGCACTATCCCTAGCACATCTATGGCCAACAACTCTCGCACGTCGTCTAATGCCAACATATCGCCGCGCTGTACCATTTCAGGCCTTATGCGATTTAGAATTAGTAGTGGATTGTGGACTTCCGCTGCTTCCAGCAGGCCAACAATACGGTCGGCGTCACGCACGGCAGAAATTTCCGGCGTTGTGACAACTATCGCCTTGTCTGCGCCTGCCACCGCGTTTTTGAAGCCCTGTTCTATACCCGCCGGGCAGTCTAGCAGCACATAGTCAAACTCCTCGCGCAATTGGTCGCACAGTTTTTTCATTTGCTCTGGGGTTACGGCGTCTTTGTCCTTGGTTTGCGGTGCTGGCAGCAAAAATAAATTATCGTAACGCTTGTCCTTAATCAAGGCTTGTCTTAGGCGGCAGTTGCCCTCTATTACGTCCAGTAAATGGTATACGATGCGGTTTTCTAGCCCCATTACAACGTCCAAATTTCTAAGGCCAATATCCCCGTCCACTAACACAACTTTTTTACCCTGTATCGCAAGGCCTGCGCCCACATTGGCGGATGTTGTGGTTTTACCCACGCCGCCCTTGCCAGATGTTACTACATACACTTCGCTCATTTTACTATCCTTTCTATTTAAGTAGGGGCTCTGCCCCTACTACCCCGCCGCTCCGCTGGGCAAAGCCCTGCTACGCTTCCTCGCCAGCCATGGCTGGCTACGGGTGCGGCTTGTGCCGCATGAGTTATGTTCAGATTACAATTGGCCTATGAAAACTTCGCCTTCAAGTACATAAGCTATGGATGGCTTGGCCTCATTTTTGCGGCCGGTGGTTGGTACATATGTTATTAGATTGGCTATACGTAATTGGGTTGGCTGAAGTTGTTGTGCGGATACATAACAACTTTCGTCGCCATTAAAACCGGCGTGTGCCATACCTTTTAGTGCACCCAGTATTATTACGTTGCCAGTTGCTACAATTTCGCTACCGGGGTTTGCGTCACCTACAATTACTACCGAGCCATCAAATTTTATTGTTTGGCCGCTACGCAATCCACCGCGATAATATGCTGTATTCATTTCCCGTTGACTTATGTTTGGTGGAGAGACGGAAGGCAGAGTGGGCTTGGGTATGGCTGGCGTTTCGACAATAGGTGATGGTGGCGGCGGGACTGGTACGGGTTTTGGCTTGGGTTTTTTTATGATGGGTAATGGGGGTGGTGGGTCATCGCCAGCAACAAGTGTCACACGCATTGTGGTTTCTGTTGAAATTACGCGAAGCAAATGCCTTTCCTCACTATCAGACAGTGTGCGGCCTTTAAACGACATGGTAGCCACCACGCCATCAAAAAAATGCTTTGCACCTGCTACCTTTTCGCGGAACGCATTTGCCACTGCGGAAAAATCCGCATCTTTGTCCAGGTAGACGTCAATCCTATCCCCTTGGCTTTTTATGTTTATCATATGAATTACCTCCGCAGGGCATTAAGTTCTTCTGGGTGCTCGGGCTCTAGGTGCAGCCCTAATGTAATTGCTATTATATCCCGTGTAATTTGGGCAGAAATTTGCCTGTATGCACTTGTATTACCAAATGGAATAATGCAAAAAACCGCAATTTGTGGGTCGCCATATGGCGCAAACGCCCCAAAAGACGAGTGATAAAGCCGCCCCGGCAGCCCCGATTGGGATGTACCAGTTTTACCTGCCACCCGTATATGTGGCCGCAGTTGAGCAAATGTGCCAATGGCCGTGCCGCTTGCACCGGGCTCTGTCACTAGGCGCATCCCTTCGATTATAGCGTCCCATGTGGATTCTTGAAATTCAATATCATGCTGTGTGTAACGGGGTTCGGTACGGCTTATAGTGCTGCCCTCAAAATTTTCGATATGACCTACCAGGTGCAGGTAGTAGTTTACACCACGGTTGGCTATGGCGGAAATACCCCGCACTAACTGCGCCACCGAATAGTTGCTGTACCCCTGGCCAATGGATATTTGCGAAGTATCGCCCGCCGTCCACACAAGGGAGCTTGCAGGGGCGAACGGGTTAACGGAGAGGTGTCTAAACCGCTTAAAGTCTGGCCCGGCCATGGGGTTACCCTCAAAACCTGCGGCGCGCAGGTTAAGTACGTGACAGCCAATTTCCACTCCTGGAGGGGAGTTTAGGCCAAAAAAGTCCATGTACCTGTTCATGGTTTCGATACCCTGCTGCACGTCGCGCCCACGGTCGCTTAGGCGGAAGGCGGACTCGGCAAAAAAGTAGTTGCAGCTTATAGCAATGGCCTGTGACACGTTAATTCTGCCGTGGCCAGTTCTGTTCCATGTACGCACGGGCGGGTTGCCCGCGGCAGTGAATGCACCTCGGCTTTGTATGGTTGCGCTGGGCGAAATTCGCCCTTCTGTAAGCGCGGCAGCAGCGGTAAACATTTTAAATGAAGAGCCTGGTGCACGCGCTTCCGAAAACGGTCGGTTTATCATGGGGTGAGTGGGGTCTAGGCTATTTATATGGGTAAAATATTCATCATCAAAATTATTTACCAGGCGATTATTGTCGAATGACGGGTATGTTACAGCGGCCAAAACCGCGCCTGTGTCCGTGCAGGTGATAATTAGCGAGCCTGTTGCCGGGTCCACATTCATTTGCTGGGGCGTTATTTCGCGGGCGCGTATTTTTTCTATTAAAATGGCTTGGGCAGTGGCTGGCTGAGATAGAAGACGCTCGGCAACTGTGCCGCATGTGTCGGTTATTTGGCCTGTGCCAAGCAGCGTCAAAAGCATCATGGCAGGTGAAATACGCCGCCGATCTATGCCTTCAGTTATTATGCTTTGTATGCGGCGTCGGTTTTCCAATGTATGGGCAGTTGCGTCTGGGAAGCGAGTTAGAATATATTGCCGCATTGGAAAAGCGTAGCAATCTTCCTCTGCCTCTAAAACCGCGCGTATATCCAGATTATGCGCGTTTACAAAGGATATAAAAATATCATGTATGCTTAAGGCAGGCTCTGCCCTGTTGTTATGCAAAAGCCGCCCAATAACAGCTTCGGCAAGTGCATTTTCCAGCACGTAAAAAGCCTCCATTTGCAGTTCCAGGTCTATGGTAAGGAAAATTCTGCCACCTGGCGTTGGTTCTTCATAGCGGATGGGGGCAGATATTCTACGACCTGCGGCGTTAATTTCAAAACTCTCGCGCCCAGGTGTGCCGCGTAAGGAATGCTCCATGGATAGTTCCAGCCCCGCGCGGCCAAATAAATCCTGCGCTGTGTAGCCCAAATGCTCGTTAGCTTCCAATTGTGTGGCGGTTATTGGGCGCAGGTAGCCAATCATATGTGACATATACCGCCCAGCAGGGTACACACGCTGGGCTTGTATATCTATAAATAGTCCAGAAAAAAAGTAGTTCTGCTCTTCTATCACGGCTATGGTAATGGGCGAAACATTATGGGCGAAAACAATTGGCATGGGCTCATATGTGGCGGCCCAGCCTAAAAAGCGCTGCTCGAATATTTTTGCGCGAAAATTCATTATACGGCGAGCATCTTCATTAGAAAGTTCTGGATCTATATCGAATTGATTGCGCAAAAAGTCCCAGCTTTCCTGGGCGGTGGCGTATTCGGGGTTGGGTATGGCCATATCGGCCTTCCAGCGGTATTCCCGCCGTTGTATTTGCAGGTCGGTAGTGCCAGAAATTGTAAAGTTAAAAGGCTCTTCTCTTGAAATGGGAAAGCTGTCCACATAGTCTTCGCCATTTTGTTCAAACAGCAGTGTTAGCGCAAGTAATGCCTCGTTGGAAATGCGCACACTTGGGTCCATTTTTACAACGTAGCTAAGCTCGTTTATGGCCAGCGGTCGGCCATGTCTGTCATATATAGTGCCACGCAGTGCCGGTATATTACGTGAAACAGTACCCGTGCGCGCAGGTGCTGTAAGGCGAAATGTTTCCGCTTCAACTATTTGCAGGTGAAAAAGGCGCGATAGTAAAATGGCAAACAAAATAATTGTTATTACCGATAGCCAAAGCAAGCGATGGGTAACAAAATAATATAGCCCCTTCGCAATATCGCGCAGGATATCTTTTAGGTCGTATGCCATGTAAACACCCCTTTGAAGAAAATTTCAACTGGTAAGAAGTTCTTACCAGTTGGTTTTATTTCGCCTCGCGCAATTCCAACTTGCTGTTAATAAAATGCAGCAGCATATAAATAGGAATAGATACTGATGCGGTGTAAATAGTTTTTGGTAAAATAATTGTAGCAAAATAGTGCAAGAACTCTAACTGCCCAGTAAACATAATGGTAGTGACATATAGCACAAATTGGTAAACCAAGCTAACAATCACCACTATGGCAAAGGGCAAGAAATATGTGTCTTTGAAAAAATCCTTAAAAGGCTTACCGCATACGTAACCTGCTAAAAAGCCTAAAAGCGCGAAAATGCCAACAAACATTCCACTGGAAATATCCTGTACAAATCCTGCAAATAGACCGAACAACGCACCCTCTATATCGCCGCGCAAAATTGCGTAACATACAATCAAAACCAGAGCAGTGTCAGGGGTAACGCCCAAAATTGCAAAATTGGGAAACAGCGTTGTTTGTAAGACAAAGTTGATTACTACAATTACAAATATAACAATTATCCGCATCGCCTATTCCTCTACCGCAAACGTATGCCCGTCCTGTGTCGCACTTTCGTCTCCAAAAACTTCCGTCACTATCAGCACCATTTCAACGTTATCCAAGTTTGCCGCGGGGCGAATTAGCGCGTGGCGGGTGTGGCCATCTGGGTTGGCATCTATACTTACAACCGTGCCTACTAATATCCCCGGCGGAAAGATAGAGCTGTGGGTGGATGTACGTATCTCATCCCCTGGCATAATTTGTACCGCCGCGTCTATACGATCCATGCGTATCAGACCCTGTTGCATTAGCCTAATATCGCCACGCACCATGCCAATATCACCTGTGCGTGTGCTCATTATTGCAACGGAAAATTCGCTGTCTATAATGGAGACTATTTGCGCATGAGTCGAGTCTACCCGACGAACCACGCCCACCAGGCCGCCATCACTTATTACTGCCATGTTAGGTCTAATACCATAGTTTTCGCCAATATCTATAAAAAACCGATGATGCCAATCGTTGGGGCTTGTGCCAATTACCCTGGCACCCAAAGTCGGCAGTTCCGCATAACGCTGGCTCATACCAAGCAAACGGGAAAGCTCGGCATTTTCTTCGCCTGCCAAGCGCAAGCGGTCGTTATCTAAGCGCAGCAGGCTGTTTTCTTCTTCCAATGCGCGAATTTGATACATTAAATCCTGACCGCGTGTAAGGCCTGAAAAATTGCCCTGCGCCCAGCCAATTGTTGCGCTTGCGCCACGCTGTATGGGTGTTATAATGCTAGAAAAACCGCGCGCTACAATGTTTGTACCCACCTGCGCGTTTATGGTCAAAACTATTGCCATTATGCATATGAAAATGCCAGACAATAAAAATACGCGCTTATGGCGCCCAAATAGCTCGATCATCTAATCTCACCGCATATTCGATTTATTATATGTCACCAGCACGCTGCTAAGCTGGTTGAAATACTCTATTGCAATACCAGTGCCATTTACCACGCAATTTAATGGTTCGTGGGCAATGCGTACAGGTATACCTGTTTCAAGGGCAAGTAATTGGTCTAGGCCAAACAATTGCGCGCCCCCGCCAGCAAGCACAATGCCTGCGGTTACAATATCACTAGATAACTCGGGGGGCGTTTTTTCCAGTACATATTTTACAGAGTCAATTATTTTGTCCACAGGCTCTGCCAATGCATCGTGGGCATGCACTTCTGTCATGGTAACGACGCGCGGCAGACCACTTACCAGGTCTCGGCCACGCACATCCATGGTATTTTCGGCATTGGGTGCGTAGGCACAGCCTATTGCAAACTTTATTTCTTCAGCAGTGCGGTCTCCAATTGCAAGACCAAACTCACGCCGTACATAGCTTACAATATTGCTGTCAAACTCGTCGCCACCCACCCGTAAAGAGCGGCTTGTAACTATGCCGCCCAGGGATATAACAGCAATTTCGCTTGTACCGCCGCCAATATCAATTATCATGCTACCCGTAGGTTCGCGCACAGGCAGCCCTGCGCCAATGGCGGCCGCCATTGGCTCTTCAATAAGCGATACACGGCCATTTGGCACACCTGCTTTAACAGTAGCTTCTACAATGGCTCGTTTTTCTACCTCTGTAATGCCTGACGGGATACATATAATAACTGAAGGTTTGCGAAAAAAAGTACGCCCTACCTTTGCCTTATACAAAAAATAGCTTAACATTTCGCGGGTAACATCAAAATCGGCAATTACGCCGTCTCTTAGCGGCCTGATTACATCTATACTGCCGGGAGCGCGGCCAATCATGTCTTTTGCCTCGTTACCTACGGCCATAACCTTTTTTGTTGCCGTGTTTATAGCTACCACAGATGGCTCGCTTAGGATAATGCCAGCACCTTTGGAAAAAACAAGGGTATTGGCTGTGCCTAAATCGATACCTAAGTAATTTGTTAGCATATTTATATCCCCCTAAGTAAATGCATGGGTGTCCTTATATAAGTATGCCCAAAAACCACGCCCTCGAACCAAAATACATGGCTACCCCTACAGTATCCCACAAAAATGCAAATAATTCAAATTTCCTTAGACATTTTCTAAGAGACTGTTGAGAAAGACCTCACAAGAGACCTAAATATTAAGCAGCCCCTCGACAAAAAAGCGAAAATGGGCTAGAGCGAAGAAATGAAAAGGCAGATAGGCGATCGCTAG
>Ga0123355_10015236_pt1 | contig 12071 bp, 8 predicted proteins | sample TergutEmb28metaG_3_FD_89872 | JGI IMG/M metagenome (GOLD analysis project Ga0123355, IMG submission 89872) | Embiratermes neotenicus P1 segment gut microbial communities from Petit-Saut dam, French Guiana - Emb289 P1 | ecosystem: Host-associated > Arthropoda: Insects > Digestive system > Gut ... | reverse complement strand
TTTAGCACACCCTGTATATAAAATGTGAATAATACAGGAACCAAATACGTTAGAATTATGAAACAAACTGCATTTTGAAGAGGAAAAAACGGAGAGTATATACCATGTTTAAAATATTCAGTATTTGTTGAATAAATGTATAAAATGAAATGTTCAGAGGTTAGCGGTGCGGTACGATCACTATAGTCGTCATTAGGCGTCAAACGGTTAAAAAGCACACCTTCACATACAATCCACTCTGAATTATATGTGATAGTGTAAATTTCAATTTTAATATTTGCCATCCCCAAGTGTTTAACACACATATAAATATACAATGATGTATCAGTCAAACACAACAAAACTTTATTATGTTTATTATTGTATTAGGGTGACATTTTTCGATTCTTATAGAATCATCCTCAGGCCCTTCTAAGAATACATTGCTAAGTAAGGATCTGTATCTTAGAAGGGCCTGAAGATGAGTCTATAAGAATCAAAACATGTCTCCCTAATACAATAATAAACATAATAAAGTTTTGTTGTGTTTGACTGGTACATCATTGTATATTTATATATGTAAATTTCAATATTTGCCAATTAATGGTACTATCCATTAAAAATACTTCATCGTGATCACAACAGCTCGCTACTGGTCCATGGCCGAAGCCAAATAAATCCAATCCACACATCACAACCTATATCGTTAAGATCATTTTTAATATCATTCTGCTGTCCACCTCTAGGTCTCATATTCTACCCGTTGCTTCAATATAACGGAAGTACTGTATATTTGTGTGGGTCAGGGTAGCTCAGTCGGTATAGTGACTCCCTAGGGGCAGGACGTTCCGGGGATTGAATCCCGGAGACTGCGAGGTCTTTCCGCATCCGTCCAGACCGTCCCCGGGGCCCATCCAGCCCTCTGTACAATGCGTACCGGGTCTCTATCCCGGTGATAAAGCGGCTGGGGCGTGGCGTTGACTACCCACCCTATCTAGCGCCGATGTTAAAGGAAGAGTAGAACAGTACATGTACTCCCCCTCTGGGCCTTCGCGTCTGTTCTAGGTTGAAATGCACCTTATTACTGCATGTTTAAATGCAGGGTCGTGCTGTCCCTGTTCAGCTGAGCACCTGACCACGAAAACTTTCTGAGAAGTGGAGGCGAAGCTCCGCGCAATCTGAACGTCAGCAGTAGATTGAGGTTGACCCTCAGCCTTAGAGATAAGGGTAGTGGCATTTATCACAACTCTTTTTATGTTGCAGTTTTGCTGCAACACGATTCGGCTCGTATGTAAAGAACCATCATCAGGCTGATGGGGTACCAAAGAGAAGTCGCAACGTATAGCCCCTACCTTATTTTACGTTGTCCTTGTGTAGGTCAAGATCGCAACTTAAAGTGTCGTAGAAAAATATGACAAGCCGAAACTATGAAGACAATGACATGTTGCAGTAAAACGTTACGTCAAATAAGAGTTGCTGTGACTGACGGCTGCTACCCTTGTTCTGTGAATTTCCATCACCGGTACGTCCCACTTAAAAACACAAGTCTTAGCCCACGCCGATTTACCCTCGGTAAAGTTCCTGGTCCATAGCAGGTCTGGAAACTTTGGAGAGTCGAAAGATGACTTCATTCGGCCGGGAACTCGGGCTTTAATTCCTGAGCCAAGCTGGCCGTAACCTATTCGCTGTACTGAGTGAGCCTGCCTAACCTCCCACCGTATTACATAGGTCTATATCAGGTGTCATCATTCTGCACTCTCTTAACGACAGTTCCATAGCCTCTTTCAAATCCAGTTCTTTACAGAGGGCGATCTAGTGCTTCCTCTTTCAATTTTCTCTCGTTTCCTTAAGGTCATCCAGTATCTGCTTACGTCTTCTTCCTCGTCTTCATTTCACTACTTTCCTCTATCTCTCCTTCAATAATGTATTTTAGCTGGCCGTTCCTACGCAAGATGTGACCAATAGAGTTTGCTTTCCTCCTTTTTAATGTATATAGGATATTCCTCTTATCCTTGTCTTTATGGGAGTAAGCGGTGGCGCAGTTGATTGAGGCACTGCGCTACAAGGCGGAAGGTCGCGGGTTCGATTCCCAGTGGGGTCATGGGAATTTTTCGTTGACTTAATCATTCCGGCTGCACTATAGCCCCGGAGTCGACTCAGCCTCCAATATAAAAGAGTAGCAGAAAGATCTTCTGGGGCTAAAGGCGGCCGGTGCGTAAGGCTAACAACGTCACCATCTTCAAGTGCCGATTGTATAGAAATTGTAGGAGCCTCAACCTCCTTCATTTTTAACGGCCTGTCCAGACCTGTATAGGGAATGCTTTACCTTGAACTTATGTAATAGGCTTACTTCGTCGTTTCTCTCATTATCGGTCCATGTGGTATTCTCACCACATTTCAAAACTGTCCAGGTATTTCTGATCTACTTCCCGCAGTAACCAAGTCTCAGCACCATACAAATTTTTGCTTCAAGTGTAGCATTTTACTAGTTTCTTCCTTAAATATAATTCTAATATTCTGGTGAAAAGGGCCTTCTTCTTGAATTCTGCGTTTGCCCTGGCAATCTTGGATTTAATTCACGTGTCCCTTTGCATCATTTTTACCCTGCACCCCAAATATTTGAAACATTCCACATTCTCCACTTGTTTTTGATGTCGCATAATCTGTTTTGGAGATGGTTGCCGTAAGATTCTCCTTAACTTACTCTTTGTATGTCAGTGTGTGTGTTTTATTGTCCGCTTGCCTGCCATTACATTAGACTCGTTTTGACAAGTTGTGCAATCCGACGCACAACCACGTGCAGTCTCCCACTTTCGCGCCGATTGCCTTCCGTAACAACACTCGTGGAAATTGCGTCCTCATTTTCCTTGGATTGTGACGTAAACTGGACAGCGTGAAGATCGCTTGGCTAACAGGCTAATGTTTTTTGCATCCACACTCAGACATGTTGCTTCTCATAGCCCTATGCAGTAATATTCTCGGCGACTTGGCTACAAAACGTTGCATGAACGAGCCTATTAAATTTCTCATATCTGTCCGTCCGTCTGTCCACAGATGAGAACCGAAAACCGCTGGTTTTCATAGTGTCAGTAGGCCCTGTGAATACATGCCGTTTTCGGTTTGGAATTCTAGAAAATTGCCTGCAACTCCATACGTGAACATCTGCATGAGTGTGTATGAGACAGATCTTCGAGAGACGGTACTGAGGGGCATGTAGTGGACTACTGTCTCCGAGCACAGGTATAAGTGGAGGGCTAATGTGACCACGGCCATGAACATCTGATTTCCACAAGAGGCAGGGAATGTCGTGACTAGATGAGGTATTGTTAGCTTTTCAAGAAGGACTCTGCTCCGTGGAGTTTTTTATTAGTTAGCTGCTAATTAATTAAGTAATTAGCCCTACTTTAATTTCTGCTCTCACCGTTATATCTACTCATTGCTCAGTCTCTACGTATATACTAAACGTGAGGTGTTTCTAATGGAACATGTAGACAGAGAAAAAATCTGAAAGAAGACACTTGGAAGACAAAATAATATAGAAAAATTGTACAGTATATACGTGGAAAGATTGTTTGGGAGGTTGTGTACTGGATGCAACTGGTTCATAAGAACTGATACTTTACATGGTATGAAAATTTTAAAGCACTCGTAGCCATGTAGCATTTGAAAACTGGGCTTGTGTTTATGAAATATTTTTTACTCATAGCGTCTCATGCAATAAGAGTCTGAATTATTGCAACCTTTTGTCGTACATTATGTGTGTATATTTATTTATTTATTTATTTATGTTTACGGTCGTACATATAATACAGTTTATATCAACTGTTAATAAACTAAGTTTACGGCCACATGTTATGTTTCAACCCAGGCTGTCCTCGTCAGACAGCATGCATGTGTTCAAAATCGCAAATAGAGTGCTCTGCATTGCAGACATTCTGTTAGAGCCAACTGTAATTATTGCACCATTGTTAGTAATTGATTTCATTTTTCTAATTGGCGCAACAGCCCCCCAGTGGGCCATGGCCTCATCATTCACGAGGTTTCTATATCACACACAACGACGAACTACAGTCAGTAGGATTCCTCTGGACGAGTGATCAGCCAATCGCAGAGACCTGTACCTGACAACACAAAACACTCTTAACAGACAAATATCCATGCCTCCAGTGGGGTTCGAACCCACGATCTCAGCAGGCGAGCGGCTGCAGACCTACGCTTTAGACCGCGCGGCCACTGGGACCGGCTGTTCGCATATGTTACTATATAAAATTTTACAGAGTACGTCTTCGCTGGCATTTTTGTACTGTATATATTTCTAGTTCTTGTTGGTGCTATAGAGTATGAATTCTGCGTGAAAGAAGCAGGAAAGCTGTGTATGACGTTCCGGTTCAGAAATCCCCGCAGAAGTGAACGTCAGACATAGAGCAGGTGGACTGCGGATATCTGAACTGCGTGGGCCATAACAGCCGGTCGGGGAAGTACAGGACTAATTGTAGTTTCTTGTGATTTACATCGAAAATCTGCCTGCAGGGTCGTTCTGAATTACTGCGCTGTGCTGACGTAGAAAAGAGGAGGATCATTCTGAACATTAGATTATTTTCAAACCCGTAAGTGACATAAATGCCTGACGTGCTGCTGCCTAGCGATGGACGTGATAAACAGCACCAAAATGGCGGGAGCTCTTCCAATACTGTTTCCGTGGAGCGAAGTTTTGTTCCTTCCTCTCCGTTACTAAATTTGACGCTTGAAACACTTCAAAGTAAAGGCACTATTTCTTCAACTGATATTGTTATACTGTACTTGGAATCCTTGGTGACGTGAAACCTGTTTAGAACTTGAATCCACTGAACATTATGAAACAAATCATCTTAATTTGTAGTATGAAGAAACTGCAGCCTGGAGGGGCAATACTTTGCAGCGCAGTGTTACCTCACATTTCAATGCACGTGATTGTCCACAGGCTAATAGCATTAAGCATAAGGCAAAGATTGGTTGGACTTTTTCCAAATAGAAATCCAAGAATTAGCTTAAGGAAGCCAGAAAGTACGAGAATCGGTGGAATCATTTCCTTGAATCACGATACAGAGAAGCAATACTTCGACAGCCTGATGTTGGTTATGGAGAAACAAAAGCTCGTTGAAAGTAAAATGTTTAACGTTGATGGAATAAAAATGTCTACCTTTCAGAAACCTACGAATACTTTAGGGCTGAAAGGCCAAAAACAGGGTAATGCAGTTATTTAATTTGAACAAGGGAAGAATTTTGACTTTTGGTGTGGGCGTAAGTGTCCCTGGGAATTTCGCTACACCGTTTTAGTCTTTCTCAAGTCGCGAATGTCTCCGCAGCTTGGAACGAGTGGTTCTGTTGGAGATATTTACTTTCGCGGTCGATTAATGAAGAATAGTTCTTCCACTGGATTCAGCATTTTCCTAAATGTGTCCAACCGTCTGAGGACAATACAGCTCTTCAGGCATATCACATTTTTCCCTGAATCTATAATTACTGCAAGGACAATGGAAAAATGGTGGTCTCCATTCGACCTCACACCTGTAATCGTTTACAGCCACTTGATCTTACGGTTTATGAACCCCTGACAGCTACTTGCGATAGGGAGTGAGATCTGTACTTGAAAAGAAATGTACATGAGAAAATAACGCAGTACGTATTTCACAGTGTTGTTTGTACCGTGCTTTTCTATCAAGTTATTCACCTAAAAATTGTTCCAGCAATATAAACATATAACGATTTTTAAAAATTCTTACACAGTCAAACTACATTTTTTAAAATCCCTCTATGTGCGTTTTGTTGAAACGCATTGTAGACAACGCAGTCCGATCCAGAAGCATTATTCAACAAAGCTTATCTGAAGATCACTACAATGGAAAAAGGAGTATCTGACTTTAGAATTGTAGGTATTTGCCCTCTAAATCCGTAAATATTCACAGAAAGGAAGGAGACATCCATGCAGCTAATTATGTGACGACAGAAGTCAGTACATAAAATATGGTACATTCTGAACCACGACACAGTTCTTCCAGAACGGTAAAGGTGATAGACTTTCCGCTGCCACGATCTCAGTATATGGCTGTTGTAGGCGTAACTAAGTCAAATGTAGGAAAGCAACATTATGAAATTTTAACGGAAACGCCAATGGAAAAGAGACTTCAGCGCTCGGATGGAAAATGAAGAATGAAGAGAAGGGCAGAATATATTAAGCAGAGTCAGCAAAATAGAAAGAGCTCCAAAAAAAAAAAAAAAAGAAGAAGAAGAAGAAGAAATGGGACTTGAAGTATGAAAATAGAAATTAAAGACAGCGAGTCTGGGGCATCTGGAGAAACTGATGACAATGAACCCTCTGATGATAACGAGCTGGATGATGTAATAACTTTCACACTGAGATGTGTTCAGTCAATGGAGAGTTTGCAGGAGTTTGGTAAATGTGTATTGGTGTGCAAGGTATTCCTACTGGGCTCGTTCAGAAAGTAGTGGATGGCATTCTCCAGATGATTATGCCTGCAATTTGTGCTTCAAGCGAGAGAAATTCCAGAAGAAGTTTAGTTACAAGTGCGCACAACGTGCTGCAGCAATAAATTTTGTAATTTTTATACCTGTTTGACTTAATTTAAAATTGAATGTTTTATCTCTGGTGTCTATTTTTAACTTTTTTTTAAATTCTTTTAAAGCAGCACGGATGGTTCATTCGTTCACTCCCATTCCATCCCTGTGAGTGCTGTGAAATAAATTCTTAACCTCATCATAACCAAAGGTGTGGTATAAGTGCTCAGAATTACACCTCAGACCGCGAAACATTACCTTACTCTTTGCGCCATTCAGCACAGTTACGCTACTCTGTATGTTCTCACAGCCGTATTTCTTACAAAATTGAAAGCGGCTTTTGGATCGTATAAAAAAAAACACAAAACAACAAAAGGATAATATTGTTTGAGTCATCCGTTCAGTCCTGTGTTTAGTTATGACACTTAAAATTTAGGCGCGCAGAATTCGACTGCTCTCTCCTGTTGATCTTCATTCGTCTAGCCACTCCGTGTGCATATTTCAGGCATGCCCATATTCCTACAGTTCTTGTTTTGAGGCCCTAATTTTGGCGATATCTCGAAGATAATGGATATATCTTGACACCTTCATTGGGCTGTTTCAATGGTTAGCCTATAGCATGTTATCACTGTACCATTCAAGCAGTCTGCTCTGCCCCTGACATTCATACTGCATAGAATACTTCTTTGTCTAACGTGTTGCTAACGGATCAAACTCTTCAAAGCATTATTTCACGGGAAGATCCAGTTGATGAAACGCTATACTATGTTTGGAATAAAGGACGGTGGGCAAAATCGAGAAAGCAAGTGATAGAAACTGTAATGTACTATCATCAGAACTCTTTAGAAATAATTGCGTGCACGAATATTCTATCTGGTAACAGTTTATCACCGAGATTATCGTATTCTGACTTGTGTCGCCATGTTCCCTTCTCCGCGAAAACCATCGTACAGACGAACACTTTGTCTCTATCTACAGGATCGAAGGAATTAGAGAATAAAGGTAGCGGTATAGGTACGCAGGAATAAGTCGAGGTAGCCCAGTCAGTATGTAACGCAGATACGTGTTATAAATCCAAGGAGTCGTGGCTCGATTCTCGACAGGCCAAGAGAGTTTTAATTTCTCTAAAGCGTCGGGGTCACCTATGGGGTCCACCGTGTATTTTATCCAGTGGGTAACGGGTGTTATATTCCGGAGATAAAGCGACCGGGAATGACCATCATGTGGTGCCAAGGTTAAGAATGCATGGATTTACACCTTCACTTCCCCATATGTCTTCATGGCTTAGAGAGAGGACAAATTTATCTTTATATGCACTGCGTGCAGGGAAAGTGGCCAATCAGATCAGGGAATATTTTCCCTGTTCACTCCATATCATGCGGGTGGAGGTGTAGCTCCAGTCATTCTCAGCCTGTGCACTGGATAAGGTGAGTAGTCAGCTTCGCGCCGTAGCCGCTTTACCCACGGGGAAAGGATCCCAATACCCATTGACCTGCTTCGTATGGTTCTAAGAATAAACAACTTTTGTTTCCACATGCCGCTTTAAAAGACGGTCTTTGTAATGGGGAAAGCTTTGTGTTTGCCGTGAAGTGGAAACTAAATATTTCTGCGTTGTTTAAGTAATAACCCTGCTGCAAAAGTTGAAATTCTTGTTAAAAGTTGTTTTTGCCAGATTATGGCAATTATAACACAATTTCCAGTACACACACATTTTTTGTGTGGTAGCAAAATTGCGAAAAGTGACTATAGCTTAGTCATGTCTGTCTCTCTGTCCGTCCGTACGTACGTCTGTCCGCATGAAAGAACTCAACTTCCACTGAACGGATATTCATGGAATTTAATGCCTACGCGGTTTTCAAAAATCTAATAAGAAAAATTCAATTTCCATTAAAATCTGACAAGAATAATGGGCACTTTACGTGAAGACCACTATACATTTACAACCATATCTCGCTCACTTTCTAGAATGAGAAAAGTTTCGAACTAAAGTTGTAGATAAAATCAAAACACATTTTATGTTCAGTAACTTTATTTCGAAAATCGTTCCGTTTATGAGACAATGTAGAAAAATATTTTACAACCGGGCAGGCCACAGATGACAACATGGCGCTTGCGGATTGCATGCTGGATATCTAAGGCTACAAACAGAGCAGGTTCGCAACATGTAATACTTATTGCTTTTCCACTGAAACAATGGTTGCACGAACGCGACTCATTGTTACGTTGTGCATATATTGCTTTATTGTTCTTCATATCTTGTGGACGACATTAAACGCTAATTTCCAGCCTACTTGCAATGGAAGTTGCAAGCATTGTACTAGGCCTTGAATCAGAAGTCACATCTGCTTTGCGAACGGTTCTATTTAGCTTCCCTCCACGAAATTATATTTTGCCGAAGAATTTCTTACAAAGCACCAAAGATATGAACTCATTTGATAAGCTGTAGTTAAATCATCTAAGCTCAGGCAAACGTTACACTAAGATTTACTTCTTCGTGTATTTTCAGGATTGCAGTCCCCAACAATGGAGACATGGCGGCTTATGATCCGGAGTTTTACTGTGTTTCTGGGGCTGACTGTGTCAGCACAGGCTGCAGCAAAACCGAACATCATCATCATCTTAGCTGACGATATGGTGAGACTGTAGTAGCACAAGCTTGTGGCAAATGTAGATAACTTACAGTGGTCTGATAAATAAAGTTCGCGAAGCAGTGCGCTCCACTTGCAATTTGTGCGTCTATGTTTAGGTCTGGAAGGTAAAGGGAGTAAAGACACTTTTGTATTTTGTTGAACTAAACACCATGCTGCCGATCCCAGTGGCCCCGCGGTCTAAGGCGTGGGTCTGCGGGCGGCCGCTAGCCTGCTGAGATTGTGGGTTCGAATCCCATCGGTCGTACGGTTGTCTGTCTGTTGTGAGCGTTTTTTATTGTCAGGTACAAGTCTCTGCGACTAGCTTATCACTCGTCCCGTGAATTCCTACTGACTGTGGTGCGTCGTTGTGTGTGATGTAGAAACCTCGTGAATGAGGAAACCATGGCCCATTGGTGGGCTGTCGCGCCATAAACAAACAAATAAGCATCATGCCAGGCATATGGCGGAGTGATGGTATAGCACCAAGCCTTCGTAACGTCAGTACTAGGTGGAAATGAGTGGTCAGGTTCATGACCCGGCCGCTTTACTCTGAAGAAAAAGTCCCCAGTGTCAATTAACTAGGAGGCTGGGTAGGTTCCAGAGATGCTGTGCATGGTTCGAAAAAGAGAAAAAATCTCTTAGACCTGAGATTTCCCAGTCCTGGCACTGCTAGACTCTTCACTATAGTGACTGAGGTATCTCGGCCACATATGTAGGCGGTAGCAGAAACTGGGTATATTTAAATACTATGGAATGCTGTGACCGATTTCTGCTTGCATTATACACTAGAACAGCAGAATGCCCACAATTCTGTAGATATCAAAGACAAGCAGCAGGTCGCGCTCTGACACCGTCATACAAGGGATCATGCCTGAAAGTTGGCTCAACCAGTAACGTCCCTGACTTTATCTAGGGGTGCCTGTTTCAACCTGCGCCAGGACAACGACAGCACTGATATTTTCCGTGGTTTTACCTTGTCCCCTCAGGTCAGTGCTCGTACCACATTACAAAATAAGCGTTTCTTTAACTAAGCGCTTTAAAATTCGATGCTTCTTAAGTCCTTTAATTAATTAATAACAACAGTAATAGATGTTAGGTAGCCGGGTTACTTCAGTTGGTGTAGTGAATGGGCTACAAGTTGGACTAGAGAGGAGTCACGGATTAGATCCCTGCAGAGGCAAAATATTTTGTTTCGCTTCTCCTGAGCGTCCAGACCGGCGCTGGGGCTCACCCAGCTTCTTATTCAATAAATGTCAGAGGTTCTTCTTCGGGATTTAAAGATACCGGTGCGTGAACTGGACCACCCACCTCCCCAGTATACTGTCGCATTGTCCGCAGCTATAGTCTATGTGGAAGCCATTCCGTTCTCTTAATTAATAAACAAACACACAACACAGATTTTAATTCAAGATGTGCCGTTACATGTGTGCTATATGTTTCGGCCTGTACTTAGGCTATCATCAAGCTTGTCAATACAAAAATTTTATAAAGGAAGATATAATAAAACAAAATAAAATCTGCGGAGCCCCTTTGTTGTGGTCGACGTAATAATTGTGTTTATTTCGTAATTAATACAACGGTATGGCAGCCATGAAAGTCGTTGTTACTACGTAGCAGTCAATATTATTCCTTCAATCGGTACAAGAATCTAAAAAGGAAGATCCTAAAATGTAAACAAGGGGCCCTTTAGATTTTATTTTATTTTATTATGTTTTATTTTATTTTATCTTCCTTTATAAGAATTTTGTTTGACATGCCTGATGATTGCCTAAGAAAAGTTCTGAAACATGTAGCATACATGTAAAGGCACAACTTGAATTCGACGTAATAATTGTGTCTATCGACAGGCACATCTCTACCTGTATTGCTGTAACCTGACTTACACTGTAAGCTACATGTCTTAGAACATAGCCACCATTTTGTATTACACACTGCGTTCCCCAGAAAGTATTGATGTTGAATATTCTGTTCTGTTCAGGGATGGAATGACGTAAGTTTTCACGGCTCTGCACAGATTCCAACACCAAATATCGACGCACTGGCCTACAATGGTATCATTCTAAACAGCCACTATGTACCGGCTCTCTGCACACCTTCTAGAGCCTCCCTCATGACTGGAAAGTACCCCACACATACCGGTAAGTTCCTCTTGATAAGTATGGCAGCGTGTACCCAACGCAGAATTAAGTGACAATGAAACGTCGCTTCAGAATTTTTGTGGAATAACGAACCTACACGGCTTCACATCCCAGCAGTCGGTAATCTTAGCATTCACTTCCGTGATAAACTAAAATATCGTATAACACAAAACGCAGAGTTTCTGTGTAAGTTAAAGCTGTGGTACGTATATTTGCCACTCCATATTAAAGGTTTAAAGTGAGGCATCGAATGAAGGATTAGAGATGAATCGAGAAGAACGTAGAAGGAGGCATTAGTGGCCTATTTCAGGCGTCACAGAAACTAGTACGCAGTAATTCTGGTGTGAACGGCAAATTTGAAGTAACTTCGTTTTTTCAGATAATGTAGCACTTAAGTGACCTAAAGGAAAGAGTACTAATTCTAGTTATATTGGCATTATCAGATAAACATTAGCGCGAATCGCACGTCTTTTGACACACCTGACAAAGTTTAAACTGTATTGTGATAAACAGCTTCCGCTGTAACCAGTGCAGCCGCAGGCACCATATATTGCCCGTTGTATTAAGACAGTAACATTTGGCCCCAATTTCCCCTAATTCATATTTATAATTATAAAATATAAACAAACAAAACGCACTTTGTGTAAACTACGTAGGTGGGTCCATAAGTTTCCGGCCTGACATACAAAGACCGCGCCAAATGCAAAATGCTCTGAGGGATATATAGAGCCATCTATTGTGAGGTTACTGTATCAGTTTCAGGTGGCTA
>Ga0123355_10015235_pt1 | contig 12071 bp, 6 predicted proteins | sample TergutEmb28metaG_3_FD_89872 | JGI IMG/M metagenome (GOLD analysis project Ga0123355, IMG submission 89872) | Embiratermes neotenicus P1 segment gut microbial communities from Petit-Saut dam, French Guiana - Emb289 P1 | ecosystem: Host-associated > Arthropoda: Insects > Digestive system > Gut ... | reverse complement strand
TATTGTGGGCAGTCATTCTGTTAATGGTGTGGCCGCTATTCATACTGATATACTTAAAACACAAGAATTAACGGATTTTTATCAGATATATCCGGAAAAATTTAATAACAAGACCAATGGCATTAACCAGCGGCGTTGGTTGGCCCATTGTAATCCACGGCTTTCTCAGCTGATTACTGAATGCATCGGTGATCGTTGGCTTCTTCATTTAGATGATCTTGTGAAGTTAAAACCGCTGGCCGAGGAGTCTACATTTCGCAAAGATTTTATGAAGGTGAAGCGGGCCAATAAGGTAGATTTATCAAATTACATTAATGATCGATATGGCGTGTTGATTGACCCGGATTCTGTCTATGATATCCAAGCCAAGCGCCTTCATGAATATAAGCGTCAGCTGCTCAATGTCTTCCATATTATTGACCTGTATAACACACTAAAATTAAATCCCTCTTTGGATATTCCAGCGCGTACTTTTATATTTAGCGCCAAGGCTCATGCCAACTACTATCGGGCTAAGCTGGTTATTCGGCTAATTAATGCTTTGGCTGATCTGATCAATAATGACACTGCCATAGAAGGGCGTATCAAAGTGCTGTTTTTAGAAAATTATCGTGTATCCTTAGCGGAAAGGCTAATGCCTGCTGCCGATGTAAGCGAGCAAATCTCTACTGCCGGTAAAGAAGCTTCTGGTACCGGTAATATGAAATTTATGCTAAATGGCGCGGTGACCATTGGGACTATGGATGGTGCTAATGTTGAAATTTTGGAAGAGGTCGGTGATGAAAATATCTTCATCTTTGGCATGACTGCTCCGGAGGTTTTAGCGCTTAGGCAAAGCGGTGCATACGCGCCTTGGGATATCTCTAATATGGATTACAATATTCGCTTAGTTTTAACTACCCTTATAAACGGGACTTTATCCTCTAATCATGAGCTTTTTCGGGAAATATATGATGCTATGCTTAACGGGTATGCAGGGGCGCCAGCGGATGAATATTTTGTGTTGCAAGATTTTAAGTCCTACAAGGAGGCTCATCAAAAGTTAGGTGAGGCTTACCAAAACGAAGCGCTTTGGTCAAAAATGGCTATTATGAACGTGGCTTCAAGTGGGAAATTTTCAAGTGACCGTACTATAAGACAATATGCCGAGGAGGTTTGGGATGTCAAAGCCATCTCGATTTGATGAAGATTCGCTGATTAATGATGATTTACTGCTAAATAAAAATTTGCAGTCTAAAAAAAAGCCACGATTTAAGTTGCGGCTTGGCATAAAATTTTTTTTGTGCTGTGTTGTGGCCGTTTCTATGGCGGTATTTGGCGGGCTGGAAATCCGGCAATTTGTTCCGTATCATACGGTTCTGTCCAGATTGGGAATTGGGAACTGGCGGGTGTGGGAGTTTCATGATTATTTTGGATTAGATCCTAATGAGATAGGCGTGGTTTGGGATGATCGCCGTATTGCAGATTTAGTACTGCCTCCTGAGCAAATGGATCAAGAGATATTTTTTTCGGCAACTTTTGTTCGGGAACATATTGATCCATTTATGTTTTGGGATCAAGGTGCCGGGAGGCTGTTTGTTTCTACCGATTACGAGGTAACTGCTTTGGATCCGAGGGACATGTATCCGGCAATAATGCATGAGGATGAGCCCTGGGTTTCGTTTGAGTGGCTAAGAGCGCGGTATCCGTCTTTTGCTATGGAATATCACAAGGCTTATAATATGATTGTTTTTGTGGATTCCCAAGATAGTGTAGGACGGGCCGCAGAAGCCATCCGTAGTACCCCTGTCCGTTACCGGCCTAATCGGTCTGCTTATATTACCCAGCGTGCCTCTAGCGGGGCACTTTTGACGACGTTTGGTGAAGTAGGGGACTATATTCGGGTACGGACTTCGGAGGGGCTGTTGGGCTATGTGCTAACTTCACATATTCGGTTTACCGAAGCGCCAATTGAGTCTACTCCTGTCCTCCCAACGTCTCCTTCTCCAAATATTAATTTAACCTGGGAAATGGTCACTATCCAGGCGGCGAACAATCATTTGATGACGATGCCATTTCCGGAAGGCCTCCATGTGGTTTCTCCTACCTGGTTTAATTTTAACCCGGATACTTTAGATGGAGACATTATCCCTTTGGCCAGCCGGGAATATGTGGAATGGGCCCATGCCCAAGGCGTGGCTGTCTGGCCTAAGATTTTTGATACGAACAGAGATATAAGCCACGCTATCTTAACCAATTACCAGGCCCGTGAGCGGGCGATTACCCAGCTCATTAATTTTGTGGAGTTTTATGATCTGGATGGGATTAACGTAAACTTTGAGCATATCCGCTTCACAGATGGGGGTTATTATGTTCAATTCCTGCGGGAATTGGCTCCGGAAATGCGGCGGATAGGGGCAGTTTTATCTGTGGCTACCTTTGTCCCGGCGCCGTGGTTTTCTCAATATCATCATGATTTGGTGGGGAAGACCGTAGATTTTGTGGCTATTATGACTTATGACGAGCATTATTCAGGCTCCGAGGAGCCTGGCCCGGTGGCATCGCTGCCATTTGTAGAGCGGTCTGTCCAAAATGCCCTGGCTTTGATCCCGCGGGAAAAGATATTAATGGGTCTTCCTTTCTATAATCGGTTATGGCGTGTTGATTCTGACGGTATCCATTCTATTAGTAATCACGGCATGGCTCATCCTTGGACTTTAGTCGAAGAATGGGGCGTTATCCCCGTTTGGGATCCGGTCATCGGCTCTTATTATGCTAATTTCGCTACTGTAGAAAATGGAGAAGAGATTACTTACCGTATATGGCTGGAATGTGAGCGTTCCATTGAAGCAAAACTCCGTATTTTTGCAGAACATGATCTGGCTGGTGTAGCCAGTTGGCGGCGAGGGCTGGAGACACAGGGGGTTTGGGATTTGATTGATGCGGTGATACTCAGGTGATTTGGGCAAACCTTTTTCAGGGGGGATCAATGACTTCAACCTCAAAATTTCTAAAAAACTCTTATCTCGTCCACGGTTTCCTATTTGTTATTTTTATTGTGCAAGGGTTTTTCTATGATACTCCTAGAGGTATAGCTATGGGATTATGGGCAATCATCATAAGCCCTGACATACTGGTAACCGATTACATCGCCATAGGAGGCCTTGGTGCAGCCTTTGTTAATGTAGGATTGGCCGGTCTTGTTTCCGTTATCGCTTTGGCCTTGGCCAAACACGAGCCGATTGGCCTGACCCTGGGGACCTTTGGCCTAGTTATTGGTTTTGCCTTTTTTGGAAAAAACCCTGTTAACATGATGCCTATTATCATGGGTGGCTTTTTATACAGCAAATATGCTGGAATCCCTTTTAAAAGCTGCATCTTGCCTGCCATTTTAGGCACTTGTCTTGCCCCTGCTGTCACTCAGCTTGTCTTTATAGATCATATCCCAATAGCATTGGGCGTCGCGTTAGGCGTACTTATCGGTCTAGCTATCGGCTTTATGATCAATCCAGTAGCTGCAGCTGTGCGTAAAGCCCATGGCGGCTATAATCTTTATAATGTCGGTTTTGCTGCCGGACTTATAGGCTTATGCCTTTTTGCCTTATTTAGAAATTTCGGAATTGATTATGCGCTTTTAAATATATGGAGTAGTGGTTATAATTTTGAGTTGTCATTATTTTTATTTATACTATCCACTTATTTTATCATTTGTGGGATATTAAGCGCTGGAGACAGACTATCTTTTGTGGAAATTATCACGATAGATGCAGAAGATCATGACTATTACAGGAAATATGCAGGGAAGTCCTATATTGCTATGGGTGTTATGGGATTAGCTTGTTTTACTTTTATGCTTGTGGTAAGGGGCGAATACTCAGGCCCGGTAATAGGGGCCATACTATCGGTAGTGGGCTTCGGAGCTTTTGGCAAACGCCTTTCTAGTGCTGCGGTTATCGTTGCAGGGGCTATGTTGGCGGCTATAGTCATTTCCGTTGTTACGGGAATCCCGGTTAATGATAGGGGTTTTTTAGTGGCGGCTATTTTTTCTACGTGTTTATCGCCTTTGGCTCGAACATTTGGGTTTAAATGGGGAATCGCAGCAGGTTTTTTGCATTTATCCCTAGCTACTCAGGTGGGATTCTTTCATGGAGGGCTGAACTTATATAATAATGGATTTGCCGGTGGCTTAGCTGCGATGATGCTTTTGCCCATGATCGAATTTTTTAGAAAGAAAGGTTGAACCTGTGAAAAATGACAACAATATAAATGGAAATTTGGCTGAAGGTAAAATATTCAGTTCGCTGCTGAGGCTTGGCTTGCCAATTGCAGGCGTGCAAGTCATGCACATGGCCTACAATATTACGGATATGTTTTGGTTAGGGCGGGTAAGCAGTGATGCTTTGGCGGCCTCCGGTGTGGCCGGGCTTTTTTTATGGCTGTCCGTAGGGCTTATGATCATTGGCAGGGTTGGAGCGGAAGTTGGAGTCGCTCAGTCTAAAGGGCAGGGGGACGATGCTGCGGCATATCGTTATTCCCGGGCAGCGCTTTATATAGCTGCTGCTTTGGGGATTTTATATGGCTCCATCCTGATTTTATTTCGGACGCCATTAATAGGCTTCTTTAATTTTCAAGAAGCTAATGTGGCGGCTGACGCGGCTGATTATCTGGCTATTATGGCTTTGGGTATACCGGCTATATTTATAGCTTCTTCTATAGACGGAACTTTTGTGGCTTCTGGTAACTCCAGGACTCCTTTTTTGATTGGCAGCGCCGGACTTATTTTTAATATGATATTGACTCCTATTTTCATATTTTCTCTTGGATTGGGGGTATTTGGTGCTGCGGTCTCTAGTGTTATTGCGCAATATACCGTTTTTGTAGTGCGGATTGCGGCTATTAAGCGTTTTAAAAATCGGCCTTTTGATACGTATCAGTTTATGGTTCCTTTTAGTTTTTCAGCTATTATTTCTGATCTACGCACAGGGACATCCGGGCATATTTTTAAACTGACGCTGCCCATTTGTCTTGAGCAAACGCTCTTTCCTTTATTGACGATGGTCACTACACGCTTTGAGGTATCCTTTGGCGCATTTGCTATATCTATGAGTCGTGTAGGCAGCCAGATTGAGTCTCTATCTTGGCTGGTAGGCGCCGGATTCGGCGCTGCTTTAACAGCCTTTGTCGGTCAAAATTTTGGTGCGGGTAAGATGGACAGGATATCAAAAGGTGTGCGGTATGCAGGTTACTCATTAGGGGTTTGGGGGATTTTTGTAACCGTTGTATTATGGTTTGGAGGAGATATAATATTTACAGTCTTTTTGCCGGAATATGCGCCTGATCCGGAAATGCGGAGCATTTTTACTACATATTTGCGTATTTTGGCTGCTTGTCAAATTTTAGCCAATTTAGAGTTTGTGGCTACTAACGCTTTTAGAGGCAAGGGTAAGACTGTGCCGCCATCTGTGGTTAGTATTACGTCTAATGTGATTAGGGTGCCTTTGGCATATTTTTTATCACTGACTCCCTTAGGGTTATTAGGGATATGGACAGCTGTCTCTATTACCGGAGGATTGCGAGGGGCCGGGGTTTGTCTGTGGTATATATGGGATACGCGAAAGGACTCAAACGAAACCTTGTAATACTGCAAGCCATATGGTAGAATAACCGTTGCAAAAGCATAAGATATAGATTCGTTTTTGATGGGCAGTCGCCAAGCGGTAAGGCAATGGACTCTGACTCCATCATCCGGGGGTTCAAATCCCTCCTGCCTAGTATACAGTTCTTGTTTAATATCAGAAATAAGGCCCTCAAACTCGCTTTAAAAGCGGGTTGAGGGCCTTATTTTTATATTATAGCATCCACTTTATTAATCGCATCCGCAAACTCGTAAATATTAATATCCGTCATGTTGATATTTAAGGTGATGCGCAGGCTGCGTTGCAAAATATCAAGAGTGTTGGGACACATATCTCTGGAGTACTGCACGTTGCCTTTGTAAGCTGGGTCGGCCCAAGGATAACCGGCTGGTGTTGCGCTTACCTTATCGATGATGGGGTCCCAATGGGCGTATATATGCCTGTCAGGAAAACCTTCGCTGTATACTAATCCGATATCCAAGCCTTCTTCATTGAGCAAAGCAGTCATTTTTTTGGCTGTTGCTTGATCCTTAGCTATAAAGGTAATAGAGAAACCGCAGTCACCTTCGGGATCGTCTACATGCTGCATCTTATAGTTTACGGCTTTGTTCAGTTTAGAGCTCAGTAGCTTTTTGAGCTTACGGGTATGGTCCAGTATTCCGTCCAGCTTATTTAATTGTACGCGTAAAACTGCTGCAGAGATTTCATTGCCACGCAGCCCTGCACGGGCAAAAGGCTTGGTTTCTTTGGTCAAGGGCAGCTCTGTTTTCCACGGAGTCATGCCGGAGTCGGATTGATACACGCCACGCTGGAAAGCATCAGCATGGTTAGTGAAAAATACGCCGCCTTCTCCGCTGGTGATCACTTTAAAAAAATTAGTACTCCATGCCCAAGCGTCGGAGTCCATTCCAACATATTTGCCCTTGTATTTAGCGCCAATAGCTTGGCAAGCATCATCAATGACCAGGATGTTATGTTTTTGGGCGATGACGCGGATCGCGTCTATACGGCAAGGGACCCCTTGCATATGTACCGGGATAACAGCTTTGGTATAAGGTGTTATTTTTTTCTCAAAATCTCCAGGATCCAGGCCTAAGGAATCATCAATTTCCGCAATAACCGGTACTGCCCCTACGTCTACTACGGCTGCGGCAGTAGCTATAAAGGTGTAGGCCGGTACAATGACCTCATCGCCGGGGCCTATTTCGTAGCTGGACAGGGCGCAGGACAAAGCGCCGGTGCCGGAAGCCACAAATAAGGCATGGGCTGCTCCGGTTTTTTCGCATAACTCCCGTTCCAAATGATCACACTGGCTAAATCCTGTGCGGTAGCGGAACATTCTTTCCGCTTCTTGCTTTATTAGCGCAGTGACAGCCTCAATTTCCTTTTCGTCCATTGCGGAACTCCCAAGCGCTCCGCCAGGGATGGGCGTTTTGATCGCTTTATCACTCATAGCTGCTCCTCCTTATTCCTTAACATATTTGCCTTTTTCATGTAGCTTGTATTATATCAAAATTCAAATATTTTTGTTATACTGAATATAATAAATCTGAACCGTGCCCTCTGCTTATGGGGGTGCGTTTGTTTTAGGAGGCTTTATCATGAATTTCGAACTGGTGTCCGAATTTGCCCCCACCGGTGATCAGCCGGAAGCGATCACTGCCTTGACCCGCGGATTTCAAGAAGGTAAGCGTTTTCAGACTTTGCTTGGGGTTACCGGCAGCGGTAAGACGTTTACAATGGCTAACGTAATCCAAAATCTGCAAAGGCCTGCTTTAGTAATGGCCCATAATAAAACCTTGGCAGCCCAGCTTTATAGTGAGTTTAAAGAATTTTTCCCCAAAAACGCTGTGGAGTACTTCGTCAGTTATTACGATTATTATCAACCGGAAGCCTATGTGCCCTCTACAGATACATTTATTGAAAAAGATTCGTCCATCAATGAAGAGATCGATAAACTGCGGCATTCCGCCACATCGGCGTTGTTCGAGCGGCGGGACGTGGTGATCATCGCCAGTGTCTCATGTATCTACGGGCTTGGTGACCCGGCGGAATATCAGGAAAATATGTTGTCCTTGCGGCCTGGCATGGAGCGTGACCGGGATCAGGTGCTGAGGCGGCTGGTGGATATCCAATATAATCGCAATGACCTCAACTTTCAGCGCGGTACCTTTCGGGTGCGTGGAGATGTGGTGGAAATATTTCCCGCCAATTCATCGGAAAATGCGTTGCGGGTGGAGTTCTTTGGAGATGAAATAGAACGTATTACAGAAATTCATGCTTTGACCGGTGATATCATTGGTTTGCGTAATCATATGACTGTCTTCCCGGCATCTCACTTTGTCACCGGTGCTGAGAAGATGGAAGCGGCTGTTTTAGGTATCGAAGAAGAGTTGTTGGAACAAATCGAGCGTTTTAAGGCTGAGGACAAGCTTATAGAAGCTCAGCGTATCATGCAGCGTACCCGCTATGATATTGAAATGATGCGGGAAATTGGTTTTTGTTCGGGAATCGAGAATTATTCCCGCCATCTTGCCGGGCGGGCCGCGGGGAGTACGCCGCACACATTGCTGGATTATTTTCCGGAAGATTTTATTATTTTTGCCGATGAATCCCATGTAACCATCCCTCAAGTGAGAGGTATGTACGAGGGAGACCGTTCCCGCAAAAGTACTTTGGTGGATTTCGGTTTTCGATTGCCTTCGGCCTTGGATAATCGGCCTTTACGATTTGATGAATTTGAAGCGCGCATAAATCAGATGATGTTTGTGTCTGCTACCCCCAATGTGTACGAAAAGCAGCATACTGAGCAGGTAGTGGAACAAATTATCCGTCCAACAGGCCTACTTGATCCGGAGGTTATTGTCAAACCGGTAAAAGGACAGATTGATGACCTGATAGGTGAAATCCATAAAGTCACTGAGCAAGGCTTTAAGGTGCTGGTCACCACCCTGACTAAAAAAATGGCGGAGGATCTCACGCGTTATCTCAGCGATGCGGGGATTAAAGTGCGGTATTTACATTCGGATATTGATACTTTGGAACGTATTGAGATTATCCGTGATTTGCGGATGGATGTTTTTGATGTGCTGGTGGGGATTAATCTGCTACGGGAAGGGTTGGATATCCCGGAATGTGCCTTAGTGGCGATTTTAGATGCAGATAAGGAAGGTTTTTTGCGCTCAGAGACATCACTGATACAGACCATCGGGCGAGCGGCCCGAAATGTGGAAAGCCATGTGATCATGTATGCGGACACGGTAACGGATTCCATGGCCAGGGCTATTTCCGAAACCAATCGTCGGCGTAATATTCAGGAGGAATTCAATCAAGCCAATGGCTGGACGCCCAAATCCATAACTAAAAAAATACATGATTTAATACGTGTCACCACTGCTCCGGGGAAAGGTAAAAAACAGAGTGGCTTGGATAAAGACCCTGAATCCATGAGCCGGGACGAAATTGTGGCTTCTATCAAAGCCTTGGAGAAGCAGATGCGGCAAGCCGCGTCGGAATTGCAATTTGAGCAGGCTGCCGCATTTAGGGATGAGATATTGGGGATGAAGAAATATTTGAATGATTAATGAGTAGGGTCAACTGATCGGAAAAACCGATCAGTTGACTTCTTATTTTGTAATATTCATTTTCCATTCATGCATAAACTGCCGGATGGATTGCTGGCGCATATCCCTGTGGTTGCTCACGGCTTTCTTAGCGATATGATACAAAGGCTTGCTCAATGTCCATTGCTCAAAAGAACGGTCATAGTCCGCAAATATGCAAAATGCTGTCGCCCCCATGGTATAAACCATCGTAATTTCATCAATCCTCAGACCAGGAATGCGCTCCTCCGGCGAAACGAAATTTTCTGAGCCCCATGGGCCTTTATCACCGTAGTACGGGGATTTTTGATAAAAATCAATATCGCAGATGATTGTTTTGCCGCGTTCAAAATCATACATAATTTGGTCGGCGTAAAAATCAATGGCGACATATCCACGTTCCGCAACATGCGCATGAAAATCTAATATGTCTTTAAATGATTGCAGCTTTGCTTCAATGGGCAAATTTAAAAATTTCTGACGCGTTGGGGGAGCTAGATAGCCGATGCATTCTGCGTCAGTCCATTCAAATATGTTTGCATACCCTCCGCCAATGGCTTCGCTCTTGATCAACTTTATCAAATTCTTATGCGCTAAATCCTGATACACTTGCTTAGCGTCCTTTAACCATCGTACGGCTTCATCTATCTCACAAATATCAAATTTTTCTTTCGGCGCACCTGCAAACTTAACGAAGCGCTTCCCATTTTCATTTTCAACGCCAAAACATAAATTCCCAGAGCCATCTCCATTGTTAACCACCTTAAAAACAGTGCCGTATTGATGTATAAAGCTGAAATCAAACGGCTTTTTGAGATGAATGGGTACACCGGCTATGTGGACAATGTTACACATGATTTTCACTCCAAGCTGATTTGTTCTTAAGCCAAATATCTATCCACAAGTTGTTGCCTATATTCCCGGGACAAGGATGCGAAAAATGCGGAGTACCCGGTAACGCGTACCACTAAATCCGGATACGCGTCGGGATTTTTGTGAGCGGCCATGATCTGCTCGGAAGTGACGCAGTTTAAGTTGATGAGTGTACCGCCCATCTGGTTATGAGTGTGGATAAGGGCGCACAGCGCATCCACGCCTCCGGCGGCGTTGACCATGGAAGTATCTATGTCCAGGTGCAGCGGTGCAGAGTTTCCGAAGCCTGGCTGGGCCTGGGCTACTGCGGTCGCTTTAAGAGAAGGTGAAAAACTGACTACTCCGGAAGCGAAGCCAGGGTCCGGCTCGTTGGAATGGGAGATAGGCTCGCCGTTAAAGCGCCCATTTGGCGTTGCAGGTAAACCTTTACCATATTCCTGGATTTCGCCGTGGGAAAACATTCCCGGTACCACGCGTAAATGATATTTTGGTGTTGGGTTCTCGTTTACTTGCCGGACAAATTCGTCCCGGATGCGTGTAGCCCAGTCCAGTGCTTTAGATTCTGGATGTCCGAAGCGTGGGATATTTTTTAACATAAGCCGTATCGGTTCCGCGTCTTTATAGTTGTTTTTTACTGCTTTATACATCTGGTCCCAGCTAAGTTTTTTCTCATCTACTACCCGATGCGCTATCGCTGCAAAGGAATCGGCTACCGTGGCAAGGGCTATGCCGTCTACATTCAGATTGATAATATCCACCCCGCCGCAGCCGCTATTTACACCCCGCTCAATAGGCCCATGGCAAAATAAATTTAAGACAAGCTCCGGTGTATTGCGAGACACTACTTCATAATGCCAATCGTAGCCCTCGGAAATGCAGCCCACCGCCATTTGCAAGTGTTTAACAAAATGCCCCCATAGCTTTTCCATATCCGGGATATCTTCCGACATCACGTCATCCAACGCATGATGAAAAACCCAGGCTAAGTTCAGCCTAGTTACATCTTGCAAGGGATATTCAATCCCAGGAAGGGCAACCCAGTTGCAGCCTACTTTTGCTCGCATACGTGCAAGTTCGATAGGATGGCCTTGCTTCATAAAGCCTTCTTCGATGCCTTTGGAAAGAGAAAAGCAAGGGCCGCTTCCTTTTTCCATTATATACTCAAGGGAGCGGCGGAGCAGTTGATCGTCGCTGCCTTCAAATACACGTACTGCCAGATTATATGGTATGGCGAGCTCGTGAGCGGCTTGCAGTATCAAGAAGGATAGGGGAGTGGTCAGCTCGCGGATGCCGTCCGGGGATTGCCCCCCAAGCTGGGAATAATGAGTGTCGTTGTAAAACAAACTGGCCAGCATCCAAATGGCTTCTTCGTCGCTTAGCTTACCTGCCTGCTTATCGGCTTCGTAGTACGGCCTAAGCAGTTCGTCCAGTTGAGACAAGGCGCCGCCGCCGAAATATGTACGGTCAACACTTTGGAAGATAGCGAGGAACTGGCAAGCCTCTCGGAAACTCTTGGGCGGGCCATTGAGCAGATTATCCAGCGCCAAAGCCATTTGGGCATAGTTATCCTTTTCCCATGGGTCTGTAGATTCGGCGGCTTTTCTGATGGCTTTTTGCCGATGGTTATCCGTATAAGCCAGGATTCCTTCTATTACCGACTCTTCTCCTGCGTAAAAGTCGTCACCGGCTGGGTAGTTTCTTGCCCGGCAGCGGCGGACTTTCTCCAGCAGACCAGGGTAGCCTAAGGTCAGGCCGATTTCCATATCCGGGCCCAGGTGATTCATGCCGCCGATACCGGATTTTAGGCCATATTTCTCATGAGTTTCATATAAATGTGTGGGACAATCTTCCGGGCGTAGGCCGATATTTACAAAGTCCCTATTAAAAAATCCTGCCCAGGCTCCAGCTAGGGCGCTCTTGGGGTGGATATACACGGGCATTTCGGTAAAAAAGCGTTTCAAATTCTCACCGATGCAGCGGG
>Ga0123355_10015234_pt1 | contig 12071 bp, 7 predicted proteins | sample TergutEmb28metaG_3_FD_89872 | JGI IMG/M metagenome (GOLD analysis project Ga0123355, IMG submission 89872) | Embiratermes neotenicus P1 segment gut microbial communities from Petit-Saut dam, French Guiana - Emb289 P1 | ecosystem: Host-associated > Arthropoda: Insects > Digestive system > Gut ... | reverse complement strand
GAAAAATTTGGAAACTGTACCAGGAAAACATTCGATAGATTCACTACAAAAGACAGCTATACTTGGAACATCACACATAATACGGAAAGTACTGCAATGTGAAGCTTGAAGCCTGAGCGGTGGGGATCACCGCTGGTTCAAGAGAAGTAGCAGGAAGAAAAGGCCTGTGACAAGAGACATCCATATCGTATAATAATAATAATAATAATAATTATTATTATTATTATTATTATTATTATTATTATTATTATTTATCCGTTTAGTTTCAAATACATATCTTTGAATGTACAAGCTGTTTATTATGATTTCAAAGGTCCTTGTACTATCCATACTATTTACAGCCTTGCGATCCTACATACATAGTCGCTTTTGCTCTCCCCAACCTCAGATCTGTTTCCTTGGTCTGTTTTTTCCATTAACATTTAATCTTGTATGCTAGGGTGCCTACATTTTTCTGTTCAGTGGTATTTTGAACAACAAACCTTCCTGATTGTTATTTCCTGGTTGATATGCCGACATCTGCTGTTCATGTGCTCCTCTCTGTACCTTTGTGTTTCTGGACACTTCAACAGTAGGTGATATTTGCCCTCCTCGTTTGCGCATAGGAGGTAACGTGAAATTTAAATGGCTGATTTATCAAAGCGTCTGTTCAATTACCTTTTAGAATGTAGACCAGATAACAGAGCACAATTATGTGGGTTTTCTCAGTTTTTCCAGGTAATGAAGGTAGACATGCCTTGAAATAACCCCGCGTTCCCTTCCGCCGGTATTGATTCACTGAGTTTTCATATCCTTCCCTTCCAATCGTTTTCACTTGACTCTCAAACCCGTTTAACGTCACTGAACAACGTAACATAAACGTCTATTGGTTATAAGCCCAGAAAATTTAATTCATTGGAAATGTAATACTCGAAATTACTATGTGTTTCGTTTTTCATATTAATCAACAATTTTACTGTGTGAACATCCAACCAACAAGCCAGAAATGAAGCACCCACCTTGCAGACTGAGGACTTTATTGTCCTGGCTGGGCAGGGTAATGGACCGCGCGATGTGGTGAAAGAAGATTACGGAGCTACGGTCGAATAGTGAATTGCAGAGGAAAATCGAAAAAAATTCTGCCAAGACCTGCTGTAGTGCCCTTACTGCGATACGAATTTCACAAGGCACCCAGGACTAAACCCGAGGCTCCGAGCCAACAACAAGCCAAAGTCCTACCATAAATTAATAGTCGCCTATCATGACTAGCTGAAAGACGGTCCTATAAAACAACAGGTGAAAATGCTACAGCACACAATTATATTTATAACCTTGTACTTGAGCTTCCTATCATGCTGGCAATTTGTCCTACATGGTTTGCACAACTTTTTATTAAATCCTTTGACGAAATACTTCCTGCCACAACTCTATCATTAATAGAATGTGGGCAGTGGGAACTTCCACAGTCGAACTAGTGATCGTGCGAAGACTATTACATCTAATTTCACGAGACTGCGCTTTTTTGCTGCACTGTGGGGAGTACTCATTTTGTTTCAGTTTTTACTCAATAGTTACCAAGTTGTAAGTTTTTTATATCCATCCGGCAAGATCGAAATCAAAAGTAAAAGATCAATTACACAGGCATCTTAAAAAATGTAACACAAGCGAAAGGCGAGAAAAAGTTGTAATTTGATGTTACAGATATCCCGCACTAGATTATAGTCCACTCGCATGACAGAGTTCTGATAGAGTGTATTAAGTTATGATATTGACTAGCAATTGAATGGTCTTTCAACCAGTGGTCATCTTCGGCTACACTGCCCGTATATTACCGTTTATAACCTTTAAGTAGGTAATTTACGATGACGGAAACGCTTCCATTTATCGGGAAGGGGGGGATTTAAACACGAGGTAGCGTAAAAATATGTTATACCACGTAAGTATACTTAAAGATAATATTATGAGGTTTTCATGTTTAAACTAAGTAAGGTAAATACTTGAAATGTGACCGATCTGCAAATATGTGGCACGTTTACTTTTAAGCTCACAGTTTTCATGAAACAAACGTAAATATACATGTGTGTGTGTATATATATGTATGTACATATACATATGTGTACATACATATACCCCTCCCTTCTTAACTGTATTCTTGTAGTCAGAGGCAATTGGTTTCGACCCCCTCATTCCTGTGCCATCAACAACCAACAAAAATAAGAAGACAGTGGTGTGTTCACTTACGGCAACTTCATATTAAACACAGATGATTACAAAAACAATCAGCTCTCAGTAATCAATTGATAACCTCTTCAGCATGACAGACTGTTGGAAAAGAAAGAGATATGCTTAGAAAATCAACTTTAATAAATAGCATGGCTTAGGTCACTCAAATATTATGCTTGTAAGTAATACCTTTGAGTAACATGGACAGGTTTACGATAGAGTGGGATGAGCAAAACAAGTTGGCATTATTTCAAAACCAGCATGCGCACTCAAGCTTGTGAGGCAGAGGAGGAGGTTAGGTGTCAACTGTACCGCAATATGAGCAGAAATAGGTTACTGGGATTACAGAAATTATGTACTTCGGGTATGTGCTAAGGTTCTACTGAAACAAGTGTTAGGCGGAGTGACGTTAGCTGTGATAAGGACTGGCTCGAAGAAAGAGAGGAAACGAAGGCGCACGTGCGAAATTTGGGCACAGCACTGTATGACACTTCTAATCTATGTAAGGATAACAATAAGAACTAAAGCAATACTTCAATCGTGGAGGGTCTTCCACTGAGTGTCCAAGGAACTACCTCCCCGCACTTAAGAGACCCAAAGTCTCATTACTGTGTTCACAGACGCCGGGAATCAGGCCAAGTAATAACAACAATAATAATGTAATATTAATAATTTAATTTATAACTCAATTAATATTCAGAGACCTAAAATGATGTTTTATCAATTGATACCATTTCTGTTCGCCACTAAACTAGAACGGGCTACTAGAACTGGAATTTTAAATACCAAATGCTCATATTCTAAACGATATATAGACCTATTGTAGAGTTCAACTGTTCAACAAGAACCAGGAGTGTATACTAATATATATAACTCTATATTTACATATATGAATTTATTTATTTCCGGGACTTATGCACAAGCCTATGTACCTACACGCGACGTTTCCTCCTTGTCATAAATTATGACCAAATGGTGATTCTCATAGTCTGCTTCTGCGTTATTTCATGACAAAGACAGTTAAATTTCGAACCCATACAAAGTAACGAATATCCGTAATACAATGATACAAATAACCAATTAGATGCAACAATAATTTATTAATAATTTTAATCAGCTCAACATGTTTCGGGGCGATAATTTCGTCCATCCTCACAAGCACTAGACTATGTTTACAGCTTGTGGTATAATGCACCGGCGATGCTGCCTGCTGGTGACAAGGACGAGGTGTTCCACCTCATCCTTGTCACCAGCAGGCAACATCATCGGTGCATTATACCACAAGCTGTAAACATAGTCTAATGCTCCTGAGGATGGACGAAATTATTATTATTTTATTGTGTAGTGATTAGTAAATGATAACGGTGTGTTTAGAAACTATGAATTAATTTTAATATTTATCGATAACTTATTCATTTATGGTGTAATTAACAACGCTGTCGGTAGATCGGGCAACAAGCGATTCCACATGTGGGATGATTACTGAATGGTTAATTTAAAAACATCAGTAAGGAATCGGTCCTGACGTAATGTAAGTTTTTCCCCCAACATTTGCGTGTAGGAACTGAGGAATATCACGAAATTCTGATTTTGAAGTGAGGCATAACCGTTGTGTTGAATATAAGCTAAAATATAATATAAATATATATAAAATACAGTCATACGCAAATTTATATTTTATTATCAAAGTCCTTCACTTACCAACAGATGTACTTTATACCAGTCTTATAACACTGATATAAAGTGCATCTGTTCGTAAATGAAGGACTTTGATGGTATCAAGATGCACGGTGCAACGATAAAAATTTAAAATATATATATTTTATTAGATTATAATTCCAGCTACATGTTTCGGCCCAAATATAGGGCCATCTACAATGCTCATCCACCTCATCATTGTCACCAGCAGGCAGCATCATCGGTGCATTATACCACAAGCTGTAAACACAGTCTAGTGCTCCTGAGGATGGACGAAATTATCGCCCGAGACATGCTGCGCTGATTGAAATTAGTAATAAATTGTTGTTGTTGCATTTAGTTGGTTGTTTCTAGTTGGTTGTTTATATCATTGTATCAGTGATGCGCGGTCACACAAACATCAAACGAATATCAATAAATTCCCAGATATTACTGGTGATATTTTGCAGTCGATATTTGTGTTTCATTGAAGATAAATGGCTAAAGTATTACTGCTCAAGTTAGTTAATATGCTATATGGGACGGACTTTGCAGCCAAGAAAATGTTTGTTGTTAGAATACCGTTATTCCACGTAAGAGGTGAGTCTTCTTTCTACGTATCGCAAACACCGAACTTTTCTGTTACTTATAATACCCATCGGCGCTAGTGGAAAAAAACTCAAGCATTTGGAATAACTGGATTTGAGCCTATTTTACACTAAATCAAGCCAGGAATTAAATATCAGCGCTTAACCACCCGTACCACACGGGTGTCACTAATGGCACAGTTTGTCGTGTATAAAAGTTGGCCCTCCCTGTTAACTGACGGTAGCAAGCGGATTATCTTGCACTCATTAGCGTAAATGAATTAAGGAGGATGAGATTAGTTAATGTACCTTGTATGAGAAAAATCATATACGCGTAATACGTTGTGTTCGAAAACCGTGAAAGGAAGATAAGTATTGGGTGGCATAGTTGTAGGGAGCTGAACAGCCTAAAAGAGAACGTTGAAATAAATCTTAGTAGAAGCCTTGGACTGACTTCTTGTACCTCATGACATGGCTTTGAACACGATGATAAATTCTGTGTTTCACGAAAGGCACGAATATCTTGACAACCTTAGTAGAACAGGCTTCTTTTGAGGGACCTCGGCGGTAGTCTTCTGGGTTTGTACACTGCCTACTACAATCGGTCTATTCTGATAATTCGGAGAAACTTTCTGCCCACTTCTTCAGAGTGGCCGAATTTTGGTTCAGATAGCTGCCTCTGAACAAAATTCAGTTACCCTTAAGTTCGAGACACTCGTCGTGAAAACATGAAAACAAGTTTTGAGAACCTTGCTCCAGTGAGTTGAACATTCAAAGCGCTACATCTTCATTTTAAATACATACATGAATTTGTAGAGCCTACTTTAGGAGTCACTCCGACTCAGCAGGAAATGTTCTTCGTGAATTCCGTTCTTCTGGCATATGACGCTGCGTCACTGCGTAATCGGTTCCTGACGTTTATAAAAGGGAATAAGTGTCTTCATTTTGAAGGGTCTAGAGATCCAAGAAGAATGACAGCACCGGAAGAGGGACTTATACAGATCCTTGGAGATGGAGGCACCACGTATCTTGAAGGCGTAGGAAGCCACTTACTCAGTGCTGCAGTGTCATATCCCAGAAGAAGAGAGTCATCATCCACGCCGCTGTGAGAACCCCAAAACTCACACGTTCTCCGTGACTTAATTTTCGACTGTTGAAATCAGGTCTAGCCTATAACAGAAAATTCTTTGTTTTACACATCATAGCGGTACCCAGAAACCACTAAATTGAAAGGTGTAATATTTTAAATCAGGGAGCAGTTTTGCAACGAGATGGAGAGGTTTAGGTCAGAAATATTATGTGTGCGTGAGCACATGGCTTCTATGCCTGTTCATTACATCTACCGTCAGAACTGACACATGAACACACAAACATACACGGACGTTTTAACACTTCCAGGCTACACCTGTCTTTATAAAAGGAAGATATGGGCAGTTTCTTTGATGGCGCTAGCAACATTCACATTTTAAGGTGTCGAATGATATGATAAATGAATAATGAATGTAAAAAAAAAGTGAAGGAGAGAAGCGTGATAAATTATGTGTTGTAATATCCGTGCATCTGCGTGCACAATCTGCGAAATATCACTAAGAACATAACGCAATTGTCGGCTTCTGGGCTGAAACTTTAACCCAAGACCTATCGAAAATAAATATGGATTATTGAAAATTTAAACAATAAGTTCAATAAAGGAAGTTAAACGTAATATTGTAACTAATTCACTTCCCTTCTGAAGCATTTAAACCTACATAAAAGTAGCAGAAAAGAAACCTATGATCAGACCCGTCAAACACGTGGCCCCAGAGCATTATGATGTGGCCCGCTCACATTTTGAGCAATACCACAGTCAGTAAGTGACTTCAAGAGACGAGTAAGTTTTCCTACTTTCTCATGATTTAAAACACTTAGTAATTTTGAAAATATTCGGGTATGTCAACTTTAATTTACTCTAAATTTCACGGTCTTTTGAAAAACGTTCGTTATGCACTCAATCAGTCAGTGCTTAAATAACTTTCACATATACAAAATTATTATTATTTTTATTGCACAATACACCCAAAGATCCCGCAAAATTGAATCGTACAAGTAATATTTTATGTCACTGTTTTTATTCCGCATTAAAAAATCTGCAAATTAAGAAGAACAAGTAATATGACTTCGTACGCTGTGGAGAACAATTTGGATTTCGGATATGGCTGGCAACCTATTTGCAGTTTGACGTACCTGCCCTAAAGCCTAGTGGGTGGTAGTATACGTACCATCAGGTTAAGCACTAGGAACTCTGTGTTTTGCCAACACGCTGTATTTTTGTGTTTCGTATGATTCTTACAACAAACAACCATTATTTCCTCACTACGTCAACCGTTTGGTCTTTTAAGGAGGTACGAAACGAATCTTTGTATCTTACGTTTATGGGACCGTGCATCATCTTTATAGTTGAGTAAAGAGAAACCAACTTGATGCCACTTATTTTATTATTGGTTTCTCTTTACTCAACTAGAAACTTTGTATATCAGGTACACAAATTTTAGTCTTAAAGGTGTTAGAGTAATACATTTCAAAGTGAGAATATGGTGACACACCATTTTCAAAATAAATGGGTCATATAAAATAATTTAGAACGAATGTTGTTCAGAGAGCTAAATAAAAATGATTGAACTCCACACTGTGACGGTCACAGGTATGAGGAACCTCAGGTACTGATTTCATATAACAGCCGGGAGACCGCCTGTGCTGATTCACAATTTCATAAGCTAAAATATATTATATATATATAAGTCATACATAACTTTATATTTTATTAGATTATAATTCAAGCTACATGTTTCGGCCCAAATTTAGAGCCATCTTCAGGCTGATCTTTGAATAGGTGGAGTGTACAAATGATAACGCTGTTCAAAGCTCAGCCTGATGATGGCCCTACAATTGGGCCGAAACATGTAGCTGGAATTATAATCTAACATAATATAATTTTTTAAATTTTTATCGTTTCACCGTGCATCTTGATACCATCAAAGTCCTTCACTTACCAACAGACGCACTTTATATCCGTCTTATGAACCACTAAAACTTACATTAAAACTTAAATTAAAATTGCTCCTTTATGTTTCGGTCTATGACCTTCGTCAAGGGAGCTTACATTTGAGCCTAGCTAAAGTCACATTTATAAAAGTAGTCGGTAAGAGCACGTCGTTATGGACTATGCAGTGGTGTGGCAGCATGTGACTTTAGCTAGGGTCAAGTGTAAGCTCCCTGATGATGGTCGTAGACCGAAACATATAGGAACAATTTTAATTTAAGTTTTAATGTAAATTTTAGTGGTTTATAAGACGAATATAAAGTGCATCTGTTGGTAAGTGAAGGACTTTGATAATATTATATACAGGTGGTTCAAATATGACCGGGACTGATGTCGCCAGATTTACACACCAATAGTCCCGGTCATATTTGAACCACCTTATATATTTATATTTACATTTTAACTTATATTCAACACAACGGGTATGCCTCACTTGAAAATCAGAATTTCATGATATTCCTCAGTTCCTACACGCAAATGATGGGAAAGAAAACTTATGTCAGGACCGATTCCTTACCGATCTTTTTCAATTAACCATCCAGTAATCATCCCACATGTGGACTCGTTTTTTGCCCGATCTACCGACAGCGTTGTTAATTACATCATAAATGAATAAGTTATCGATAAATCTTAAAATTAATTCATAGTTTTTAAATAAGCCGCTATCATTTACTAATCGCTACACAATAAATTACTTTACTATACCACGTTGTATAAATACTTCGACACATCTGTCGTCTGTAAAAAAACCATTACGATGTTCGAGGAATGCAACATAAGAAATAAGATTATTGTCTGATTTGCGTGTGATGTAGTAATTATAGTAGTGCAAAAACCAAAACGTCTTTAGTTTCACAGAATATAAGACAGTTTAGGCGTTGAAAAGATACACTCTCACTCAACGAGTCTTCACCTTATCTTCCGTCTTTAAATGACCCACATTTTACGCGGAGTGGGGCTAAATAGATTTTTACTTGTTTTTTAACTTGCAAGTAATAATGCTCTGCATTTCCACTTCTCAAATTTGCATATCAGTCGCGATCGCATTACTTGCCAAAGTTAATATTCGTGACAGTTTCTCATTAATTATTATGCCCATAATTCCAGGGTCAGGAGTTATTTCATGTATACTTCATTACACAGTTTGCATAACGATGTCATTATTGAGACTTCATTAAGGCTGTGTTTCCAATGATAAATATTTATGATACAGTCATCAAAATTATCCAGATAATCTTTACATTAATATCTTATTCTGCTTACTTGAAGGAATGTTTCGAAGTGAAAAAGAAAGGGACGAAATTCTAAAATACTTTTAAGTGGTAGGCCTACTCGTTTGCACTCCAGTACAAATTCTATTTTTGTGTTCCAGAAACGCTGTACGTAACGTCCCCAATTTGCTTATTCATATACTGCACTTGCTTTATTCCTGTAACTATTATCACTTCCTTGAGTATAATACTATATTTGTGCTCTTCGTAGACTGTATTTACCGTGTACATATGATTAATGCTTCTAAGATGACAACTGCCTTAATCATATCCAAGATTTAGTTTACACGGCACGGTAAATACTACATCTGATGTTCCTTCGTATGTTGGGTATAATGACTGCTTGTTCCCAAATCCATAAAAAACACAGAAACATTTTAATGTTAAACCTGATGGTGCAAAGAGTAACCACCAGATCTTAACGGTTAATTAAGAGCTAATAAAAGCTTACTGTTTGTTGAGCGATGTCGTTGTACAATCAGTCTCGACCACTTATCAGTCCTGACCGATTGTATCTTGAGCTGATATATGTAGCATCTTCAGCGACATGCTTCTAGCTTCACCAGATATGGAACTAGTTTGCAAGATTGCTGTTGCTCTCTTCTTCTCTCTTCCTGTCTAAAATACGGTATTTAAAGAAAAGGAATTCCGGGTTTAAACAAAACCAGTCATTTAGCAAGCCAGTGGCAAGGTCCGGCGTCATTCAACAGTGACATGTTGCTGATATGGAACCAGTTTTTGGAGCTTAAAATTGTATTCTAGCCAAATGCGAAAGGAGAGTTAGTCATAACTCTTCGTAAGTAGAGAGTTGGGTTGAAGGTTAAGGTTAAGAACACGTGAAGGCGATCCTGTCTTCGTATTACCTGCACGTGTACACTACGACGAAATTGTTTGTTAACCGACACTTCATTGACGTAGTCCCTTCTTCTACATTCAGATGCAATTGTTATTGTCGTTAGAAGTAAAGCAAATTCGTCCTATATATGTTATGAAGGTACAGAAGGCAAGGAGAGGCAGATATAACTCCCTCTCAGCTTCGACTTCGACACTAGATGAATGTGAGTGGAAATCTTCAACCTCTGACAGCTTTAACTCCGAGAAAAAATCCCGGTACCCGTTGAGGGACTTTTTGGAAGGAGAAAATTTCCTCCGACTGTGATTCCAGCCACAGCCTATTATAGTCAATATATCGACTACGCTACCCGGCCCCTTCGATTATTATTATTATTATTATCATCATCATCATCATCGTCGTCGTCGTCGTCGTCGAAATACGCAGTCCGCAATTTCTCATTTGAAACAAAAATTAATAACAACTATAAAATTAAAGCAGGACTAAGGTGAACTGTCTTCCTGTTCCCAAATACACATTTTACACAAAAGAGAGATAAATTACAACTATTTTGCACGATATTTCATATAATATATGTGAATAACACAAGGCATGACAGTTGCTACGTGAGAAAGGACAAACAAATTTTTTCTCCTATTTCGCAGCTTTACAGCGCTTCTTCCAAGTCTGACAAACGCCGCTTTCATCTAAGAATCACTCTCACATGACTTTATTCCGAACTTATAAAATTAACAGCAGATAACACATATTACTACCAACGAGGTTTTACTTTTAACAATATAAATACAGCAGTCACAAATAAGGTATCTTACGTTTTCAGCCGCCTACACACAGTCAGACTACGAACCTCAAGTATTTTACGTAAAAGGGGCACACGTTTAGACACTGGCAAATCGTGTTCTAAAATAAAACTTTGTGTTTCGAGTGTAGCCATCTATGTATGTCCATATAATGCTATATAACGGACTCTTTCTTTACATTCTGATAGTCACTCGCCCCAGAAACTTCGCGCCTCTCATGTATCCCGAGAGTTCCGTCCACTCACAACAAGCCCCATCCGCAACCACATGCAACCAGTTCACACCCTTACACCCCATTTTACGACAGTTTTTAATATTACCCTCCCGACTTCATAAATGTGTATATTTCTTTATTATATCACGGAAATTAAAACCAATACAATAAACCTTAAGAGGGAACCCAATCTCTGTAATTTATCTCCTACATGTTCCGATCCTCTTGGGCCATTATCAAGTACCTTCAGCTAATGACAAAAATAAGTGTATAAAATACAATACAGCATATATTAACAAACCACATATGCATATACAAATATAAAAATATAAAACGTTACAAACATAAAGAAATGAAAGGGTCAATAGTTGCTTTAAATATGTTGCCTCTTTCAGAATTAAATTAAATTCACTTTTTAACTAAAAGTTGTGTGATGGAACTGATGCCTTATCTAAAACGAATGCGCATTTTCACAGGTATTGATTTGCTGTAGTAGATTCATATAAATTATACGCACATACTAGCTTCAATTAAAAACATTCTTTTAAAATATCTAATGATTAAATATCGTGGTAAAAGGTATATGTGCAATTTTTAATCAAGTGTGGCGAAGAACAGATGTAGTTACCGGCATTTACATGCACGTAATCACTCTACCTTATACAATACGCTGGTGTTATTAAGCCGAATCCAGGCTGAAATTAAATGAAAAATAAATGTCTTGGTTTTATACCATTATTGCACGAACAACTAATAAAACCTTGTCTCATTTAAAAGTTACGGGCGGGCGTTTCTCCCAGACTACACGTGACTACAACAGGAACTTATTTCACGCCTGGTGTGGATTTTCCTACACAGATCATATAAAAATTACGGCTGTATTGGTACAGTGGTCATTACTCATAAACCCGGATGAATTCTTGCTTTGTGGGCCTCTCTCCCGCTACTTTAGCCCATAAAACTGCCTTCACACTTACCGTTGCTTATTGAGATGGCACAGGAGCGATCTACATTTCAGAACAGATATTAACGTGAAGAATCGTCATCAGGATTCAATAACAAAACAGATAGCACCGCCATAGTGCATGTGCGTTACACTGCGAAAGGACAAAATATCGCTTTCATGTTTTGCGTAACTCCCTTAACACAAAATTTTTAAACAACTATACGGATACGATTGATAAAAATACACCAACAAATTGCACTTGTTTATTAAAACACATTAAAACACCATTACAGTGCGTGTCTCACAAGTGTTGACATTAACATATAGGATCAATCCTCTTAAGTAACTTCTCCATGAGACTTGTTATTTCCTCCCTGATGATGGTCCAGAGGTGGACCGAAACATGTTGGAGATACTAGGAATTTAATGTGAGACACGCACT
>Ga0123355_10015233_pt1 | contig 12071 bp, 9 predicted proteins | sample TergutEmb28metaG_3_FD_89872 | JGI IMG/M metagenome (GOLD analysis project Ga0123355, IMG submission 89872) | Embiratermes neotenicus P1 segment gut microbial communities from Petit-Saut dam, French Guiana - Emb289 P1 | ecosystem: Host-associated > Arthropoda: Insects > Digestive system > Gut ... | reverse complement strand
TTTCATGTTTGCCAGCCCCTTTTGCAGTCTATAGCTATGATATGGCGGGTGTGGTGGTAATAGAACTGGTGTGGTTTAATTTGGGGTATATGAAGGGGAGTGACTACAATGATGATTGCGAAAGCTGAATTTGCGGACTTAGAGCAAATTCTTGAACTTCAATACTTAGCTTACCAAAGCGAAGCCATTCTCTACAATGATTTTTCAATACCGCCCTTAACGCAAACGATAGGCGAAATAAGGCAAGAATATGAAAAATGTATATTCCTGAAAGCGACAAGCAACAACGGCGATATCATAGGTTCGGTGCGGGCGTCTATAGATAGTGATACTGCCTATATCGGGAGGTTGATTGTTCACCCCGAAGCGCAAGGACAGGGCATCGGAACTCGATTGATGAAAGCCATTGAACAAAAATGTGCGGCCACAAGATATGAATTGTTCACAGGCGATAAAAGCATAAAAAATTTGCGGTTTTATGAACATCTTGGATATGTGAGATTTATAGAGAAGGAAGTCGCAGACGGACTGACTTTTGTTTACATGGAGAAATATGTGAATAACGTCAAAATTGGTTCACAGCCTCTACCATTATCTCATAATTCCGCACAGTTTTGGGACTAAGCACACGCCCAAGCGGGCAGGCCGTCGACATCAGCACAAACCCGCGCCCTTCCTTCGAATAGCCATTACGTATCGCGTCTTTGACCCGTGCAGTAAACGCCTTCTCGTCCAGTGTTTCAATCTCCGATATTTCTATATTGCCGAACAGCACCATGTCACTACCTATTTTTTGACGTACTTCGCAAAGTTCCATATCGCCCTGCGGCGGCGGCTCTACCGGGTCAATTCCCGCATAACCAGCGGCAGCGATATAATCAATTATACCACGCAAATTCCCGTGGCTGTGAATACGGGCAAACCCGCCGCTGCGGTTTATTGCATCTACTATCGGCTTGTCGTACTGTATTACATATTCATAAAACAATTGCGGCGGCAGAAACGGAGCGGATGCATATTCCGGGCCGTAAATACGCCATAAACGTCCGGGCGCGGCCTGTGCAAAGGCTTCTACTTCGCGCAAAATACGCTCGGCGGCGCGGGCTAGGGCTTTGTGAAACAGCGGACGGTTGCTGTTTGCTATCACTAAGTAGTCCGGCATATCAAAATATTGCGCAACCTCGCACAATGGGCTGGCTATATCTATGCAAACTATGCCCGCATCGCCTAATTGACGTTCGGTTTCGAGTATATGCTCTATATCAGCCACGGGGGTTTTTCTTTCGTCGGGAAAGGATAGATAGTATTCAAGATCATCTTCGTCTTTGAACACGCATGAGACATTCCATATCGTATCGACATCCGGTTCTCGTACATCGCGATATGTGAATGTTTTTTCGCCAAGTGTATATGTGTAATCCATTTGAAGTTTGCCGTTTGCCAGTCTTGTTTTGTGGAAAGCGGATAGATCCCTTATGCTTTGATGCGGGTTGGCAAACTTCATCGGACGCATAACTATACGGTCAGTATAATCACGCGTTAGGTCAAGCAGCGGCTTCCATGATGGGTGGTTGAATATATTAAATTCATCTGTATCATTGGGGTTTTGGTCGGTGCCATTCAGTTCATAAAAGCATACTGCCGGGCGGTCTACGGGCTTTCCGTTTAATGTTGCCATAAGGCGTTCGCGTCTGGTCATGGTGGTTCCCCTTCCTGCGTTTTATCCATTATAGTTTTCGTAGAAAAGTTTGTAAAGTTGTGATAAAATTTATCCAAAACAAAATCCAAGTGGTTACTGTGAGTAACCACTTGGATTGAAAACGGAGGATATAAATGTCTGACGCATACAAACAAGCAGGCGTAAACATAGAAGCGGGCTACGAGGCCGTTTCCCGCATGAAAGCTCATGTCGCAAAAACCGCGCGCAAAGGACTGATGAGCGGCATTGGCGGTTTTGGCGGGATGTTCGACCTAAGCTCGCTAAATGTAAAAGAGCCAGTTTTAGTTTCCGGAACCGACGGGGTTGGCACCAAGTTAAAATTGGCGTTTGAGCTTAACCGCCACGATACAATTGGAATAGACGCGGTGGCCATGTGCGTCAACGACATAGTCACACAAGGGGCAGAACCGTTGTTCTTTTTGGATTATATCGCCACCGGCAAGCTTGACCCGCAGCAAGTCGAGGATATTGTGAAAGGAATTTCCGAAGGCTGTGTGCAATCCGGCTGCGCTCTTATTGGCGGCGAAACGGCGGAAATGCCCGGCATGTACCACGATGGCGAGTATGACATTGCCGGTTTTAGCGTGGGAGTCGTTGAAAAAAGAGAAATAATATCAGGTACGAATATTACCGATGGGGATGTGCTGGTTGGCATCGCGTCGTCGGGGGTGCATAGCAACGGCTTTTCGCTGGTGCGTGAAATAGTGGCGGGGCTAAATTTGAACGAAGTATATTTCGGTAGCCGGGCACTTAGCGACGCGCTGCTTACACCCACAAAAATTTACGTAAAGCCAATTCTTGCCGCCATGAAACAAGTAAAAATCAAAGGCATGGCGCATATCACCGGCGGCGGTTTTATAGAAAACATCCCGCGCATGCTGCCCGCGGGCTTTGCCGCGGTTGTACAGCCGGGTACTTGGGACATACCGGATATATTCCCGTTTTTGCAGGAAAAAAGCGGCGTGGACAAAAACGAAATGTACAATGTTTTTAACATGGGCATTGGTATGGTGCTTGCGGTTTCTGCCGGCGAGGCCGGGACGCTGTGTGACGTACTGAAACAACATGGCGAAAAAGCATATGTAATTGGCAGTGTTGCCGCAAGTGATAGCGACGTTTTTCGGTTTGCATAATGGCTAACAATTTTGAAGGCTTCCCAAGAGAATTTACGGATTTTTTATATGGCTTGAGGTATGCAAATACGCAAAATTTGTTGGCAGAAAATAAAGTCGTTTATAAGCAGTTGATTAGTGAGCCGCTATTACTGCTTTTTTTCGACCTTACAGAAGCGGCACTGGATGTCAGCGAAACATTAATCACAAAACCGTCAAGATGTGTATCCTCAATGTATAATGATATGAGGTTTTCGAAAGCCACTCCGTTAAAGGAATACATGTACATCCGGTTTCGGGAACCTTTTCGTAGTGACAATATCTTAGGACTTTACTTTGACATGGGATGCACACATTACTCGTACGGAATACGAATATACAAGCAAACAAGTGCCGGGATGGATCTAATACGGAAAAGCGTTTTGGCAAATAGAGAAGCATTTACAAGAGAACTTTCCGTTTTGGAAGACTCTGGCATGGAAATTATAGGTCACAACTATGCGAAAGACAGATACCTGGGCGAAACCGAAGTATTGAAAGAGCTGCTAAACAAGCGAAATTTTTGTATTCCGCGAGAGCTTCCAATTGGCGAATCTGTTTTTAACGGTAAGTTGCAAGATGAAATTGCACATGAATTCAAAAAATTGAAAGGTATATATGCTTTACTCAAAAAATCCCTGTACGGGGATGGGGCATGAAAAGCGCGGTTTGACTAAATAACAGCAGGGCTGTCTCCCCAAGGAAATTTACCTTGTGGGTACAGACATCATGCTGCCCGCGGCATTCAAAGTCATGAAACAAAGGCAAAAGCAAAAAAGGTGATAAACCGAAGGAGCCGGATATATTTTGGACATTAATAAAGGGTTGATATGGCTATGAAAATGGTTTCAATAATTACTTTAATAATTCTGCTTATCATGTTTATAACCTCATGCGCGCTCGCACCACATTTTGAGTATAGCGATATTTATCACATTAATTTTAACTTTAGATATAGCGATGGAAGTACACAACACAGGCATGAGTTTACAATTGTGTGGTATGATGAAACAAGTGGACGGCCGGCGCAGTATTCCTTTTCCGGCTTTTATTCAACAAATCCGATTATTACTTCATTATTCAGGCATGAGTTTGATGAACGCCGGGATAGATATATAGAGCATTTTGATAGCGATAATCGTAAAATCGTTTATGTAGACACCATATGGGAGATATCTCCAATTTATATGGAGGAATTGAAGCAAATATTAGAGAGTCATAATATATCGGAATGGAATGGCTTTCGAGTTAGTGCAAACAGGGACATTCATGACTCTTTCTTTTGGCTTAGGGCTATTACAAGGTCCGGACGCGAAGTGTCAGCTTCAGCATTTGTAGAAACTCCCGAGGGTTTTGATGAAGCTTTCCCTGTTTTAGTTAGCTTTTTCAATGATATGGTGCAGAGATATATACTCCAGCCTATAGTAGAATATACTGAAACAATAAATATAAGTGACTATCAAAAATCAGAATCCGCTACAGTTACAAAAATTGAGTGGAAAGTTATTTTCTATGAAGATGACGATTATAATGAACCTTACTTTCGTCTCTATTTGGTAATCAACGGTGAAATGGAGTATTATGCTGGTAGCGGCTTTGCACCTAGGTCTCAGCTTACAATCAATGATACTTTGCTTAGACTAGATGCTCCCACATATGCATTATCCACATTAAGTTCATTATGGACTGGATTAAGTCAACAGTTTTATGTTTATCGAAAAAGCGATACAGAACTTGCTGTTATGAGTCGTTTTGTTGATTTTATGTCGGAGGATAGACAGGAATACAAAAAAACTCTTATAATACCAATAGAAAATGGTACTCAAATACGAGTAGGTGAATCTCTTATAGTGAAAGAACCTGTCAGGGAGCCTATAGACTACAAATAAGTAAACTGCCGTCCCCTGTCCCGTATGAAATACCGAATTTCAAGTAAGTGCTACTATGATGAACCTAACAAGCGCAAGGATAAAATAGGTATTAAACATAAAGAAAATGAATACTTTATCCTTCAAATTAAGCCTCCTTTCATCATATCAGCATTTACACAAACAGCTACATTGGTAGCCCTATACTGGATATCAAGACGAGGTGGACATGGTGTAAAACTGCTCATCATCTCACCCCCCGTCGCTAGCTTGCGATACACCACTCGCCAAAAATTTTCTCAAGGCATGTTTTCCCGTCTTGAGAAAATTTTAGATGGGGCGGAGCAATGCGGATTTTATTATGGCTACATAGCAGTGGTAACGGAAAAATGTATACGGTAATTTACCGCATACCAGTTCACTTAAGTTTTATAAGGTTTTCTCTGTATGCTATGCTCTGCGCTTTGGGATCGTCTGAATCTTACGCGCTAAACAAGCAAAATAACGCTATACAGTCACCGCTGTTTGAATTATAATAAAGCAAGTAGAGTGAGGTGCGAGGCAATGATAGATATACTCATAGACAAATTAACACCATGCTTAGTTGAGGTTGCAACAGGCAAGGTTCTACAAACTACATTTTCGATTGCATCAGAAGATGATGTATCAGATTTATCGAAAATGGGATGGCTATTTGACTGGACTGACCAAACCCTACAAAAAACGAATATATACAAGCTGCTAATTAAAGGTGATAATAATATTCAAGGGCTTATAGCCGCAGAAGTTATCAAAGGGGCTGTATATGTACATTTGGTAGAGAGCGCACCACATAACCGTGGGGCGAACAAACAATTTGAAGGTGTTGGCGGTCATTTGTTTGCAATAGCCATAAAATTGTCAGTTGTGAATGGCTTGGGTGGTTACGTTTTCTTCGAAGCTAAAAATAATGAACTTGCTAACCATTATTCTGATACACTCGGTGCAACAAGGGTTCCATCACGCGTACATTCATATAGAATGGAAATATTAGAGGAAGTTGCTATGGAACTCATTGACCAATATACATTGGAGGGAAATCTCAATGTTGAATGAAAAAGAAAAACGTGGCTGGGATGCAATTGATGAGGCTGCCGTACGAGCGGGCGGTTATTTGGCAAAGCCTGTGCGCCCACTGATAGTTGAGTATGACTATCGAGCAATGGGCAAGTATTGCAAAGAGCAAAATATTTCAAAAATGGAATTATCAGAAGAAGAACTTAAAATGTTTGAGTATTCAGAACCATTGGTTTATGCGTAATTTCTTGATTAACGATTAGGGCAATCTTCTAATATCTTTCTAATATTTGTGCAAAAAACGTGTTTTGACGGTCACTAGCCTAAAGAGTCGTGACACCTTGCACCCCTGATAAACAGCGGCTTGGAAGGGATTTAAGGATACCGTGTAAACTCCATTAAAACCACCACAATTTGACTTTAAGACTTTTTCTGCCATACTCAAAATATCATCAGACATTATTTGGTCGCTTATACTGATTGCAATGCCGTCAAATTCTGCCCGGAAAAACCCGTTATCGTTTGCAAAATTACTTTTGTTCATCTGCCACACCTCGAAGATATAAAATCGTCACACTGCCCACAACACACAAAACCAAAATATATTGCCAATAATTGTATCTATCCCATGTCGAAATTCTACACAGAATCCTGCTGAATTTCCTGCTCCCTGTTGTCGGCTATGAATGTTTTGGCTGCTTCTGCGACTACGCAAAAGTGTGAAAGCACCTACAGTAACAACGGCTCCTGCACTAAGCAGGAGCCGTTGTTGTTTTACCAAGAGCCTACCGAACCAATACGGGAAGTACTTACAACAAAATTATCATAGTCGCGCGTACCAGTCCCTTGGCCGTTAAAGCTATGAAGTTGGAATCGGCTGATTTGCGAAATAGTTCTGCCGGCTTCCAAATTACCCGTTCCCGTCAGCACACCATCTATCCATATCGTTTTCGTGCGCGCAGTTATGTCAAATCTTATTTCGATACCTTGCCACGTATTGGCCAAGAGAGAACCTGCGGTGCCGGTTACAGCACCAGCCCCTTGACTTGTAATAGATCCGTTTGCCGCTGCGTTAAGCCGGAAGGAGTTTGTTCCCCAGTCCTGCCCGTTGTGGACACGCGCCCAAAAACCGTAGCCTGCTCCGGCTACGTTAGACCGCACATCAAAGCGGATATATACGACATCAGCCGCCGGGAATTGGATTGTTAAAGGGGTGGTGCTATCTTGCAAAGTATTGCGGAAGCCCTGTCCGGTTATGCCGAACGGCCCAATTGCGCCAGCCGGGCCGGGCGTAAATGTTGCGCCAGCAACGCCGCCGGTGTCACCATCAAAGTTATTCCAATACAGCCAGTTTTCTCTCTCAGCCGGTACTAAAGCGGCTATTGCTGTGGCTATACCACCGATTGCTGTATCAATTTCGGTTTGTGTTGCGTTCACGTTGGATTCAATTATGATAGCATTGTTTATAGTTGCCACAAATGCCGTCCAGCTTGCCGTCGTATAGCTTGCCGGACTTAAAACGAATACCCCGCCGCTGCGCGCCCCAACAAATTGTGCGTCAATAGCCGTCGTCAGGGCTGTTAAAATCGTCACCAAAGCGGCTCTGGCCGCTGTTAAATCTGCGATGGCTGTGTCAACTGCGGCTTGTGTTGCGTTTGCGTTGGCTTCAACTGCGATAGCCGCAATTACTGCATTCGCATATGCCGTCCAAGTTGACGCAGTATACTGTGCTGCGGTTAATACGAAAACCGGGGTACTGCGGTTGCTGACTTGTAGGTCGATAAGAGCCGTCAGCGCGGTTTTGTCAGTGGGCCAGTCTACCTCGCCAATGCGGGAGGTACTCACAACAAAGTTATCATAAAAACGATGGCCAACTCCCATGTCTGTAAAGTTGTGAAGCTGGAATGTGCTAATTTGCTCGATTGTTCTGCCGGGCTGCAAATCACTCGTTCCTATAAGAACGCCGTCAATCCATATCGTTTTTGTGCGTGCGGGGATGTCAAATCTTAATTCGACACCAACCCATGTGTTGGATGTGAGTACACCTTGAGTACCAGCAATAGTAGGTCTTCCTGCACTTGAAATAGATCCGTTCGCCCAAGCGTTGAGCCGGAAAGCGAATGTTCCCCAATCCTGACCGTTGTGAACACGCGCCCAGAAACTTTCGTTGCCAAGCCCGGTTACGCCAGACCGCATATCAAAACGGACGTACACTACCTCTTGCGCCGGGAATTGGATTGTAATTGGTGTGGTACTTGCCCCTACGGTATGACGCAAGCCCTGTCCGGTTACACCGTACGGCCCAATTGCGCCGCCTGTACCCACCGTTAAGCTGCTACCGGCAATGCTGCCTGTGTCGCCGCCAAAGTTGCTCCAAAGCAGCCAATTTGCCCTTGGGTCAAGTGGCAGAAGCACTAGAGCGTCTCTTGCCGTCGTTATAGCAATGGTTGCTGCATCAACTTCGCTTTGTGTTGCGCCGGTGTTGGTTTCAATTGCGATGGCCGCGTTTATAGACGCAATATATGCCGCCCAGCTTTCCGCCGTATAGCTTGCTTCATCTAATACGAATACCCAATTGCCGCGGTTAGCACCAATTTGCGCTGTGACAGCCGCTGTCAGGGCAGTTTTATCGGTGACAAACTGTCTATTCATAGGGCCAATATAGCTGGTGCTGACTACAAAGTTATCATAGTAGCGGAAGCCGGTACCATGGCCCGTGAAGTTGTGGAACTGGAAGCTTGCTATCTGAGCCGCCGTGACCGCCGCAGGGATAGCCACAGTGCCTTGTAGCCTGCCGTCAACCCAAGTAGTGATGGTTCTCGCGATCATGTCAAATCTAAGTTCAACACATACCCACACGGTGGAACTCAACACGCCGCTCGTTCCCGGCAGTGTTGCGCCGTCTTGGATACTTATCGAGCCGCTGCCGTCGGCATTAAAACGGATTGCATTTGCGCCCCAGTTTTGGTTGTTGTACGCACGCACCCAAAAACCGCCGCCTGCGGGAGTAGTCAAGCCGGATCTGGTATAAAAGCGGATATACGCAACATTCTGCGCCGGGAAAGATAATCGAGCAGTGTCGCCCTGTTGCATAGTAGACCGCAACGCGTTGCCGCCGCCTATGCCTGCGCCGTTTGCGATATGCCCTATGCCTTGCACTTGCAGATTGCCCGCGCCGCCGGTATTGCCGTCGAAATCTTGCCAGAACAGCCATTGTGGGGCGGGATTTTGTTCAACCAAAACCACTTCTCTGGCAACCAGAGCCGCTTTGGTTGACAAAACAAGTTGACCAGCCGCATTTATTTGAGAAATATCATCGGACGTATTGTAAACAGTAATTGCAGCACTTATGGCTGCGGCATAATTAGCCCAAGATTGTGCCGTATATGCGTTCTCCTCCAAAATAAACATAGGTCTGGCAAAATCTGCGCCTATTTCGGCTGCAAGAGTAGCCCTCAGTTCTCTTTTTGCACCTTCCAGCGGGCTGCTTGGCACAAACGTCGCCGGGCCAATATACTCGGTACTTACAACCAAGTGAGAAATATAGCGGGAAGCGTCAACCGTAGCACCACGCGGGCTGTTGGCATAAACTTCAAGCTGGATACGGGTAATACCGGCGTCGATATTCCAGCCGCGGAAGTTGATGTTGGTACGTTCCACAACCAATTTTTCGTCTATCCACAACTGCATTATGCCGTCGCTTCGTCCCGGTGTGTTAAGCCTTACGCGCTGCTCTACCAAGTACCATTCGCCAACATGGTCGCTGTCAAAGATTGGGATATTGGGGAACTGCCCGCCGGATGTGCTGGCACCAAGCCAGTTGAGGTAGTTAAAGTCGTTTGAACGTTCTGTAATTACAACATGGCCGCTGCCCGGTGCAGCCGTCCCCGGCATTGCGCCCGGCGGACGCTGTGCAAGCGGCTGGCGGTTGACAGCGTTAATAGTGTTAAATTGCGCCTGAAGCTCTGCCCGTTTAAAGTTCCATGCCGCCTCCGCGGTATTAAACCAGTTTGTGCGGTCCCATGCACGGAAAGCTACGCCGGGCAGTCTTTGCGCTGGCGGTGTACCCGGCCATTGCTGCTGCCACAAACGCTGGCCGCCGTGGTTGGTGGTGAAAATATCAACACCCGAGGCCGGGTCAAGCCCTAAGAAGTAGTGAGGGTGGCTTTGGCCCATTGTCCAAGAGTGCAGGATAAAAGTTTGTGCCATTGCGCCGTTTGTTGGCTGACCAATTGCTCCGTTGGCCATAGTTTGCGGGCCAAGTGCGGGCCGGCCAGAAAACGGCCCCGGTCGTGTATAGTTTGTACCATGTGTGCGGCCCATGAAGCGCATAAGCTTGTCATGGCCGCCGCCGCTGCCGGTACCAATGAATTGCTGGCCGTTGTTTCCGGCTGCTCCACCCGGACGGTTTGGACCCCAGAACGATGGATCGTTCCAAAGCAGATAATCGCCCCAATGTTTATCCATTCTTAGATAGAAGCGGACAAACATATCGTCAATGTCGCCTCTCGCGTCAAGCATAGCATTTGTGCCTGCGGGGAAACCGGCTACTTCGTAGTCGATAGAGCGGCCCGGAGGCAGCGGCAAACCGTCTGGACGCCGTGTGACATTGGTTCCCCACGGGTCATTAAACTGGAGGCTTACATCCGGTGCGGAAAACGCGCCGTAATCGCCTATAATGTCGCGGCGGAACCTAGCTTCCAAGGAATGGGTTCCGCCCAAGCCTGTACCCGGGGTTGGGTTGAAGAAAGCCGTAGTGGAGGAAGCTTGCGGGTTGCCTCTGCCTGCGTACGAACCTTGTGTAACGCTCCAATTCGAGAAGTCGTCCCACCATAGCCATTCCGGACGCGGGGTTTCTACTACGGTGTATGGCATTAGCATTTCTGCGCTAAATGTATAAATTTGTTGGAAAGCTGTACCGCCGGGCGGTACAATTGCGATTTCAAAAATACCGGCGTGGTCTACAATGCCCCAGCTCCGGTTGCCGGTGCTTGCGTCGGCAAAGGCCGGCCTTGGCGTGACTTGAGCCAGATTGAACGTGATGGGCTGGCCGTGGGCATATCGCACACCGTTTGCCCATATTTGCGCGTTGCTGTCTCTAGGCCATAGAGATATCACAAATTCCGGCGTGCCGGGTTCCATTGTGATGTCGTAGTGAGTTCTTGTATCGGAAAGCGGCTGTTGACGGCGTCCGCTGCCCAGCAGGAAGCGGGAAAGCCGGGTGTCGCCTGCAACGGCCAAACATGCTTCACAGCCTCCGAAGCATGCCAGACCTATTTTTTCGGTGCTGATAACCAGATTGTCGATATAGACATGCGCACCGGCCGGGATATTTGGACTATCCGGGAAAAGGATGAGATCGAGCGAGGTAAAATTGGGGACATTGATAGCGATGTTTGTATTCGAGAAACTTAAAACATCGTCGATCCAGACTTGGATAGTGCCGCCGGCACCGCCGGTGGTTACCATGCGCACTTCAATTGGGATCCAGCGGCCAATGTTGGCGGCAGTTGGTGCTAGGGAAAGGGCAGTCGCGTCCGGTACTCCCGCGGTTCGTGGTATACCATCCCAGTTGCGGCGCAAACCGCCCGTAGCAGTCACACCAATTCCGGTTTGCTGATGGAATTGATTAAGACGGGTGATTAGGCCAAGCGGTGTACCCACAGGCCAATTCGCGCTTTTTCTCATATAATAGCGGTAAAAAATTTCGGTTTGAGCCGGGAAGCTGACACGTAACGCGTCGGTTATAGTGTTCGGCGCGGCTCCATAATCAAGCCTTAATGCCCGGCTGCCGCCCATACCAACGCCATTAATGCGTGCAGCGCGTGGGTTTGTAACAGTAGTGCCTGCTTTGTCGGTTTCAAAGTCATCCCAGTGCAGCCATGCATTTTGCGGATGTTCTACAGGAGCCAGTCCGGCTGAAGTTGGTGCAAAAGCACTGTTGGCGGATTGGGCAATGTATGTCTCTGCCCAATGTTCGGCATAGTCTCTTTCATATGCGGCAAATGCCGTTAGCGGCTGTAATAGCATCAATACGGAAATTACAATTGCTGTCAATGACTTAAGGTGTTTGTTTGATTTTTTCATTGTAGTATTCCTTCCTTGTTAAGTATTGTTTACCCATACACAATTCCTTGATGATAGTACATAGACCGTTACATATTATGGTGAACGCATAGTAAGCACCTCCTTCGACAATTGATAATGAATTGTATCATAATATTACATTTGTATCAATTTTTTTCCTTTGTTGGGATTAATGATTTGCAACCGGGA
>Ga0123355_10015232_pt1 | contig 12071 bp, 7 predicted proteins | sample TergutEmb28metaG_3_FD_89872 | JGI IMG/M metagenome (GOLD analysis project Ga0123355, IMG submission 89872) | Embiratermes neotenicus P1 segment gut microbial communities from Petit-Saut dam, French Guiana - Emb289 P1 | ecosystem: Host-associated > Arthropoda: Insects > Digestive system > Gut ... | reverse complement strand
TGGCTGTGGTGGTGTGGTATCCTTATGCAGGTTGAAGCACTGCAGTGCTTCAACCTGCATAAGGATACCACACCACCACAGCCATACCACAACGTAACTCCAACACACATCAAACCAGATCAATACAACCCATGAAATAACTCAGCACACAAGTCGCAAGCTCCTGAGGTTGGATGTATTAACATCCGAAACATGTTGAGCATTATATAAAGAAATAATAAAGCAAATGACTTCAAGTTGGTCTCTCTTTACTCAACTATTTTGTTATGTACTTTTTTATTTGTTTATTTATTGTGGTTTATTTAACGACAGTCATTAACCTCTCTCCGAATGTTAGTGGTTAGTGAGTAATGATTTCTCAAGTATATGGAAGGAGGAGGTCAGGCTCTAGTTTAGGGCGCTGTCCCTGCATTTTGCTGGAGGAATTCAAAATGATCCACGAAAATTCTGAGTCAGCACAGCCTGTCGCCGAGCTTCCAGCAGCGGTATCATACACACGCAGCAAGCGACCATTCAGTCGAACATACCATGAGTGGTTCACAGCGATGTCGTTCAAAAGGGACCATATTCATAAACTGTAGGTAAATTTAGATTTAATGATAATCTGCATCCAAACGGTGATGCGACGCGTAAAATGATACATCAAATTACACAATATAAAGACTTTCTTCCATAACCGGTTAAGGTAAAAGACAACATACTTCCTAAAATGATATAAGTGGATTTTAATCCTATTTGCCTTAGGTTTAGTAACATTTTAATGAAATCTGGCGCAGCTCGTAAAAGAGTGAATTATTGTATGTGCACAAGCAGACGATAAGAATGTGCACCTCAGTTTTATTCCCATATTCAAACAAAATTTTAATACGTACCAACTAATTGGTAACCTTATAAATACAGGGTCATTCGAAATGATTGTCGGGGTTTTAACAATTTGTCATACACAATACACTTGAGATAGGAGTATATATTTTTTTTATTTAATAGAACAACACTCCAAGTTTTTGTTACATGCCTTACAGATGCTCTATATATGCACCCTTTATGATTCTACAAACATCAACACGATAATCGAATTCGTTCCAAACTGTTTGTAGCATGTCAGCGGTGGTGGTTTCAATGGCGGTTCTGATTGGTACCTTCAGTTCCGGGATTCTTGCGGGAAGAGGAGGAACATAAACCTGGTCCTTGACGTAACCTCATAGAAAGAAATCACATGAGGTTGCATCTGGAGTGTATTGTGTATGACCCCCACAATCATTTTTAATAACTGTCTATTTATAAAATTATGCAGACCTGTGAAAGAATTGAAATGTAAATCCTCATGAAGTATTTGGCATGTGAGTATTGAATCTTTCAATGTATTCTGTCTGATCGACCCGAAGATAACTTGGTACTAGAAGCCGAAATACCTGATCGTCTGTATAATTTATACAGTTTGTAAAAGTTTTGTCACCGACAGTGTCTTTCGTTTGCTGGCTTATCACTTACCGAGAGTGAAGAGTGGTTAAACACAGTACACAGATAAATCTGTACTCAAACCCATACACGCAGCAGCAAAGTTAACAAATTTTCCGCGTTTCCTTCCTGGAATTAACAACTGTGGTGTTTACACCTATCCGCTAATGCTATCAGTTTCCGAGCCATGGCAGACAGGGCTGAATACTGTATACGTAGTTAGGCTGTGTTAAGAACGACGAATGGCCCTATGTTATTGAACTGAAATTTCAATGCTCGTTGGTTGGTTCTTTCAGAGAACATATTCGGTTGTAAACATTTTGATAAAATGCACGAAAAGAAAGCCACTAGAAATGATTAATGCGCGTATTTGCCTGCATCAAGGTTTAGAATAAAATAAAGCGACCACTGAACCATATATGTCCGGCATACAATAAAGGAACACTTTCTGATTTAACAGGCGAACAAATGAATAAATATTATTCCAAGGCCAACTACCATTGAAGTTTGTCATAACGATCTCTGAGTTTCAAGTCAAAGTACATTGTGTTTACGTTCGTGTGCGTACAAATTATTTGTAGTAACCATTTGCTTATATTGGCGTTTTTTTTAATGGTATTCGTGGTTATGGCGCGTTGTAGTGTGGTAGTTGGTTACGTACAGTTCGGAGGAGCGTTCTACTTCCACATACATGGTAGAAGTCTTCTACGAGACTGTACGGTGTCATAATCCAAAAGACTCTAAAAACGACGTGAAAACCTATAATCTGGTTTATTTTAAGTCGTGTTACCCCGTTAGGGAAGTACGTAAGCAAGTGTCTATATCTCTGCTCGTGGATGAAAAGCTTTTTTGGGGTTAGAAAGAGACTGTTTGTACAATGAAAGACGCCTATGAGAGGCGTTCTCCATAAATCCTTAGAGCGGTTGTATTGGTTGATTTCCTTTAGTGGGATTATATTCAGATCACTCAGAATAGGATCCCAGTACGGGGTTCATGTAAGCCCCATAATGCAGCTTAGGTCTTCACATAAGGTCGGGGATTTCTTGTTTCATTTGTCAGAATAACTGTTCTCCTTGGAGTTAGGCATCTTTGCAAGCTTAGAGGTCTTTCGCCACGAATATGATATGCTCACCTACATCATTTTAAACAACATTTTCTGTGTGTTAAGAACTAAACATGGTGACTAACGGTTTGAAACTTTGAGGTTTTGTATAGCAAATGTAAGGGCAATGAGAATGTTTGGTTATGAAACTCTGTCCAGAATGGATAGCTAAAGTGCCTAATTAGTAACTTATAATTACTGCTGGTTTTTCAGCAGGGTTGGGTTTGAACATACGAAAGAAACTATGCGCCATACATTTTTCCTACAACGTCTTATCAAGTGGTTATGTCTATGGAATGTTTTGAAACTGCTGGCCTAGTACAGGGTGAGCCAAATTTTACTGTACACCTGCAGACGATCAGTATATTCAGAGCGTCCTTGTACAGGAATACAATTGCATTTCCCTTTCTTATTTGAGTTGGTCACTGTCCTGGTCACAAGTCATGTAGGCCATAGTACTAAGAACGAGACGGTCGTTGCGCTAATACTAACAACAAGGCATTTGTTACGTTAATAGTAAGAACGAGGCGGTTGTTACTTTAGTACAAAGAATGAGGTGATTGTTACTTTAGTACAAAGAACGAGGTGGTTGTTACTTTAATACAAAAAACGAGGCGGTTGTTACTTTAGCACAAAGAACGAGGCGGTTGTTACTTTAGTACAAAGAACGAGGCGCTTGTTACTTTAGTACAAAGAACGAGGCGGTTGTTACTTTAGTACAAAGAACGAGGCTGTTGTTACTTTAGTACAAAGAACGAGGCGGTTGTTACTTTAGTACAAAGAACGAGGCGGTTGTTACATTAATATTAGGAACGAGGCAGTTGTTGCGTTAGTACAAGGAACGAGGCGGTTGTTACGTTAATGCAAAGAACGGGGCGGTTGTTGTGTTAGTACAAGGAATGAGGCGGTTGTTACGTTAATACAAAGAACGAGGCGGTTGTTAATTTGAAACTAAGAACGAGGCGGTTGTTACGTTAATACAAAGAACGAGGCGGTTGTTAATTTGAAATTAAGAACGAGGCGGTTGTTACTTTAGTACAAATAACGAGGCGGTTGTTAATTTGAAACTAAGAACGAGGCGGTTGTTACGTTAATACTAAAGTGATGTAGGTGAACGGTGAAATTTGACTAATGTTCCTTTAAATTGTGAGTTGTGTGATGTTGCGTAGAATGTGAATTTCAGATAATCGCTTTTGTATTTAGTTCTGCCCGTTTGGTGGAGCCACGTGTAGGGAGCACACTTAGGCCAGAACTGTTGTGACGTTGCAGTGGTTCTAGTCTTTTAGCGAATTGTGTACCACAAGAATCGGCGGGGCGACACTCATATTCTGTCATGATTTTAGGAGAATTTTCCCAATTGCGAACCTGAATCACTGCCGCTCTTTTCTACACTTCTTAACCTCTTGCGCATAAAAGCATGTAGGACTGTCAATACATGAAGCCGTCTTCTTACTGTCAACTGTGTCATTTTGGAGATCTGCTTCTGTAGCCAGAAGATCGCATAAAATGTCAGTCAGTCTAGCTACAATGTTATATTCCTTTGAAAAATTCACGTATCCCCGGAAATAAAATGGAACTATGCCATGTGCAGTTACATATTTAATATTTGTATCTTTCCGTGGACCAAGGTCACTTGCGACAAGGAATTTTATCACTACTTCTGTTCTGATATTTTGTGTGTGTGGTCCTGCAGAGTTTCAAAGACTGAAATTATATTACAATTGTTTGTCGATTCCATTTACCGCGCGGTCTAAGTCGTGGGTTTGCGGCCGTTCTCTTGCTGGGAGTGTGGGTTCGAATCCCGCCGGGGACATGGATTTTCGTGTGTTGCGTGTGTTGTATGTAGTCGGGTAGAGGTATCCGCTTCAGGCTGATCACTCGTCCAGAGGAGCCCTACCGAGTGTGGTGTGTCTGAGTGTGATCGTGAAGCCTCGTTAATGAGAAGACCCTGGCCCGCTAGGGGGCTGTTGCGCCATAGAAAATACATTTTTTGATAAGTCGGACTGTTATTTAAACCGTGGTTGGTAACACAGTTTATCTTCGAATTGACCTAGTTGGGTTGTGGAGGAAGGGGCTTATTTCATTACTCCGCAGGCGTGCTGAAGGCAAACAAGAGGTAACAAAGTTCACTGCTGTATGATTCGTCTGTGAATTTGGTTATGATTCCAGACTTCCGTAATTGAAGCATGAGGTACTGGTGTTACAATTGAAGCCTGAGCGTCTACGGCTTCCAGTTAAGTTCTGTTCTTTTGTTTGTAATTGACATTTTAAAGGGAATACTTGTATATATCAATCACGATGGTACATTTTGCAAACAAATAAAATTTATTTTCTGAGAATTATTATTACGCTGTCGTAACATGTAATGAGCGATGTTATCAAATGAACAGTATTTTTATTGCAGAACATGTGGATTAACATCAGTGGTGTACCCAGGAATTTTGTTCGAGTGGGGGGAGGATGGTTAACAAATTCATTTGAGGACAGACGACAGAGAGAACGGGGATCTGGGGGCGGTAGCCCCTTAGTCAGGGAGGCAGCTGTAATTTGGTACAATAACATTTCATTTCATATAGTAAAATTTTCTTAATTTTTGATACTTTAAGACTATTTGTGATGACAACCAATTTATTTGTCATTGCTAATGTAAAACAATTGCGAACCTAGGTAGATTTAGAAATTTACTGCCTTTTTCCCGAGCATCTTGGTGTGTTGGCATCCTAAATTCAGCAATTTTTAACAGTTTTCACAATCTGTTTGAGTTTGGCACGATTTTGGAGGGCCTTCGGAATTTCGGGAAGGGGGGGGTTGAAAACCCCACCCCCACCCCCGGTACGCCACTGATTTGCAGCTTAACATATTTTTGGAAGATTATTTTAATAACATTCTCTCGTGTTCTTGATCTGACAAGTGACTACCTTTCAGGAGATTTTAACGCCAACCCATAGGAACGTTCCTGATATGAAGATCAAAATGGCGATTAATATCTGCATTCAATGTCTGTTTGTCCGGCACGACTGCAGGAATAGAGTGTGCCAGTAAATCGGTTTTTTTTTCGATTGAATGGTGACTTGCGAAAAGCATTTCTAAATTGGATTGTGACGAAAAATAAGAAATAAAGCAAAACGAATTCACTAAACACCGCAAACAATAAAATGTACAAGACAGTGTCTACTGCCGCCCAGAAAGATATATGTGTTAACTCTTGCTCGAAAATTGAAAAAATGGAAAAAATAGAGAGACGTGAAATGATAATTGGCTGTACAGATAAATATGCTGGACTCACCGCTAAACAAACTACACTAACTTTTACTGTACTTTTAATATGCCGTCAGAGTGGACTTCCGTTCAACACAATGCCGGATAAACAAACGTTTGCTGTACAGTACAATATGCCATTAGAAATGGGCTTACCGTTCAACGAAGTGCCAGATGAACGACATGTGCTGTACCGTATGCCGTTATAATTAATGCACCTTTCAAAAAACTGCAGAATAAACGAACCTCTGCTCTACTATATAAAGACAACCAACATCGAGGCACCGTCAGTGCAGTATAACAAACACATCAACGTTGGAACCCTGTGCTTTGAACTGCTGTTATGAAACTTCATGTACCTACGTCCAGTATCCTAAGAAACTTCATGTACCTACATCCAGTATCCTAATAAACTTCATGTACCTATGTCCAGTATCCTAAGAAACTTCATGTACCTACGTCCAGTATCCTAAGAAACTTCATGTACCTGTACCCAGTATCCTAAGAAACTTCATGTACCTACGTCCAGTGTCCTAAGAAACTTCATGTACCTACGTCCTGTATCCTAAGATACTGTATGAAACACTGACTCTGAGGAGAAGTGCTTCGTGTAATGTCGTAGGTAGGCTTGATATTTGTGCTTCATCTTCAACCTGTTCTAATAATCAGTACTTCATCTTTTTGCTGAATTACGCCCATTGTAGTTCAGTTGTTATTTTAATTCGACTTGTTTTACGGGCACTCTAAAATTGCTTGTGTGTTTTTGTGTGGGATTAGATTGAGAATTTTACCACGTAGGTTACTGATTTCCATACGCCACGGAGTGATAATTTTATAATTCTGATATTGATCGGTGCACAGCGAGGCATTTCGGGCTGTTGTTATGAATTACTAGGTTATGAAATGTTCATTCTGTAAAAACTTGGCTGGACAGGGTCGTGATCTGTTTAAAGATACCAATCTTTGAACACAGATTACTAGATTCAGGTAATAGAAACATGTTTTTGAAAGGAAGCTAGATTAAAGGATAGGAGTGACGGGAAGACGAGGAAGAAGACGTAAGTAGATATTGGTTGACCTTATGGATGCTAGAAGATACTTGAAATAGAAAAAGGAAGCACTAGATGGCACTCTGTGGAGAACTCGTTTTGGAGGAGACATGTCGTAAGACCGACTACGGAACAATGAATGCGGGTATTAAGAACGTCTCGGACACAATACTCTCTTCCCGTGCACTTAGGTCTAGGCTGCTAAGAGTCATAATTATGAAATCATGCTGGCTTAGTCTACATAGCCCCCTTCTACCGCGATCCGTTTCCGGGTAAGAGTAGGAGTGGTTCTGTTCGCCACCATGCCCTACAGTGACACTTGGGTCCAGAGTCTTCTATTCAATGTCTGGCGGTGGCTGTATCTCTAGGGAAAAGAAAGTCTGCAGCGTGAAACCAATCACGGATCTTCATCTTTGATGAGACTCAGATTTATTTCACAAACTAAAAAGCCGCGATGCCTCAGTAGGTATAGTGACTAGGTTACGGGCTGGACGACCGAGAAACATCTATCGTTTCTAGCCAGACACAAAAGACATTTTCTTCTCCAGATAATCCATTCCTACTCTGCAGCCCACGTAGCCTCCTATCTGATGGGTATCGGGGCTAGTTCCTAGAGGGTAAGGCAGCCAGGGTGTGAAGGTAGCCACACACCACCAAGTTTTGCACATTTTGAGAATATTTACATATGTCTTTTGCGTTCGTGGCATGACGCTAAACATTTGGAAAAATGTATTCTACCTCAGAGTTCTCTTTTATTTTCCCGCACTCCGCTTTGCGACTCTCAGAAGCTGGGGGAAATGAATTGCAGACAGAGAGGCGGAGGTCACTCCCGAACTGTACTTCATCTCGGTTGTGTCCATACTTTCTCCTAAGCACTGTTTTCAGAAGAGTTCTTAAGGTTTGTGACGTGCCAGCGTATTTTGAATATTTTCCATCGTAGAGAAACACACTGTTTCCGAAAGTGTTTCTGATTCCGTTTGTTTTCCTTTAGCATGAAACGCAGAGGGCTAGTTACCTGTGAACTGGCAATGTAATTGTTTGTGTGTTTGGGAGGAAAAGTTTCTTCTCATTATCAGCTGCAGCCTGCCCGGAAATGGAAAGTGTGCCCTGTAAGTTAATTCTAGTTTTCAGCATCATACGTGAGCCATTTGGATCTACTGACAAGGGGTTGAGAGAATCAAGGGGAATTGGCTGTGAACTGGCTGCCGGGGTCGATATTTACTACAGCAAGGGCGGGTTACCTCCCTTCCCCAACCACTGTGAAGTCTCTGTAGTGTGTATCGTAGCTTGCTTCCGCCTTTGTGTGCAACTTTGCTCTCTTTGTCTCTCAAGGTTTCGTATTTAAACACGGGTGGCTTTTGGTGAATGGTAAAAGGGCTGGCAATAAGTAATCTCGTCTTTAGCATCACATTTTTTAAGTTAAATCTGAAGAATTTGTGAATGCATTTGAAGTTTTTAAAACTCTAAAAGGGGGTTTTTTGCCTTTACCTTTTTGCAGAACAACCAAAACGTGTTTGTATAATGTATTATATACCGTCAGTACACAACAATATATCACTGTACTGATATATTGTTGTGTACTGACGGTATATAATACATTACACAAATTTGTTAATACACAACGGGATGGCTTCTGTCAAAAACCAAAACCTGGTTCTAACAAATACAGTCATTACCAATTTGCATATTGTAAACACCATTCCTAGTATACCAAACATGTGCTTTTAAATTATCCTAACAAAGGCGTTTTATAATTGCAACAAGTAATTGTCAGTTTAACTGCACATTCAAACCCATCGCCCTGGAAGTACCTTCCTTCTAACGCAATGTTTCACTGATCCCGATGGCCGTGCAGTCTAAAGCGTAGGTTTTGCAGCCACTTAATTGTTGGGATCGCATTTTCGAATCCTACTGAGGGCATGGATGTACGTCTCTTGTGCTTGTTGTGTATTGTGTAGGAGGAAGCGGCTTCTGCAACGAGCCGATCTCTCGGTCAGTGTGTGCTACCTTGTGTGTGTGTGTGTGTGTGTGTGTGTGTGTGTGCGCCCGCGCGTCTCTAACTGCGTGTTACTTGGTCTGTAGCGACACAGAAAAATATCCAGTGCTTCTTTGGTTTAGTAATGTCTATGTTGTCATACCGTAGTACCGTAGCTGCACGTTACGGGACACGAATCCTGGCACGGGCAGATTTATTTCTTCTCCAGAAGGTACCTGGAGCCCTTTCCCGAGGCCTAAACGGCCGGGGCGTGAGAGAGACCGCTCACTTCCATCTAGCGCCGATGTAAAGGATGAGTGGAACTGTACTTCCAGTTCCCCGTACGCTTTCACGGCTTGTAGTAGGACAGCTTTACCTTGTTTACTTTATGACATGTTCTGCTGTCGTGACTGATTCTTAATTGTAGACGTTATGATTCACGCAGCGAAACTCCTGTATGGCTTTCATTTTTATAAAGAAACCAGTCCTTGCTTATTTATGTGGCGAATGTAATTCGTGCTGCAGGCTTGAGATTTCCTCGGTGGTCAAGATTCTTATAGGAGGTTCTCCGAAACATAATCAGTTACCAGGTTGCACGATGTCCTAATGTATAACACTTTAAATTAATTTATGATGTTGATGAGCCAGGAAGACGCAGCTTTAATTAACTGTTCACACATGCCACACAACAGGTTTCTGTCTTTGGTTTTAAACTTCCATACCAAAAGGATCAGTTCATCTAACCGAGATGTATCGTGAGTCATATGGGAGTAGTTATTGGCCATGCCATGGCCCAGGCGGTTAGTCGCCGGCTTCTCACAACGATGGTCCGGGTTCGTTCTTAGGCCAGTTTTGTATTTATGGTGGTTAGAGTGGCAGTGGAACAGACGTTTCTCCCGAGTGTTTCATTTCTGCTCTGTCGGTATCATTCGACGAGTGTTCCATTCCTAATTAATTTACCTTCTTCAGGCTTTGTGTAGTGTTAGTAGCTTATAGCGCCGTTAATAGCACAGTTCAAAAAATAATGCATTTGTCACAGCCATATTACACTGAAACAGTGGCGTACCGAGGGGAGGTTCAAACCCCCCACCCCCAGAAATTCCGAAGGCCCTCCAAAATCCTGCCAAACTCATTCCGATTGTGAAAACTGTTAAAAATTGCTGAATTTAGGAAGCCAACACCGCAGGATTTTCGGGAAAAAGGCAGTAAAATTCTAAAACTACCTAGGTTCGCAACTGTTTTACATTAGCAATGACAAATAAATTGGTTGTCATCATAAATAGTCTTAAAGTACCAAAAATTAAGAAAATTTTACTATATGAAATGAAATTTCTTGTACAAAATTACAGCTGCATCCAGAACCCCTGACTAGGGGGCTACCGTCCCCAGATCCCCGTTCTCCATGTCCTCTGTCCTCAAATGAATTTGTTGACCCCCCCCCCCTCTCGAACAAAATTCGTGGGTACGCCACTGCACTGGAACGTTGACATCAGTGCGTATTTCATATAGGTTTGTTGTGGGATTTTCACTAAATTTTAGTTTCAGCTACATGTTTCGTGTATTTGTAGAGTCGAAGAGATTTTTTCTTTCTTATATTTGATACAATGTAGATTTTCGCACATGAACAACTGATGGGATCACTTTTTAAATATCTGTTAATAACAGCTTATGTGTTGCAGTTTTTACTACAGGGCATAGCGTTGCGACACACATCGTCAATTAATTAATAACGTAACCGAAGTCCAAATTGGAAAGGAGACTGTGATATTATAAGTTCCTAGGCATTTTGTCAGGGTGTGTTGGATTTTGAATGAACCGTGACAAAACTTCCGACAGGAAATAACGAGTCAGGAATTCTTAACGTAACTCACAAAGCAGTGATGCAGAAATCCCAGCCGCCAGGTCGTCGTGGAGACTAAACGCTTACGATGGGTCCTAATATTTGTTGCCCTTCGGTATGGAATTTGTTTCTTGTCAAATTTCTGACGCGTAGAATTTTGAAATGGCTTGTAGATTTTTGGAACATTTATGCATCCCTGTCCTAGAGCCTTTTTTTGTGAGGATTTCTACTCCAACAGATGCGTTAGTCTATTATTATTATTATTATTATTATTATTATTATTCTCTTTTTGTGAGGAACTTGCGTCGTAAGTGCACATTTCTTTTACATTAAATTCGTCGTCTGTAACTTCCAATTTTCGCATCAGTCCCATGTTTGTGATTATTGGCTTACGAGCAGTACCTCACATATAATGTGTAGGTATAAATTGTAGCTGGTAATTAGCTTTACTCTGTGAAGTCTGTGCCCAACCAGCACAGAAATTGGAACAGATCCATTCACTGCATCGTGCCAATATTGTGGTTCTTCGTGACCTGTGCAAAACACTATAAATCCTCATAATGAGCTGCTAAAAAGCAAACCGAAATGCACGAAAAAGGTAACCAGAGACGTAACTGATGTTTATAGTTTATAAAATCAGGGCTATTTTATAAGCCATTTAATATGTGTACTTATCAATGTGAATAAAAAATCCAACAGGCAACAGTATGCAGATATTTATTCACTGCAAAACTACTCTACATGATCGGCCCGATCAGACCACGTAGGAGGGGAGTAGCGGTACAAGTAGTATGACCTGTACCGGAGGCTGCGGGTACAGTTTTTAATACTCCCGATGATGGGTGCTGTGACACCCGAAACATGTAGAGTAGTTTTGCATTGAATAAATATCTGCATACTGCTGCATCTGTTGGATTTTTTATTCACATTGAATTATGATGCACGGAACCACGAGCTTAAAAAATATGTACTTAGCTTGGCTGCATGCATATCATGCAGCAGAAGACCGACTGCGATGTAGATATGTAATCGTATATACGACGTTTTAAATACTACACTTCTATGGACATCCATGTCTTATGTGTTACATTTTGACTCAGGTGGGGTCTTACGATGGCCTGCAGCCGAAACATGTGGGCTAACCAGTATACGAATACGCTACGTTTACTATGTGTCTCCGTACCGTATATTACATTCTTACCCCCACTCTTTCATTAACTATTGCCATAAAGCCCATTTCGCACTTTCGCCATATTAAATTTTACAAACATATTATCTTAACAGAAGTTCCCCCCCCCCCCCCCCAAAAAAAAAAAATGTTATCCCCCACACATTGTGGTTGTGTCCGCAACCGAATTCGCTCGCGGTTGTTCGCCCCCCCATCCTCCG
>Ga0123355_10015231_pt1 | contig 12071 bp, 11 predicted proteins | sample TergutEmb28metaG_3_FD_89872 | JGI IMG/M metagenome (GOLD analysis project Ga0123355, IMG submission 89872) | Embiratermes neotenicus P1 segment gut microbial communities from Petit-Saut dam, French Guiana - Emb289 P1 | ecosystem: Host-associated > Arthropoda: Insects > Digestive system > Gut ... | reverse complement strand
TTGGTTGTGTGTCCATTGGGAAGTAGTGCTATGTACTTCCCAATGGACACACAACCAGCCAACCGGATCTGACTGCCTACACAGCCACGGCACTGCACCACACGTGAAAAAATACCACTAAGTCGTCAGCTCCTGAAGATGGGCACAAGGTGGTTCGAAACATGTTGAGCAACTTATAAAGCAGAAATAAATACAATACTAAGTGACATCTAGTTGGTTTCTTAATCCACATTAAACCAAGGTGCATTTCTGTCGAAACATCTTCACTGTCTTGATAAATGTGCAAATTAAAATCCTGGGGCTCATGCTTTTGAGGGATACAGCTGCATTATAGTACAATGGTTCCATCTGATTTTACTGATTGTACAAATTGAGATGTAAGAGATGAAAGGAGTCAACTTGGTAAATTGACTGCAATCTTATATCTGCTTTAATTGACTAACACCACATGAAAGTATGTATGATGCCACATATAATGGTTTCTCTTGACACAGCCATTACTTACCTCTCAGGAATGAGGCTCGCTTCTGTTCAGAACAATGCTCTGCCTTGGTCCACTTTACGGGAATCCAGGTATAGTACACCTCTACCTGTAATTCGCACCCTGGTTGCAAAATAAAAACCCCGATCACATGTACACACAAAATTGCACATCCAACTTTAGACCTAGTACTAATGTTATTATTGCATTTATGTTTGCATGTGGAAATTTTGTGTGTGCGCGCGCCAGGATCAACAACATGTTCTTCAAAACAATGATCACAAGAATCTGTAGCAACTCCCTTGTTTCACAGATGGGAGCTGTGGAACACGCTATCACCTAACCTATGACCCATCAGCTTCCTTTATCATCAGTTGATTCTTCTGACTCCCTATGCACAAGAACATGCACCAGTTTGGCATCACTCAATCGCCTCTGACGAAATCTAGAACGCCGCCGTTCAGGTGACGACCTAGCCAGCAATCTGCTCATGCTAGGATCAGAGGGGGGAAGTGACAGCCCAGTGCCTGGTCTCACCCGGATTGGGTGCATGTCCACAGGGCCTGTAATGGCCTCAGATGCTGGTTTTCGAGGTGCAGCACCAATATCGTTCCCATTCCCTAACTGCATTGGAAACAAGGAAAGCACAGGCCCTACAGGCCGCAGCAGCCCGAGCGGATGCCTGTCCAAGGCAGCAGTGGTTGTTGCTGACAATAAAGTTGATTCTAAGCTGGTGGCAGTTCTCCTGTCATCACTGTCCTGGGGTCTGTCACCTGTCTGAGATGGGTGAACATCATCTCCAGTAGTAGTACTAGGGTTCTGCTCATCAGCTGGAATGGTGATTGCATCTGGTGAGGCTTGTGTAACTAGAATGCTTACATCACCACTATTTAATTTCTGGAATTCATCATTCATATTAAGTGGCAAGTCTAAGGTGCTACCTAGTTTTGCTTCTTCAGTGAAAGCAGGTCCAGTGTCAGGTGAAGGCTCGCTCACTGTGATGCACACATTTCCATTGCCATTGCTTTGAATAGACTGTTCATGGTCCTCCATCTGGCTCTGGTGTGCTCCTGATAAGAACAACAGTGGCAAATTTAACCATGCTCCCCCTAGTTCTGACAGTTCACTTGCATCTGAGGCACGGGAAGACTTGCGGGATGAAGCACGACTGCCACGATGAACATGAAGAAACGCAGATAGGCGGCTCTGCCATCCGCCACCTGGACTTGATGTTTGCGTCATCTCATCCTCCAAGTCTAGGGGCTCCCTCTCCCTTTCTCGTTTCAACCTGCCCCCAGAATAGAACAACCTCATTAATCTTGTCTTCCCTTTTACTTCATTGAAAAGAAGAAAATTTATACCATAATATGAAATGTAAAGCAATCCTTATACAGGCCTGGACAGGTCTTGAGGGCTCTAGGAGGCTGAGGTTCCTAGAAATTTCTAGACAGTTGGCACATGAGGTGGCAAGGTTGTAAGCCCTACACACTGGCTGCATTTACCCTGCAGGAGATAATGCAGGTACTTATATCTGTTAAAGGCTGATTCAACCCCAAGGCTATAGTGCAGCTGGAAGGATGAAGTCAATGAAAAATCCCGAAGATGCCATCGGGAATTGAACTTTTGACCTTCAAGTTTGCAGCACAGTGCCGCAACCAACTGTGCCACCATGCAAGTACAAGCTGAATGGAATGAATGGTAACAGTGAATGCTGACAGTGTCCCATTAGATCACTAAATGACAGATATTTCTGCATGTATATTGAAAGGTGCTATTTGAATCAGCTTCCTTCATTGGTGCTTTTTAGAATAGGAATGGTTACAATTATAGTTTAAGTCATAAAGGATCTATGTGACAAGGCAACTGACAAAACTTATTCCCTTAAATTCATAAAAATTAAATTAAACTGAGCTAAGAAATGTGAGGTTCAAAGGCTCACCTGATGTATTCTCTGAATGCTGTCTGGATGGTTCTTGCTGCTTTGTCCTGGCGTTTCCATATGCGAGTAGATGACACAATCTCGAGCTCCTTCCTGGTGGGGAACTGTTTTTTGAATTTGACGTCCATCTGGTCTTGCAGCTGCCAACATGAGGTACTACAATTGGCATAACTCCTACACTACAGTCATTATGATCCCAAATCCTAATTTATTCATTCAATACATCCAATGGTCTTAATTCAGTATTACTTTCCCCCACTCAATACGCTGCAGTGGAGCCCGACTCCCGCAAGCCTAACAGCATAAGTGTAGGCACACGCACCTTTCTGAAGTCTTCAGTCTCTTCAACGTGTCCCAGTACGTATTTGACGAGTGAGTGTAAGATGTCGAGGCAGTGGATCTTGTTGCCACGGGCAATGGGCAAATTGAAGCTCACTAGGGCAACAATGTTAGGTTTAGGGATTCCCAGGGGAGGATCCAAACTGGCAATAAAGTCTGACAGCTGCGTGAAGCGAATGAACTGTGTGGCATGGGGATCATACCTGTACAGAGGAAAGACAATTAAGTGGCATGATTGTTGTCATGAACTCCTGAAGATTCTTGATTCCTCTGGGATCCCATCCCACAAATTACTATTGAGGATTCTGGTCTCCTGGGATGACACTGTACCAATGAGTTGGTATTTTGTGACATTTTGAAGGAACATAGTGCCTTCACATTTAAAGACTGAGGGTTTGAACATCCTTGAAGATGAAGGCATTGCACTATGACCCTAGGAAACATAATGAAACACCAACCAGGTGACAAAGTGTCACATCCCAGAAGACCTGAAACCTCAACAATGCTGTAAAAACCTCCAGGCTGACAACCCTATATTGGTTCAGACCACAATCAGTTTGTTTCCCTCTACAACTGATTTTATCTTCAGCATCAGACTTCTTCCCTACGCTCTTGCTGAACGTACCTCTATACTGAGGCCACCCAGCAACAAGTTTCATATGCTGACCCCACTTTTCACTTCATCTGTTTTATATTCCCATCCATCAAACTTCCCTATCCTCTTATCCAGTCATCTAAATAGTCTGTTCACATAAATGCTGGACACCCATTGTCGCTCATATCCATTTTAATATCTTACATATACAGAGGTTTCAAAGTCTTCTCTTTCATTTAGTTTTCCTAACAAAACTTGTTATATTCCTGTGACAAGCGCTTTGAGCTGGTTGATTTGTACCAGATGGGAATGGAGGAGCAGGAAGAGGGGAGTCTTGTGTGCCATTATCACAAGCATCCATAAGATATCTTCTGTGGCCTCACTACAGGTACAAATTTTGCAGGAAGGACCCAAACACTGCAGAGTTCACTCCTATATTAGCTACTTTTGTCAGTCAGCTGATGACTACCAGAGTGCTTACTTTGACCATCGGACATAGAACATCTCAAGGTCATCCTCAACAATGCCAATCTCCTCTTCTTGGTGTGCCTGGTTGAAGTTCTCCAGGATGATGGCGATGTACATGTTGATCACAATCATGTAACTGATGATGATAAAACTGGTGAAGTATGTGATTGCCAGCAGGGGGGAACCACAGTTCCCATTTGGCTGGCTCTTGAACGTCGGATTACAGTCTGGTGGCTGCACCATCAGTGATTCCAACACATCATTCCATCCAGCAGATGTCATAAGCCTGCAGATAGATATACATGTGACATAAACATAATGTGCTGCAAATTGAAACTGTCCTTGTACTCTCAGCATACCGGTACAGTCACTCTGGCACCTATTCCATGAAAGGGGAGAAGGGACTTACAGGTAAACTGTATGGGACTTACTGCAGCATATTGAGTTTACAAAGTGTATAGCTTGTTGATCATTATTCTTAGTAACAGTGTCTTTGTTGCTATGACACTGTCAAATGGCTCACTGTCCTGTAGCGCTTGTAAGAACAGCAGCCTGGAATGGTAAATAAATAGCAGAACTTGAATCTACTCACTGAAGAACTACAGCATTAGATGGAAGTAAGTATTCAGGCTTCAGGAATGAGAGTTTTACTTTATCAAAAACAGTGCCCAATGCTTGGTGGACTGGAGAAGAGAAGGCCAGTGGTAAAGAGAAAAATTCAAGGTGCCTCTGATGGGAATTCAATACAGGATACATTCACAGAACATTCTTTTCTGAAGTGAAAACACTGAACACTGAGAAGGAAATGGGAGGATAACATTAAAATGGATCTTAAGAAGATGGATGCAACTGGCTCAGGACTGTTTTCAGTGGCTGACGATGATACAGAAGTTATGCTGCCATGTAGTTAATTAGCATGTTTAGATGATGGAGAGCTTCGTAACTTGTACTGCGCACCAAACTTATTAGGCTCAAATAAAGAAGGATAAGATGGGGGGGATATAGTATGCACAGATGTGCAAAATTCATATAAAGTTTGGTCAGAAAACCTAAAGGTAATGAGATACTTGTAAGGCCTAGGCAGAGATGGAAGGGGTTGAAACTGGATATACAAAAAATAGGGTAGGATGGTGTGGACTGGCTTCTTGCTCAGACTTGTGATGGGCTCTTCTAAACGTTTTAATGAACTTTTGGTTTCATAAACAGGGTGAATATCTTGAGTAACTGAGCAACTAGTGTCATCACAAGGACTGTGCATACTCAGTACAGCGACTAGGCTACGGGCTAGACGATCCAGAGCTCGAATCCCCGTCAAAGCAAAAGATTTTTATTTTTTATTTTTCTCCTCCTCTTTCAAAATTGTCCAGACTGACTGTGGGACCCACCCAGCCTCGTACTCAATGGGTACCGGCATTCCTTCCTGGGGGTAAGGTGGCCGGGGCGTGAAGACCACTCACCTCCATCTAGTGCTGAGTTTAAGAATGGATGGAGCCATACCTCCACCCCTCCCATATACCACCGTTACATGGATAGGGAAGACTTTATCTTTATTTACGTTTTTTAATTTATAAAATACGCTGGAGGATAGAGTGACGAAGAGAGGGATCTCCTGTAAAGACACATTCATGTGCTGTGGGTTTGATAAGTATAAAGTGAAAGCTGATCTCTGATGGAATAAACGCACCTGAAGAGCAGCTGCATGCTGCGTCCAAATGTCTCAAAGTTGACCATATCATCCAGTGCACCCTGCTGCTTCACGTGGCCGAACACAGACATGCCGATGATAGCATATATGAACGTGACAAGGGCGAGTAGCGCTCCGATGTTGAAAAGAGCTGGCAGTGACACCACCAATGCGAACAGAAGCTTCCTGATGCCTTTTGCCGCCTGTAACATGCAAAACAGGCTTACCAAATTTGGGAAAATTTAATGGCAGATCAGGAGAATTAAACATGTATAAATTCTTCTAACAATCAGACAACTGTCCAGTGATTGTGTGTCACTGATTCATTGGTTTTACAACAAATCATACATAAAGTGTTATGTATTTATTAGTGATCGGGGCGTGCTGCTGACCCTTCTAGTGCCACGGTCATGGAAGAGTAGAGCTATACCTCTACTCACCCTCTGGGCCACAACGGATCTGTAGCGGGATCACTATTTATTAGTGATACATAAGGAATCAATATGGAGCAATGGTTGAACAGTACGGACAGGAGAACACCCAGGTACTTGTGGTAAAACCTGTCCCAATGTCACTTTTTCCACCACAAATCCCACACACACTGGCCTGGGATTGAGCCCAGGTCTCTGTAGTGGGAGGATGGCGACTAATCAACTGAGCCATGACACAGCCCAATAAAATACATAATCCTAATATCAGCAGCATCTGAAATGTATTTTGTTTTAGTGACTTTCCTTGGTATAAATTTAATCAAACCAATTCATACACAGCAGTCCAGACAAACAAAACCTCCACATCAGACCAATTTGTTGCTCTGTTTTGCATAAAGTAATTGTTTGTTCAAGATAACTACAAGTTCGTGGTTGTACCACAACTCTGTGCTGTAATATCCTGTCACGTGTTATCGAACAAAATAACCGGACCGATTACTTGTATCACAACACATCAGTGAATATACGTGTCATATATAATTGGCTTTTGTTTTATAATGGATAGGGCGAGTTTGAATTAGCCATGAAGTCTTCTGTTGACAGTGGAGACATCTATCTCTATTCAGTAACACCATGAACCAGCTTCCGTATTTCACCTTTATGAGACGTAAGATGCGTCCAATTCGGAAGACGCGCACGACCCTGAGAAGAGTAGGTGACACTGGGAAGTCGATCATGATGTCCTCCATCAAGATGCCGAGGATGGATGCTACAACCAACAGGAAGTCAAACAAGTTCCACGGTACCGTAAAGTAATGGTACCGCAATCCAACTATCTTCACCATGGCCTCTGCAATCATAGTTATACACATTAGTTATACACATCTCAGTTCATCACGATTGTCACAGGATGCAGTTCTATGACAATTTGTACCATAATAGCTTAGATCCACTCTAATATTATTGTCAGTATTTTAAATGGCCTCTTCCCACAAGCTTTGCCAACATAAAATTTTGCATGAATTTTGCTTTTGTTCTCAGATTAAATAATTCATCAAGAGCACATCTGAGGTCCCCACCACAAGGAATACTGAAGTTATGGTCATGCAGGATATGACACCGGGTACTGCAATAGGTATTAATTAAAGATGTGGAACAGTGCTTCGCTCTGTGTGACAAAGAGTGACTGAAGGTGAAAGCAGCATGTATTCCTGAAATGTCACCCATCTTTTCACTGACACTACACACTCGCCCATTGAGGTGTGTGACCGGTCTGACCAGAAGGCTTCATCTCAGATCAGGATCTTGGGTGGCTTCGAGTAAACAAGTTAACTTTCAATTAACCCCAAGGCACAAAATGATTTCTGAGCTACTGAGAGGTACTATGAACATGTACATTGAAAGAAGAATCCATTCTCTTGCAAGCCTAAGCCAACAATACAAATGAGTCCATACTTACGGCTCTGGCTTGAAAGGAACACAGCCAATACAGTTCAATGAATGTAGTAACTGTGTTATGTGCAAGATAACTGAAGAAACCAGGTTCGATTCCTGGTACATACAGGATATTTCACTACTCCATCCTTTCCAAACTGGCTGTGGACATCACCCAACTGGCATTAAAGCAGATGAGGCATGCAGCTGACCACTCATGTCCATCTACATCTGAGGTTAAGAGTGAGTGGAGCTATGTCTATAACATGCACACGAATGTGCATGCGCACACGCTCACACACACACATCTTCATACTGCGCACAGGAAAAGCTTCATAACTTTACCAGCAATACAGTATACCCTGAACTCTGGATGGGTCAGGCATGGTAAGAAGTATATATTTTGTTTGTCTACTGTAGCCAAACATTTTTGATATAGTTGTTTGTCAACATATGTTCAGGAACCATTGGCGATAGGTAGGAAGGGAGAGATTTAAACGCCGAAACGGTTAGGAGCTGGTAACGGATGCTAGCAGTCCAATAAGGAAGTCAGTCACGTATGAGTGTGGTGTAAATAGAAGTACAGAGAAGTGACGGTGTCAGTTTCCTAGAAATGATCTAGTTGTTTTACTGGATATAGCACTAAGGTAAAGGTAAAGCAGTCCCATTACAGACCTGGACAGGCCCAGAGGGTTCCAGGAAGTTAAGGTTCCCAGATTTCGTGACAACAGCACAGGATGGTGGTAAGGTTGTCAGCCTTTTAGTGCTCCATTTGTTATATCAAGAATAAAATGAATAAATAAAATATAAATAAAAAACTAAATGTGATTCAGTGAACCACACCCGTTTCCCAAAAGAGGATCACCTATCGGACTGAGCACGTCGGGACAACAAAGTTACAAAGGGTGACTGTGCAGACTACTTTCCTTCCTAAAGGAAAGTAACAATGTTTAAGAGATCACCAAGCTGCCAATTTTCACAAAACCTGGCACGACCAATAGACACCATCCTACACTCTTAAAGAGCAGAATCAAGTGTCTGTGATGTTATGCCAGATTGACTGATACATCTCTGAAGACTTGAATCTTTAGCAGCACTGCTGTGAGAACCTCAAATCTCCCACTACAGCTTACAGTAATCCACACACTCAGTAACAACAACATGGCAGATATGCAAACTTGTGACTCTGGAGTAACATTTACTTAATGGTCCTGAAATGACGTACAGTAGTAGATCTTCGAAACATGTGCATCCTTAGTAGAGTAATAATTGAGTGGAATGTAAAATAAAAACATAGCAGCTGTGCAAAGGTTTTGTTTTCCTTTTGGTTTAATGACAGCAACTAAAGATCCATTGAGGCTACATGTGTAAAACTGGGTGCAGAGATAGACCGAACATGTTTATACTGAAATAGTGTTTGTGAGTCAACAACCATAAATGTGGTGGTGATGATGCAAAATTCTGAGGTTATAACTGCCAAACATAAAACACACAATAAAAAATGTATACTTCAGTAATAAATTCTTAACAAGATAAAATGAAACAACAGTAATGATATAAACAGTTCTATTAATCACAAACCATGCAATGGGGGGGGGGTTGGACACTTCAGCACTCCTTTATATGGATGGAAATCCCACATGGCAGCTACATGAGATTATGCTTGAAGAATGCCACTGTCATGTAGTCTGATGGAACAGATATTTCGGAACAATCTGCTGCCTCCATCTTCAGGGCAGAACCTCAAACCTCATAAATCTCCAGACATTTCTTTCAGTTCAAATGAGGGGAAAATGGGTGGACTTACCTAACCCAAACACCGTTGTAAAAAATGCGTTGCTCACTTCAAGTACAAAGAACACGGCATGGGGCTGGTTATAGTGCTCAATGCCCATCGTCAGCATATTGAGAAATATCAAGACAAAAATTGCAATTTCAAACCTGCAACAAGAGAAAGTGTTGGGACTCAGTAAAAGGGGCTTTTTGCTCATTTGGTCACTAATTAATTGCACAAATTAACTGACACTATGCAGACAGTTGTGTTGTTTAAGTCAGCAACTCAGCAAACTCTGTCATGTAAGGAATAAATTGAAGTGGCTTTTATGCCCACACACAGACATACACATGGAGTAGATTCTCGATTTTCATGATTAAGTGAGACCCAACATCCATTTCCAATGTAAAATGCCAATTTCATTCCAACAACTTGTGAAATACCAGTAGTAAATACATAAAATAACACCAAAAGCATGAAAAAAATAAAATAGAAACAACTGTCGAAGGATCAAAATACATTAAATCATTAGAGGAGCATCTCATTCCATATGCCACAAAAGCAATGAACCTCATGTAATGAAAGAATGAGCTTGGCTGAGCTGACAGTGGCCTGTGCAACGGCAGGAGAGTGGGGGGAAACCGACTTTGCCAGCCACATTGTTATCCTGATTCACTGGAACCAGTCATGAAAGGTTGAATGAATGACATTAGAGAGGTGATCACTTTTGTTTTCACGTTACAGTTCACACAAAAGTAATATATGTTCACATATAACTGTTTCACACAAAACTGTTTAACTGCAGGCATTAAACTGAGTCTTTTGTATGAAGGATTTTTTTTGTTTACAAACATTACTGCATGCTGTATTTGTGTGTTCAAAGGAAAAGCATTGCACACAAATGTCCCGTTAAATGACAAAATGTGTCTTGGAATGAATAATGGAATGGAAGCGTTCATTAACTTATATATCTGCCACAATAACAGCAGTTGATGCAGTAATGTCTGGGAAGAACATATGCCATTTAGGAAAGATTTTATGGCCAGTGTTCAGACCATGGTCTTCTGAGATGTGACGCCATTCCTGTACGTGGATATCATTAACACATGGCTTTAGATATCACAGTTTATCTGCAGACACCAGAAACCTGATTCAAACCAATGCCAGTGTGAGAGCTTCCACGAATGGTGGGACAAGAGTACAGAAGGCTTCCCAATTGCTGTCTGTTAGTGCGTATCATGGCAGTCTTCTTTATTCTATGCAAACAAGCACAAATTTTTGTCAGTGGCAAACTTTATCATGTGGTCATCACTAACAAAGTTTGGGTAACTGGAGTGGCTAGATGACTGTAGGGAAATATAGATACGTATGCCGAAGGGGAGCGCAAAATAGACTGAGGGGTGTGTGGAGGGGACGATCTATGAGCCATCTACCTGTGGCCTTAGTATAGTATAGTATAACTTATCTAGTTGAATAAAGAGAGACCAACTTGATGTCACTTGCTTTATTATTTCATTATTTAATGCTCAACATGTTTCGGATGTATTAATATCTGAAACATGTTGAGTATTAAATAAAGAAATAATAAAGCAAGTGACATCAAGTTGGTCTCTCTTTATTCAACTATCAAGACCATGCACGGTCCAATAAACATAAGATAATACTTATCTCTTTGCCTGCCATAAGGCATACTGGGGGGGGGGGGGGAAGCAGCATTACACCCCCACTCTTTTTTAATCCAGCACCAGATGGGGGGGAGTTGTCGATTTCAAACTCCCAAGAGACACAGCCCCTGGTACTCACTGAACAGAAGGTTTGTTACGGCCCAGAACACATCCAGACACTTCCGAGTAGGAACAAAAATCTCTTAACCCTGACAGACATTAAACCACGGACCATCAGTCATCCAGCCACCTGTACATTCACTGTACCGACTGGGCTCCATACTGCAGCACCAGACAGATATTCCTCCACATTTGGTATGCAAGTATGGGGGTGGAGGTAACTAATGTAGTTTCAGACATGTTGCAAATTATCAGCACGCACCTTCTGGAGTTTGACAGGTCATAAAACATGGCCAGTAACTGGTTCATGGGCCGCTTAATCACCTTCTGTGGCTTCTTCCTGCCAAGCTTCTTCATGGCTGTGTAGTAATGTTTCTGGCTCTCCGTTAGGAACATCTCTAGCACGCCCCCTTCATACTGCAAGCACAGAATGGCACATAGTACAGCAACTGACATGCATGTGCTTCTGGTTGATTCACTCAGAAGGATGTGTGAGATCTGAGATCACCACAGAAGTTCACGTTATTTCTGCAGTTTGCTGGCATGTAGACAGTTGCCAGCATCTTGGGGAATACTACCTCAAACTTCAGGGAAAAGTTAGCAAATTTGGGACACACTCGCACATCATCCCAGGCACTGTAATCTTAATACCACTATGAGAACCTCAAATGTATTATTTACTTACTTCTTAACTATATGCCAAATATACACATTTAAATAAATAATTCATATTGAGTTTTGTCTCCACTGAATGAAACTAAAAATATCTGAGACAATAGCATGCTAACAGAGAACTAGGAGGAAATTAATCGTGTGCAGTCCGTTGTATACTCTTCACCTGTTTCTTCCAATAAACCGAAAGATAAAAAAATAATCGTGAACTGCATTACATTTTGAACACATAGGTGCAAGTGTGATGATGAATACAAATAATACAGGGTGGCGCAAAAAGAATGAATGTTTTTGAAATGGGTAGTAGTCGGGAGAGTGAAGGTCAGCGACCTTCTTTGGGGTTACCTCAAATCAAAAGTCTACGTTCGAAAACGTCGTACAGTCGACGATCTGAAAGTTTCCATTCGCGAAGAAATTGCAACTGTGCCACAAGAAATGTTAGTAAATGTGATGCAGAACTTTGAGGAGAG
>Ga0123355_10015230_pt1 | contig 12072 bp, 8 predicted proteins | sample TergutEmb28metaG_3_FD_89872 | JGI IMG/M metagenome (GOLD analysis project Ga0123355, IMG submission 89872) | Embiratermes neotenicus P1 segment gut microbial communities from Petit-Saut dam, French Guiana - Emb289 P1 | ecosystem: Host-associated > Arthropoda: Insects > Digestive system > Gut ... | reverse complement strand
AGCAGTTCTTGCTTGAAAACGTAGTTGAAGCCGCGGCAGGCAAGCCGGTTATACTGGTGCTTATATCCGGGTCGGCACTTGCGGTTACATGGGCAGATGAAAGCAAGTATGTAAACGGCATACTACAGGCCTTCTACCCTGGTGCACTTGGCGGGCAAGTTATAACCGAGATTATCGCAGGTATTACCAACCCATCTGGAAAGCTTCCGGTGACATTCTATAGAAGCACCGCAGAGCTTCCGGATTTCCGCAGCTATGACATGACAAACCGCACCTACCGCTACTTTACTGGCGACCCGCTGTATCCCTTTGGCTTTGGCCTAAGTTACACCGACTTTGCACTTAGCGGCCTTGCGGCAAGCAAAGAAAATGTCACAGTAACCGCAACCAATACAGGCAGCCGCGCCGGATACGCAACAGTGCAGATATATGTAAAATTGCAAGGCCAAAGAGAAAACCACGCGCTATGCGGCGTTGCCTCTGTGTACCTGCAACCAGGCGAGAGCAAAGATGTAAGCATCACCCCATGGGATCAAGCCTTCTCTCGTTATGACGAAAACGGTGATCTGTATGAAATCCCAGGTTCTCATACGCTGTATGTAGGCTTTGGCCAGCCAGATGCACGTACCGCCAAGCTATATGGCAGCGAGGTTCTGTCCGCACAGGTCTAGAGTGCTGGTGTAAGCACGAAAACAAAAAGAGAGCGTAAACAATATGTTTGCGTTCTCTTTTTTAGTAATGACTATAACTAAAGGAGTTTTGAATCGTGGCTAAGTTCACCAGCCTTGAGGGGCATTTATATGTCAAGAACATCAAAGAAGCGTTTGCGTTTTATAGCAATGCGTTGGGAATGGAAGCTGTTTTTCATCATGGGTATGACATCCTCACCCTTGACGGCAAGCATTTTTTCAGCATATTTGAAGCACCAGCAGAGGAACATGAACCGCTAGTGCAGGCAACGCATAAATCCAGATATTTACTGAAAGCGTGTGTAGAGGTTGCAGCAACAGACGAAGTAAAAGCAATAGCAAATGCATTGACGGTGGACGGCGGTAAAATCACCGACCCGGCAAGACCGCTGCCATGGAGTTCCTGTGCGACAGATTTAGTTGATAAATATGGGGTTGAATGGTTTATTTCCGTACCCATGCTTGCTCCACCAGAAGGATGTTTGGCATGTGTACCGATAGACGAAATACCGGGCTGCGACCTATGTATTAGGTGGGAAGAAGAAGGGTTTGTCTGCCCCAGAATATAATATTTAGTAATGCAGACAAATATGAAAGCCTCATTTCGTGCATTATAATTAGCTATAGCGAATTAAATGACAAACAGTCCCACCCGAGCCAAAAACGTGAGGTGCTGCGGTTTGCTTGCGGCAAACTGGCACTACGTGCCACTTTTTCGAAGCAAAAGTGCTAAATCGCGTTCTTTGGCGACAGGTGGGACTGATTTCGAATTAATTAGCTATATATTGGCTCTGCTCTCGTATTGCGAATCATGGTATTGATTACTTGACGCTAAAACAACCCGCTTATTACCCCGTCTTCGTCTAAATCAATCTCGCAAGCCGCAGGTACCTTGGGCAAGCCGGGCATTGCTATGATATCGCCGGTAAGTGCCACAACAAAGCCTGCACCCGCCGAAAGGCGCACTTGCCGCACGGTTATTGTAAAGTCCTCGGTGGCGCCTAGGCGTTTTGGGTCGTCGCTGAAGGAGTATTGGGTCTTTGCCATGCAGACGGGTAGGTTGCCGTAGCCCAGTTTTTGCAGGTTGCGAACTTGTCGGGCGGCCTCGGCGGTTAGGGTTATGCCGTTGGCGCGGTAGATTGATTTTGCGACCAGTTCCATTTTGGATTTGAGAGGCTTTTCCAGGTCGTAGGTATGGCGGAAGTTTGCTGGTTTCTCTGTTGCCCTTAGCACTGCCTCGGCTAGGCTTAGGCCGCCTTCGCCACCTTTTGCGAAGACTTCCGAAAGGGCGATTTCTACGGTTGGAGCTTCATTTTGGGCTACATTCTTGGCTTCATTGATGCCTTGGCTTTGGCCGGTGTCGCCGGAGGTTTGCGCTATGGCTTGTTTTAGCGCATCAATTTGGTTTAGTACATATGCGATTTCGTCCTCTGTATCGGATGGGAAGCGGTTAAGAGCTACTACACAGGGTAGGCCGAAGGTTTGGGTTATGTTTTTTACATGGCGTTCCAGGTTTGGGAGGCCTGCGGCAAGGGCTTTCATGTCTTCTTTGCCTAGGTTGGCTTTTTCGCAGCCGCCGTGGTACTTTAGGGCTCTTATTGTTGCTACAAGCACTACTGCTGCGGGCTGTAGACCCATTCTGCGGGCTTTGATATTTAGGAATTTTTCCGCGCCTAGGTCTGCGCCAAAGCCTGCCTCGGTTACTACATAGTCGCCCAGTCCCATTGCCATTTTTGTGGCTATAACTGTATTGCAGCCGTGTGCTATGTTGGCGAAGGGGCCGCCGTGTAGGATTGCCGGGGTGCCTTCTAGGGTTTGGACTAGGTTTGGGTCGAAAGCGTCTTTTAGTAGGGCAGTCATTGCGCCTTGGGCTTTTAGGTCGCCTGCGGTTATCGGCTTGCCTGCGTAGGTGTAGGCCACTACGATTTTGGCTAGGTTTTCTTTTAGGGCAGTTAGGTTTTCTGATAGGCAGAAGGTGGCCATTACCTCTGAGGCTGCGGTGATGTCAAAGCCGTCTTCCCGTGGGGTGCCGTTGGCTTTGCCCCCTAGGCCGTTTAACATAAATCGTAGTTGGCGGTCATTCATGTCTAGGGCACGACGCCATACTATTTGGCGTGGGTCTATATCCAGGGCATTGCCTTGATAGATGTGGTTATCCAGCATTGCCGCAAGTAGGTTGTTGGCGGCGGTGATTGCGTGTAAGTCGCCGGTGAAGTGTAAGTTTATGTCTTCCATTGGTACAACCTGTGCGTAACCGCCTCCTGCCGCGCCGCCTTTTACGCCGAATACCGGGCCTAGGGATGGCTCTCTAAGGCAGATTACTACGTCCTTTTTTAGTTGTGCCAGTGCGTCCCCAAGACCTACTGTGGTTGTGGTTTTGCCTTCCCCGGCGGGGGTTGGGCTTATTGCCGTCACTAGTACGACCTTTGCACGTGGGTTTGAGGCCTGTGGGATGCGGTGGTTGATTTTGGCCTTGTAGTGGCCGTAAGGGGAGGTTTGGTCTGGTGTGAGGCCTAGTTTTGCCGCGATTTCGCCTATGGGCTTGAGTTTTGCCCCTTGGGCGATTTTTATGTCTGATTGCATGGTGTCGCTCCTTTTTTGGGTTGTCCCGTTTTTGTGATTATAACGGTTTTGGGGTGTATTTGGAATATGCGGTTTGGTGTGGTACATTAAGCCAAACACTAAGAGGATTTACATGGACAAGGAGAATCCATAATGGAATATGTATTAATGCACAAGAATATCCCCGTTGTGGCTATGATAATTGATGAAACGGGTTTTATAGCAAAGTTAACAGCGACATATGATGAGCGGCATCTTCCCATAGGAGTCCAAATATTCAACTCGGGAATTGACCGTAAAGGGCTTAATGACTGGTGGTTGGGGCGTTCTATTCCGGCAAGTCGTGACGGTTTGCAAGATGCACTTGCTATGTTGGAACTAAGCTCCTCCGTGCTACTAATTGAGAAATGCCTTGGGTTGAGCCTTTCCGATCATTACTGGATTTGCCCAAAAGGTTCTGGCCTTGTATGGGAAAATGTAAACTTTTTTACAAATGCTTTTTCAAAAGATGTTGGTGAGGTTTTATTTGGTAAGGAACCCCCAATTTATGAGCATATATGTCTTTTATCACCGGACAACACATCTGATGGATGGCTTAAAAAGAAGTGGATTATCCTTGATGGCAAGCGGTATCTTATGAAAGGCGGGAGCGGAGTTTATAAACAAGAGCCTTTCAATGAAGTTATTGCAAGTGCTGTTATGCATAGACTCGGCGTTCCGCATGTAGACTATACATTGACATTTGATAATGAGATGCCTTTTAGCTTATGTGAAAATTTTATAACACCAACAACAGAACTTATTCCAGCTTGGCGCATTAGAGAATCGTTTAAAAAAGCCAACCAAGATTCTTCTCTAACACACCTCTATCGGTGTTGCGAACAGCTAGGAATCCCCAATGTTGAGAGAGCCATAAACCAGATGCTAACCGTTGATTATATAATTGCCAATGAGGACAGACACTATAATAACTTTGGTTTTATCCGCAATGTAGATACATTGAAATGGCTAGGGGCCGCACCGATTTACGATAGCGGAACTTCACTTTGGTATAATTCGGCCCGTGTCGGACAGAAGACTGCATGTAAACCGTTTTACTCAACACATGAGGAGCAAATAAAGCGTGTTCTGGATTTGAAATGGTTTGACATAGATGCCCTAAAAGGGATAGACGATATTGTTATTTCAATACTTTCGCATTCACCAGATATTGACGAAACCCGCTGCAATGCAATCGCTAAAATCATACTTGACCGTGCAGGATGCATTGCTTGTCTGTCATAATAATCACCAAATTTTATCAATAATCAACATCCAAGTTTTTAACAATAGCAGCCGGGGCTTTTACATACCTTACCCCAAACACGATAACCAGCAGCGTCACATGGTAGGGGATAATCTGCAATAGCTGCCCGGGGATGTTAAAGCGTTGCAGCGAAATTTGTAGCGCGTCTGACAGTCCAAAGAGGAAGCTGCCGGCCAGGATGCCAAAGGGATGATAACGCCCAAGTATACATATGGATAGCCCGATAAACCCGCGCCCCGCTGTTATATTGCGGGTAAAAATATTAAGCTGGTCTATGCTGAAATAGCTGCCGGAGAGCCCGGCAAGTAGGCCTGTTACGGCCATTGCTGTGTATTTTACGCGCTTTACATTTATGCCGACGGACATTGCAGCCTGTGGGTTTTCTCCTGTCATGCGCAGATGCAGGCCGAATTTTGTCCTAAAGATTACAAACCAAGCCACTGCCGCAAGTATAATCGCTACAAAAAATAGAGGCGAAAGCCTACCCAAAACCGGCAGGGTAAAATTATGCACTTGGGGTAGCACCGCAGACCGGCCCCGGTTGCCCCATACTATAACCATGAGTAGGGTTGTCATGCCAAGGGCGAAAATATTAAGCCCAACGCCGCCTATTACTTGGTCGATTTTAAAGCGGATAATAAGCACGCCCAGCATCAGTGCCATAATCATACCGCCAACCATTGATGCAATAAGCCCAAGGTATGGGTTGCCGGTTATATAGGCCACATAGGCCGCGGAAAAAGCCCCGAAAAGCATCATGCCCTCAAGCCCCATTGCCACAATGCCGGATTTTATTGAAAATATCCCGCCGGTAGAAACCAAAATCAGCGGTATGCTCATGCGCACAGCGGATGCCAGTGTTAATAGAATAACATTCCAGTCCATGTTAGGCCTCTTTCCCGGTGGATTCCGTAGTTGATTCAGTAGTTGCTTCGGAGGTGAAGTCAATGGCAATTTCGGAAGTAGCTTCGGGGATGGACTCAATAGCTGTTTCCGAAGCAGATTTAGTAGTTGCCTCCGATGCAGGTTTTAAAGCAGCTTTAGCGGCAAATTTTCCGGCAATAAAATCCTTGCCCCACCCAAATCGGGAGAAAATATACTCCGCAAGTCTTGGCGCGGCAACTAGCATTATTACCATGGCCTGTATAACCATCGCAAAATCGAATGGAATCCGCGCAAATATACTCATTTCGAAAGACCCGGCGGTTAGCGCGCCGAAGAATATCCCGGAGAATATGACACCGATAAAGCTGACCCCGGATAGGAAGGCAACCGCAATCCCGTCAAAGCCGTACCCAGGCGAGAATCTGTCAATAAATGTATGCAGCGAGCCAAGGATTTCTATTGCCCCGGCAAGGCCTGCTATTGCGCCGCTTATAAAAAGGGCTTGAATCATACGCCGTCCGCTGCGGATACCGGCGGTGTTGGCCGCGTCTAGGTTCTTGCCTGTGACTTGCATTTCGAAGCCTGTTTGGGTATAGCGGAACATAAACCACATTGTAATTGGCACAATAACCGCTATCACAATGCCGATGGAAAGCCGGCCTGTAAGTAGCGGCAGCCTTGCGGTATCTTGTATCATTTCGGTTTGGCCCATTACTGCGCCGTATGCCATTAGGGGAAAGTTAACCAGGTATGACATAAAGTTTATGATTATATGGTTTAGCATGATGGCCGTAATAACGGCGTGTGCGCCAAAGCGTACCTTTAAAAAGGCGATTAGCGAGCCGCATAACCCACCGGCAACACATGCGGCAAGTATGGCAAGGGGTATGTGAATAAACGCCGGAAGACCTTGTACATAGTGCCCGACAAGTGCCGCGGCCATTGCCCCGGCAAATAGCTGCCCTTCCGCACCTATGTTAACTATGCCGCTTTTAAGGGCTACAACGAAGGCTAGGCCTGTTAGGATTATGGGTGTCGCCTGGGTAAGTGAGTTTAGGACAGCGTTGCGGCTGCCAAAAGAGCCGCGTAGTATCATCCTATAGGCCAGTGCCGGGTTATGGCCTGTTACATACATCAGTAATGTACCCAGCAGTAATGCTATGGCTAAGGACATAAGCAGGTATAGTGTCTTTTTTGCGCTTGCGCCTAGTGTGGTCATGCTTGCTCTATGCCTCCTTCGCTGGCGTTAAAACATGGCTGGGGCGATGCTGCGTTGGTGGCAATATCGTTGGTGGACGATTCGCTGGCGGATGTCTCGTTAGTGGACGCTTCGTTAGCGGAGTTATCGCGCTTTTCAACCTCTCCGCCGGTCATTAGCAGCCCTAGTTCTATATCTGTATGGGCTTTTGCATCGGCGGTATTTACAATTTGGCCTTTGTGAAGCACCGCAATGGTATCACTTAGGCTCATAACCTCGTGCAGGTCTGCGGATACCAGCACTACAGCATTACCGGCATCGCGGTATTCGCGGATTCTGTCGTGGATATATTCTATCGCGCCTACGTCGACACCTCGGGTAGGGTGGGCGCATATTAATACCTTTGGCAATTGGCGCAGCACCCTTGCGGCTATCATCTTTTGCTGGTTGCCGCCGGAAAGTTCGCCTACTAAAGTTAGGGCGTTTGGGGCTTTTATGCCGTATTGGTCTATTGCCTCTTGGGCGTAGTTTAGTATTTTGGTTTTGTCGTATAGTTTGCGGGTTTTAAACCGGTCTTGCTGGTGATAGCCCAGCATTATATTTTCGCCGATTGACATGCTTTCTACTGTGCCAAATAGCTGTCTGTCTTCTGGAATGTGGCCTATTCCCGCTGTTAAAAATTCTCGGGTATCGCCTTTTAGGGGCTTGCCGTCTAGGGTTGCCTCCATTGTTGTTGGGGTTGTTAGGCCGGTTAGTACACTTACCAGTTCGCTTTGGCCATTGCCTTCTACGCCTGCTATGCCTAGGATTTCCCCTGCGTGTACTTTTAGGTTTATATTGCTTAGTATGCTGCGGCCTTTTTCTTCCAGGTTAAGGTTGCGTACTTCGAAGCGTGTTTCGCCCATGGCTTTTGCATCTTGCCGCTGACCTATGCGTATTTCCCGGCCTACCATTAGTGTGGCAAGTTGTAGGGGGGTTGCGGCTTTTGGGTCTGCTTGTCCGGTTACTTTGCCGTCGCGCATTACTGTTATGTTGTCGGAGATATCTATCGCTTCGTAAAGTTTGTGGGTGATGATGATTATGCTTTTGCCCTCGCTTTTAAGCCGCCTAAGAACGTCAAAAAGCCCCTCGGTTTCCAAGGGGGTCAAAACGGCTGTTGGCTCGTCCAATATAAGAATGTCCGCGCCGCGATATAGCACTTTTAATATTTCTACCCGCTGCTTTTCGCCTACGGATAGGTCTTCTACTTTTGCGTTTTCGTCTAGGGCTAGGTTTGACTGGTCTATTAGTTGCCGCACTTCCTCGCGGGCTTGGTTATAATTGATTACGCCGCGCCGTCCGGGCTCTGCGCCGGCGATAATATTGTCCAGCACTGTAAGTGCCTCTGCCAGCATAAAATGCTGATGCACCATGCCTATACCCAGTGCTATAGCCTTGAGGGGGTTGTCCAGTTTTGCTTCTTTGCCGCTTACCCACACCTTACCGCTATCGGGCTTGACCATGCCGTATAGTACCTTCATAAGTGTGGACTTGCCTGCGCCATTTTCCCCTAGGATGCTGTGGATTTCACCTTGTTTTAACTCGAAGTCTGCCTCGTCTAGGGCTTTTACTCTTGGGTATTGCTTCACTATGCCTTGCATTTTAACGACGTTCACGGCATAAACCCCTTTTTGTGTAACGCCGTACCGCAATTAGATGTTTCCGCACTTTCGCTATGCGAAAGCCGCCCTTCGGGCGTCCAGCCTTCTTGCTGGTGCCGGTTGCCTTGCTGAAAATATGCAACGCATCAAGCATTTTTCAGCAAGGCTTACAACATCTTATGAGGAACGGTCGTATAGCGCACTAATTTAAATTATTACTAGTTTCTGCTATTTGCCGCCGCCCATGCTGGGATTTCGTCCAAAGTGCCTGGGATGGAAAGTTCGCCGGAGACTACTCTTTGGCGGGCTTCTTCAACGCGCTCTACGATACCTGCTGGCAATACAACATTGCTGCCATCGAAGGAAATGCCTAGATAGTCATTGGCAAGTGTGCCCATGAAGATACCCGCTTCCCATGTGCCGTTCATTAGGGTTTGCACTTCAAGTAGAAGCTGGTTGGTTAGATGTTCGCCAACAGAGGCTGGGATATTGTTGGGGGCGTCTGCTGTTCTTGGGAATGCGCCTGCTACTGCGTATAGGTCAAGTTCTTGTGCCGCAAGGGTTACACCTGCGCCGCTGCCGCCAGCAAATGACATAAGCACGTCTGCGCCTTCGCCAAAGAGTGATAGGGCAATTTCGCGGCCTAGGGCTGGGTCGCCAAAGCTTCCTACTATGCCGATACGGGCTTCAACATCTGGGTTGGCCAGCATCGCGCCTGCGGTAAAGCCACGTGCGGCGTTTTGCATTGGTGGGCTGTCTGAGCCGATGATTATGCCTACAAGCAAGTCTTCGTTGATACCTGCCATGGATGTTTCGGAGGTAAGAAGGCCGGCAAGGTAGCCGCCAAGGAAGGTCATCTCGGCGAAATCTTTAACAATAGAGCGCACGTTGGGCATATGCACAGATGTGTCAACTATTGAGAATTGCTGGTCTGGGAAGCGTTCCGCAACGCTGTACATTGCCGCTTGCGCTTGAAATGATGTAACGATAATTAGGTCGTAACTACCGGCATTGGCGAAAAGTTCGATGTTGGCTTCAAAGTCTGCCACTGACGGGGGGGTGGCGTAGTTCCAGTCGAAGGCATCGCCGTAACGCTCTTTGGCTAATTCAAGGCCTGCGATTGCCATGTCGTTGAAGGACTCGTCTCCGCGGCCGCCTGTGCCTGTTACTAGGGCAACTCTTGTTACATTGTCATCCGCGGCGGCTGTGTCGTTGTCTGAGCAGCCAGTAAGCAGCCCCACGGCTAACAAAAGGGTGATAATCAGTACCAATTTTTTCACTTGCAATTCCTCCTTAAGGTATGTTCGCTAGGTTGACCCATTCGTAGGCCAACACTCCTTACTATAGGCGCAAATTTCGACTTTGTCTATGGCTTTATAGCAAAAATTCTTTTTTGCCATATGGTACTTGAATGCTTTTGTCATTTGGAGAAAAACCCCGGATTTAGCGGTTTGTGCGGGTCATTGTGCCGGAACCCACTGCACAAGTCGCATACGATGAATTGCCGCAATCACTTCAAATGGCCTAGGCAAGTCCATAAACCTGTCCATTCCTGTGAAAAAGCCGGTGTCTACCAGGTTTAGGCCTTCTTTGGCTATTTGTGTATACACGTCACTTACCCACTGAGTCACGTCTACCTTGTTTCCGGTGGTTTTTTTGCTGTCCAAGCCGCGCATGGCTAATGCTAGGGCTTCCATTTCATTTAGGTCTTCGCCCGACTTTGCCAGGTGGCGCAGTATGAAGGCCAGGGCGGTTACTTGTGCTGGGGTTGCTATGTCGTGTAGGTTGCGGATATCCACGCGCTCGTCGCCTATTATTATAAAGCCTGTGTCTGATACTGCCAGTTTTTCTCGGCCGCTGCCGGTGGGATAAGATGATAAGGTGCTTTCAAATAATTGGCGAGTTATTTGCCATGTTGCAGGAGGGATGCTGGGGGAAAGCGCGGTAGGTGCCGGGGTAGGGGGTGCAGAGATATTAGGGACAATTGAAGCGGCATGACTTAGGTCAGAGGTGGGTGAGGTGTTTCCTGCCGCTGCTGCCAGATATCGCGCTTTATCTGTAACATCGCTTATTACAAACTCGTCCATCATATACACTTTATCCGCAACGCCAAGGTATTCTCCGCTGCCGCCGATTACCAAAATCGTTGCTGTGCCTAGATTTGCAAGTTCTTGTACCCGGTCTGTAAAGGGGGTGATGGGTTCCTTCTCTATTAGGGCTTTCATTGTGGCGTCTCGTATCATGAAATTGGTGGCACTGCGGTCTTCGTCTATTAGCAGAAGCTTCGCGCCACAGTGGACGGCCTCCATTATATTGGCCGCCTGAGAGGTAGAGCCAGAGGCATGGGTTGTGGAAAAGTTGAGTGTGTCGCCGCCGGGTATCCATTTTATAAACGGCGAAATATTTAGGCAAGTGGCGGCGCGGCCATCCTCGGCTGTAATTGTGGCGGCAGAGTTGTCGGTAATGCATAGCTCGCGCCCGTCGCCCGCTACATGGTTATAGATGCCTGCCGATATTGCATTTAAAACGGTAGACTTGCCAGAGTATCCGCCGCCGGTTATTACGGTTACGCCGCGTCGTATGCCCATGCCGGTGATGTATAGCGATTTCGTTTGAAATTGGGCTTCGTCTTTTGCGTTGGCGTCTACGGTGCTTGTATCAGCATCGGATAGGTGCTTATTTATTTGTATCGTAATCTCGTCCCCCGGTGGGCTTTGGAAGGGTAGTGCGCCCTTCATTGGCGCGCTTGTCCCTCGTTCCCGGGCAAGTATGCTTCCATTGGCGATAAAGGCGCAGTATTCGCTATTGGCAAGGAAATCCCTTATGGCCTGCTGGGTCTCTTCAATGGCATACGCACCTGCAAGATCGCTTTTGTCAGGAAGGACATCCTTTGGCGTCACTGTATCGCCTTTCCCCAAACTGGAAAAACCCCTAATAAAGCGTTCTGTGGCGTCCGGCAGTTGCTTGCAGAGCATGGTCTTTGCCCTGTCGAGTTTCAGATATGGCAGCTGAACTTCCATACGAACACGCAGACAAAGCCTATCCGGTGGTGGGTCGATATCAGGGTTGATTAGAATATCATTGCCCCCAAGCTCTTTATAGTCTTTTGCCGGGATATAGCCGAAGTAGGCCGCGTTTCTTTGCAGCACCGTTGGGCCTGGGTCGTATAAATGAAACTTGCCGTTTTCCCGGTCTGGGCGGGAGCGGTTGGCATACTGGGCGTTGATTTTATCGAAGTAGGGGGTGATTGCCCTAAGACAGTAATCGGCGGCCGCAGTTGTGGTTTTTGTTATCCCAAGATACTCGATTGGAATGGAGATTGTCACCGTTGGGCGATCTAGTGCCAGTTTGTTTGTGCGCTCTATGGTATAGGCTATGTCGTTTTTCCAGTAGGTTGGTTCCCGCTGGGTTTGGCCTTTGTCTACCACCCGGCCAGCCTTTATTATGTGGCACTCGCCGTCATAGAGGTCTTTTAACACTTGGCGGCCGTCTACTGTTACATAGTAGCGGTAGGTTGTTGTCTTCTTGTCTGAGATTTTACTCATGTACCAGAAAAGTCTTTTTAGCAAATTGTTCTCCTTTTCTTGAGGTGGGCATGGGCGGAGGCTTTAAAGGCATGTGCTATGCGTTTCGATTTGAAATGGGTTAAGGACGAGCCAAAACGCGTGGTATAGCGAATTAATTCGAAATCAGTCCCGTCTGTCGCCGAAGAACGCGCCTTTGACGCTTTTGCTACGCAAAAGTGGCACGTAGTGCCAGTTTGCCACAGGCAAACCGTGGAGCCGCGCGTTT
>Ga0123355_10015229_pt1 | contig 12073 bp, 12 predicted proteins | sample TergutEmb28metaG_3_FD_89872 | JGI IMG/M metagenome (GOLD analysis project Ga0123355, IMG submission 89872) | Embiratermes neotenicus P1 segment gut microbial communities from Petit-Saut dam, French Guiana - Emb289 P1 | ecosystem: Host-associated > Arthropoda: Insects > Digestive system > Gut ... | reverse complement strand
GTAATACGCACAAGCCCCTCTATAACACCAATCCAAGGCCCACCGCCAATAAGCGTACCAATCCAGGCCGGAAGCAACATAAAAAGCCCCAGCCCAAGCACTATAGACAAAACCATGACAATAGACATAAGCACTTTAAAAAGCTTATCGCCAAATTTATTTTCCAAAAAAGTCTCGAACTTAGAAGCAGAAGGCTCCTCATCTTGCATGGCAATCTCCGCAGACCATGCAAGTGACCTATACCCCACCGCCATAGAGCTACCAAAAGCCACAATCCCACGCAATATGGGTAGCTTAAATATCCGGCTACGCCTTGGGGTAATGGGCTTGTCCAATATTTCTATTTCACTATCCGGGCGGCGCACTGCCAGGGCATATGCCGTACGGCCACGCATCATTACGCCTTCCATAAGTGCCTGCCCACCGTAGAAGATGGGTTCTGGTTTTTTCATTCGTTAACTCATGCCTCCTTCGGCGGATGTTTCACGCTTTCGCCACTATTGCTCGCTTGTTAGCTTAGCCTTTTCGCCACGGGCGGGAATATTAGCCGGTGCAGAACCCTTTGGTTGGCCAACCTTGTAGCGGCCCGATACCTGTGAGCCTTCATCAACAATAAGCGACTGCGCTTCAATATCTCCAACAATTTTAGCAGTAGAAGCAAAATGCAATTGAGTGTGGCATTTTACGTTGCCCGTCATCTCACCGGCTACCAGAAAATAACTAGCCTCTACATCGCCATGGATTACACCGCTATCGCCTAAAACTAAGCTTCCGTCTAACTCTAAGTTCCCTTTATAAGTACCGTCAATTCTCACAGATTCCGCGCCGGTCATTCTCACGGCTTCTAAATGCATGCCCTCGCCAATTACTGTATTGGGGGTGTTTAATGCCTGTTCGGCAACTTTCTTGAAAAACATATGCTACCTCCAAATTTCCAATTATATTAATGCTGTCCACATTATAACATATTCTAGCCTACCTATTGCATATACCGCAAATATTCATTATTATAGTATAACTTACAAATAATGGGAGAGATTAGTCATGGCATTACAAATAAAAATCGAGGGCAACGCCCTTATAGCCACACCCTCAAGCGAAATAGACCACCACAGTGCCGAGCGTATGCGCGGCCAGATAGACATAGCCTTCGATAACTCATCATGCAGGCATATTATTTTCGATTTTAGCGGCGTTAACTTCATGGACTCATCGGGCATAGGCATGATAATAGGCCGCTACAAGAATGCCGAAAAGCGCGGCGGCAGGCTGGCACTTGCGGGCATGAATAACGAAATGGGCCGTCTATTTCAAATTTCCGGCCTGGCCAAAATAATAACCCGCACAGCATCAATAGAAGAAGCAAAGGAAAGCCTAAACGCCGGGAGGACAAGCATATGAACCGCGTAACAATACAAATGGACAGCCGCCCAGAAAACATATCCTTTGCACGGGTAGTAGTGGCCGGTTTTATAGCCCCGCTAGACCCTTCAGTAGAAGAAGTTACCGATATAAAAACCGCCGTATCCGAAGCCGTAACCAACGCAATAATACACGGCTACCCCGAAGGCCACCCCCCAAGCACCGTAAAAATGGCCCTATCTATAAGCGATAGCCGCGAACTAACAATAGAGGTATCCGACAAAGGCGTAGGCATTTTAGACATACAAACCGCCCGCGAGCCACTTTTCACCACCAAAGCTGAGCTAGAGCGTTCCGGCCTAGGGTTTACCGTAATGGAGTCTTTCATGGACAGCGTAACGGTAGAATCCACCCCCGGCCAAGGCACAACAATAACCCTTGCCAAAACCCTGGCAAGCCCGGAGTAGGATATGAGCACACCACTAGAAGCAACCCTAGCGTTAATAAAACGCGCCCAAGAAGGCGATAACACTGCCGCCGAGCAACTGATTAAAGACAACAGTGGGCTTATTTGGTCTGTAGTAAAAAAGTTTACAAAGCGCGGTTACGAGCCAGACGACCTATACCAGATAGGCGCAATTGGCCTACTAAAATGCATACGAAAGTTTGACGCAAGCTACGAAGTGAAATTCTCAACCTACGCCATCCCCATGATAATTGGCGAAATAAAACGTTTCCTGCGCGATGACGGCCTAATAAAAATAAGCCGCCCAATGAAAGAACTAGCCACAAAAGCCAGATATGTACAAGAACAGCTAACCGCCAAACTAGGCCGCCAACCCACCCTAAACGAACTAGCTACAGAGCTAGGCGCAGAAGTAGAGGACTTAGTAGTAGCAATGGAAGCGGGGTTAGATGTAGAATCCCTACACGCCACCATATACCAAGGTGACGGAAGCCCCATATACCTAATAGATAAGGTAGCCCAAAGCTTCGACGGTAGCGAAAAGGCCATAACGGTTATGGCCCTCAAGCAATTAATAGGCCGCCTAAAACCTAAAGAGCGGCAGGTTATTATACTGCGTTATTTCCAAGATAAAACCCAAATGGAAGTGGCCAAGGCCATAGGTGTGTCGCAGGTGCAGGTCTCGCGGATAGAGAAGAAAGTGTTGGCTTCTCTAAAAGAGGCATTGGCGGCAGAGTAACCGCAACTGCTTGATTGTGGTGCTAAATTTAGGTTTTCAAGACAACTAGATGGGTAGCTCACTCCTGTTTGAAAACTATCTTGCGGATAGACTCAACCGACAGGCTGTATTCATCCGCAAGGTGTTCTATAGAAATTTTACTTAGGTATTTCCGCCGTATTTCTGCATTACGCTCTTTAAAGAATGTTCTGGAGCCGGATGCCTCACCCCATTTTTTTCGCTCTCTGTCCTTTGGGAAGTACAGCGTTTCGCCTGCGGCGTATTTCTGTACTTCCTTTAGCAAGCTTTCGGGAAGAATATCCGTTGCGTTTTTGTATTTCATTTTTTCCTCCCTTTGGGCACGAATTTAAGCAACATTTCAGCACGCAAGTTCTGTGAAGATTCAACACAGAGTTGCGTGCTTTTGTAGTTTAAACTTGCACCGGGTGCTGGTTTGAGTTTAGGAAATCTTCTACGGTTGCGTATTGGTCTAGTTGCACACCGCTTTCTTCTATGGCTTGTATGAACTGCTTCTGTACATATTCGGCACGCTTGCGTAGTGCCATCAGGTTATCGCTTCTGAAGAAACTTAGAATATCTGTTTCGGTAATGCCATATTTATTGCCCCATTCTTCTGCCTCGTTTTGAAGCATGCAACACCAGATATAGGCGTTTACAGGGTCATTGCTATCGCACCAGTGGTATACGCGCCGCCAGGTGTAGCTTAGCTCGTGATACCATGCGGTTAGCTCGTTGTAGTCTGGTGGGCATGGCTTTACGGGTGGCTGTTGCGCTTCTAGGAATGCTTTGGTGCTTGTGATAATTTCATGGCATAGGCGTTTTTGTGCCTCTGGTGAGGGTTCGTTTATTATTTCTTGGTATAGCTTTGCGAAGTTTTCGGGGAGTTTCTTCATGCCTTTAAGTTCGCTTAGCTGGTTGGTTTGCCCGTGTTTGAAGTATTGCCCGTTTACGAAGGCTACCGCTATTGCCAGCAAGTCGCATATATAACCGGCATTTTCGCGGATTTTGTTTAGCCTTTCTTCAAACAGGGTGTCTTGGTAAATTTCTTTGGTTGTGTTAAACCAGCTTTTTGCGCGTTGTAGCATGTATTGCGGGTTCTTTAAATTGGCATGTAAGCGCGCCTGTAGGCTTGTAAACCGTTGCCTGTCGTCTTCGCTTCTTGCCCATAGTATTTCTGCATCGGCTAACACGGTTGTGTTGTACTCCTTTATGTCTGCGGTTTTCTCTATCCTTTCCCATGACCTTGGGAATAGGTCGTAACCTATGTCGGCTATAATGAAGGTACGGGATAGTGCGCTTGCACGGCTTGTAGCCGGGATGAAATAGCTGAATGGCGAGTTTGATTGGTCTTTTTCCAGTGTTAAGGTTTTGTGGGCCAATAGTAAGCACACGTCATCTTTATACTTGGTTTCGATTTGCTGAATTGCCCAGCTTGTTAGGTCATCTGTTTTCATTTCTTTCACCTCATTGTTTTTTCGAACGTTCGTGAATATAGGATAGCCGTCCAGTTTAGTATTAACAATACCGTTTTTGATTAGAATTGTTCTTTACCCGTGTTGCTGTGATATAATTGTGTCAATTTAAAAGCGGCTAAGCCGCTTTTAATGATAGGTACCAGGTGAGTTTCTGGTCAATACAAAAGAAAAGAGGAGAAGATGTATGAACATCAAAAAGTATGTAGCAGAGGTAATAGGTACATTTGTGCTGGTATTTATGGGGTGCGGAAGCGCAATGCTTCTTGGCACCTATGCAGACGGCGGGCATCTGGCCGTGGCGTTTGCGTTTGGCCTTTCTATTGTGGCAATGGCCTATGTAATTGGCGGGGTGTCGGGTTGTCATATTAACCCGGCGGTTTCGCTTTCTATGTTGCTTGACAAACGGCTCTCGGTTAAGGACTTTGTTGGATATGTTATTTCCCAGGTAATAGGCGCAGTAATTGCGGGTGCTTTACTGTTTGCGCTGGTAGAAGCCTTTGGCGTTTCGGACTTAACCGGTGGGTTAGGCACCAATGCAATTGGCGACCTTAGCATAGGCGGGGCACTTATTATTGAGGTTGTGCTTACATTTATTTTTGTGCTAACAATCTTGGGCGTAACGGCACACGAGAAAACTGCAAGTGTTGCAGGGTTAGTAATTGGCCTAACGCTGGTATTTGTGCATATTGTGGGCATACCGCTAACAGGCACATCCGTTAACCCAGCCAGAAGCCTTGGCCCGGCAATATTTGCAGGTACAGATGCGCTTGCAGATGTTTGGGTGTTTATTGTGGCACCGCTTATTGGGGCGGCATTAGCTGTTTTGGTTTATCGCGGGGTATTAAAATCTAAGTAAGAAATTTACAAGGGGCCATGGAAAAATGGGTAAGCTGACATTTAATAAATTCGCAAATTTCAACAGAAAAAAAGAACCGGTAAATGTTTCAATCCCTTTTGAAAAGGGTGCACTTAGAAGCATAGCCTGTTTAAAAATTACAGACGATAAAAAAGAAACCATCAAAAGCCAAGTGCGTGCATTGGGGCTTTGGGATGACGGCTCTATAAAATGGGCCAAGGTAGACTTTTTAGCCGATTTACCAGCCAACAAAGGCGTGATATATGATTATGCCATTACCAACGAACCCAAAATAGTGGACCCCCAGGCCGCTACAATATATATGGATGGCGATACGCTGGTAGCAGACAACTTCTGTATGTCATTGGCCTTCAACAATAAAGCCGGTGAGAAACCCTTCCGTAGCTTTTCACGCGAACATTTCAAATTAGAAGAACATCAAATAGACGGGCCTTATCTTCTGGACGAGACTGGAGCGCGGCACGCCGCGATTTTGAGCGAGCCGTGGACAGTTGAGGAAGATGGGCCTATTTTTGTAAAGCTAAGCGCAAAAGGCAAACACGGCGATAGCGGGTTTATGGACTTTATTATAAGCGTGATAATATACACAAACACGCCATGGTTTGAAATACAATACCGCATAATAAACCGGCTAGAGCCAGAATACACCCATATCAAGAAAATAGCCCTAGACCTTCACTTTAACGAGAGCCAATGCGAAACCCGCGCACTTGCAACCTCCAACTACTTAAGCAACATAAGAACCGAAACCGGAGAGCAAGACTTGCAGTTCATGATAGACGCAGATTATCTGCTTTACGATGCCAACGAGCATATACCGGAAGTATTTTACGGTACATTTTTTGCAGACTGGAACAGCAAAAAAGGTGGCATATGCGCAACCCATTACCAGGCATATCAAAACTTCCCAAAGGCACTCAAGGTTAGTAAAAAAACGCTGTCTATCGATATCTTACCAGAGGAATACGGCAGGCTTAAATACTACCGTGGCATGGCAAAGCGGCACAGTATATTCCTACACCTACACCGCGGCGATGAGCCTATCGAGGCTATAAACAAAAGAAGCCTAATGCTACAGCAAATGGACAAGCCCATACTGCCTGCATATGTATACGAACAAAGTGGGTGCTTCCCTAACTTCTTCGCAAAAAACAAAAACGTGACCTTTGAATCATCGTTAATAAACATGGCAGATAACCGTGGCAAGGCATTTGGCATACTGCATTGGGGAGACTGCCCAGACAGCGGCTACTCGCAACAAGGGCGCGGCGGCGGCGCAAATGTTTGGACTAACAATGAATACGATTTCCCATATGCTGCAATTAAGCTGTATGCCCGCAGCGGCGTACGCCGCATGCTGGATTACGCACTGGTAGCAGGTGCACACTTAGCGGATATAGATGTGTGCCATTATGACCCAGACCCGCTAAGGCATGGCGCACAAATAGAGCATTCCAAAGACCATGTGACCGGCAACGTAGAAATTAGTCACGAATGGGTAGAGGGCTTGCTGGCCTACTACCACCAAACCGGCGATAGCTTTGCCTATGACGCGGCAATCGGCATAGGGCAAAATATCATGCGCCATTTAGACGAGCCAAAGTATCACAAAAAAGGCGAGATAAACGCACGTGAGACCGGCTGGGCATTACGCGCCCTAATAGCACTGTATCGCGAAACAAACGACGCGCATTGGCTTACCCACGCAGATTTTATAGTATCCCATTTTACAGATTGGAAGGAAATATACGGCGGCTGGTTTGCGCCTTATACCGACCATACTGTTGTGCGGGTACCGTTTATGATAAGCGTTGCCGTGGCCAGCCTTATTAGGTATTACAGGGTTAAACCCCGCGAGGATGTCAAGGCAATGATTATAGACGCAATGGAAGATTTAATTGACAATGCCATATTGGAAAACGGGCTGTTTTATTACAAGGACTTACCAAGCCTTGATAAGGCCGGTAGAAACCCGATAGTGCTGGAGGCCCTTGCCTGCGCTTACGAGTTAACCGGAGACGAGAAATATCTGCGTGCCGGGATTCCTACCTTTATGAAATATGTAAACCAACCCGATGCTGGTAGAGGCAAAAAGGAAAAAATAGAAGATGGGATACTAATGACAGGAAACGGCCCGAAGCGTTTTGCGCAAGCCTTTTACCCGTTAACGTATTATTACTATCATGTTAGCAATGCGGGGATATTAGGATAGTTTAGATTCATACGCGCTTCATGTTTGCATAAGTCAAAAAATTCATATTATTTCACCTTGCTTGTGGCCTAAACATAGCGCATAAACAGCTATACCCTTACATGCAACTCATAAAAATACCGCCCGCAATCTTGCAGTATTATCCGGCCTAGCTCCACGTAGTTAAACAACCCCGTATCCCGGATACTTTGCCTGTGGGCTTCAACTGCGGTTATATCATAGGATATGCCGGTTATTGTAATGGCCGTGTTATTGTAATATAGCACGGTCATTTCTTTGCCACTTGCTTGCATTATTGCGGTTAGCCACTCTGGGTCGAAGTTTGCGGGGGCGTGGGCTTGTAGCAGTGCATCTTCTATGGCTAGGCGTTGGGTTATATCATGGGCGTAGGCTACCGCCGCAACTTCCGGGCCATGCCTTAGTGCGTATACCTGCCGGTTTATCTCGGTTACCCTTTCCCAGGCGCGTTGTTCCAATGCGTTAATGCCAATGAACATAAGCACAATACATAAAAAAATAGCAACCTGCACGGTTGCTAGCCTTATCACTAGATTACGAAGTTGCCTTCGCTTTTGGATGCTTTCCGGCAGGAGGTCTATGGTTGCATTTCTTCTTGCGGGAAAATTAACTGCCATGTCTGCCTCCGTACATTCTATTAGTGCGGATATCTTCGCCAAAGAATTTAATCATGCGGTAATAACCGCTTAATCGCGAGACAATCCGTTCAGAGTAATGGTTTTCCAACTCATGCGGGGAAAGATTTGACGAGATTATCATAGGCTTTTTGGTGAGCAACCGCTGGTTTACAATGTCAAATAAGGCAGAGCTGGTTACAACGGTTACAAACTCTGCTCCTAGGTCGTCCAATATTAGCAGGTCTACTTCTGATATAGCCTCTAGCATTTCGTCCGGCTCTGTCAGCGACTCGCGGTTGAAGCGGTAATCCTCTATAATTTTAAATAGGCGTGGCGCGGTTAAATACAGAACCGTATGCCCGGCATCCAGCAAATCCTTGGCTATGCAGTGGCATATGAATGTCTTGCCAAGCCCTGTGCGCCCGTATAATAGCAGGTTATCGAATTTGGTTTTGAAGTCTTGTACGAAATCTGTAGCCACGCGGTAAATCGCCTTCATATTGGTTAGCGGCGAAATGCCCTCGTTTTCAATTATATTGGGGCTGAAACAGCGGTGGTCGAAGGTGTCGAAGTTTTCCTCATCAAGTATCCCCCTTATATTGGAAAGGGAATAGTACGCGTCTACAAGCTTTTGCTTTAGGCATCCACAGCGCATGGGCAGGCGGCCCGGCTCTGATGGCATATACCCGGTATCTTCGCAGGTTTCGCAGTTGTATATTGCGGTAAAATAATCTTCCGGTACATTGCCTGCGGCTAGTATTGCAGATTTTTCTTGTTTTAGGGATTCGGCCTTGGCACGGGCTTCGCGCATACCGGCCTCGTCTTTTGCCAGGGCCAGCTTTGCTAGGCTTAGGCCAATGTCTGTTAACTTCCTGTCTATCTCCGCTACCTGCGGGAAGCTTTGATGTATTGCCGCACGCCGCTCGCTTAGTACGGATTCGGCTTTATTACGGGATTCTTCATAGCTTCGCATTACGTTTTTGTATACAGATTTATATGCCATATGCTTACCCTTCTAGGCGTTGTAATAGATACTGCCGCTCTAGCTTTTCTCTTTGGGAGTAGTCGTTTTCCCGTTGCTCGAAATTTATGAACCTATTGGTTTTGGCTTTTACTTTTGGAGCTTTGGCTGGGGTTTTTGTCTTAGTTTCCTTTTCTTCTTTTTGCCTTGCGTAGTCGTCATCGGCTTCTTTTACATCGGCTAGGTTACTTACGCCGCTTTTATGCCACTGGGTTAGGATTTTATCTACATACGAAAGTGAGGGCTTTTCTGCTGTTAGGGTGGTGCGGTCGCAGGCTTCCAGTACTACGTCTAGAGGCATATACATTTCGTGTAGCCATTTATCTATCTGCTTGCGCTGGGCTGGGGTGGGGAAGCTGGATAGCTTGCCCATGCGCTGTAGGATACTGCGGTAATGCTTGTCGAATAGATGCACGTAGTCCAGGGCTTTTTCTAAGTCGTCTATTTCGCGCTCGGCCCAGTCTAGGGCGCATTTTTCTATATAGCGTAGGCTTCGGTTGCCGTGTTCGGCACAGTAAGATAACAGGTATTCTATAACGTCTGACGGTAGCCTTAGCCAGTCGTAGAAACCAAAGATTATGTTCATATCGTTATAGGTTAAAAGCTTGCCAAGGGCTTGCTCTGCCTTTGAGAATAGGCGTTCTATTTCCTTGCTTTGACTGCGGTATAGGGTTAGCTCTTGCACAGAGTATTGGGGGCGGCCTTCCGGTGGGGTTAGCGACTTTGACTTTTCCACAGGCGGATTAGCTTTTATAGGGTTATCCACAAGGGGCTTGGGAAGGTTTGGGTTGGTAATTTGAGGTTTTGTTGAGTTATCCACAGAAGTGGTGGAGATTTCAGTTGTGGTTCGCACAATGGCTGTCGCTTTTTCCACAGGCTCTGGGGAAATTTTAATTATCTTTTCCACAGGTGTGGATATGGGTACAGGCATTGGCTCGCGCACGGGTAAGAAGGTAATGGAAATATCTATTCCGCTACCTTCTATGCTTACTAGGCCCACGCGCTCCCAGTGCCGCCAGGCGTTCATCACGTCTGTGTCCAGTAGCTGAAAATGCTGGGATATATCCTGTACTGATACAGTATCGCCGCCTAGCAAGCGGCGTAGGCTAAATATGTATATTAGCGGGTATACCGGTTGGCAACCGGTCATGTAATGGTCTATAAACTGGTATGGTAGCTCTAGTGCTGATATTTTGTACCCTAGTTGCATTTTTATTGCGCCCATGCTGTCCCGCTTTCTATGCCGATGGTGATTTGTTTCGGCTTTTCTTTTGTAGGAAAATAATTTGATTGTGGTTATTGTGGACAAATATAATAACCTATTTTGTTTTGCTTGCCAATTGGTGAGTTTTTCATCTGAACAAAAATAGCAACTGCTGTTGCATCTTTGTTGACAGCTTGTTTTCAAGACGATGGATACCTTCTAGGATTCGCCGCGACTGTACGTCACTAGGCACGGCAAATGAGCGATTGTAGTTCCAAATCCACTTATGTAGCGCAAGCAAAGCTGTTTCTGAAATCTTTTCTCCGCCATTTTCTAATACATCAAGGATATATATCAACCGCTGCCACTTGCTATCTGTTAGCATAATCGAAAAGCACTTCTGCTTTGTATTCTCGTATGGCGTAGCATGAAATATAGCCACAACCCTTGAATAGTTAATTGATGTGGTCTTGATTATAAGATTTCTTGCAGTCTTAACTATACCAACCCTACTATCTGTAAGGAATTCGGTTATCTCTGAGATGTAAACATTGCCGTTAAGCTTCATAACAGCCGTCATAGCCGCGCGGGCAATTGGTGCTTCATTTGCTTTTAAGTATTTTTCTACCACAGATGTGTCTTTGTCGGTTCCGGTTTCACCCAATCCGTGAATCGCAGAAACTGTATAATCCGTTAAATGTGATTTATAGAATATGCGGTAATCTATGTCAATATTTTTTTCTTTCAAATAGCTACGTGCATGTTCACGCACTTTTGCACTTTTGTCCAGCAATAAATCGTGTGCAACCTGTAGTGCCGTGTCTTGATTATTGTTGCAAATATACATAAAAGCCAAAAGCCGACAAATGGGATACGCATCTTTTAAAATGAGAATGACAACATCGTCCATCACTTGCCCTTCCTCCATAAGCCTTCGGAAAATTCTTGCCCTAAGAAAAGGGTCGCTTTCGGAGGTAAGTCTTTTAAGTGCCAAATCATATCGCGGGATTTGTGCGTCCAAAAGTGCGTTCGTACAGATACGGCGTGTACGTATATTTTTAGAGGCAAATCCAGAAATCAGCTCATTTTTATTTTCTGGTGAAGTTATAGCGGCATAGATGCATTTAATGTGCATGCCGCTATCCACCACTCTGTTACCGCGGCTTACTTTGTCGGCATAGGGCAAAGCGTTGGTTAGCTCACCCACAGTTAAGCTTGATAAGCGATAATCAACAACGCAAGCGGCAACCGAACGCACCTGCGAAACCCAATCATTTAAGCGAAGAATAGCAAAAGAAAGAGTATTATCATAGTCCTTCATCATATGAACAGCCCGCTCACGTATAAAACCATTGGGGTTAAACGAGGCAAAAATAATTACGGCACGCCGTTCATCCTCACTCATGTATGGGGTGAAAAAATCACTTATGGAATATTCATGCCAGCCGATAGACCATTCCATTGAAGTAGCTTGGCGCATTCGCGTATCGATGTGTATTAAATCATCGAAGGTCATGTTTATAAGTGCGTGAGCCAAAGCCCGCGCCGCATTAGTTTTTGACGCGAGATGGTCGTATGCGAAAACACAGAAAATTGATGGGATTCTGCTATAATCGCCTGCGCGTAGTAGCAATACATATTCGCTTATTGTTGATAGCCAGCTTGGGTTATATTTTTTCTTAACTGGCCTCCTTTTAAAAAACATGTTAGCACCCCACATTTACGCTTATTACAACCTTGGGTCAACAGGCTCGCTTTCCATGGCCAGCACCCCAAACACACACTCATGTACACGATATAACGGCTCATTCCTGGCAAAACGCTCCAGTGCCTCCATGCCAAGTGCAAACTCGCTTAATGCAAGATTACGTTTTTTTGCAAGCGAACGCTTTTTTAGGCGTGTCAAGTTATCATCAAGCATATACTCCGGGCCATAGATAATACGAAGATATTCCCGCCCACGGCATTTAACAGCAGGTTGAAGCAATTCGCTCCCCTTATGGGCTACGAAATCATAAGGCTTTACCACCATACCCTCGCCACCTAAAGTCGTTAAATCCTCCCACCACTTAACGCCTATGG
>Ga0123355_10015228_pt1 | contig 12073 bp, 14 predicted proteins | sample TergutEmb28metaG_3_FD_89872 | JGI IMG/M metagenome (GOLD analysis project Ga0123355, IMG submission 89872) | Embiratermes neotenicus P1 segment gut microbial communities from Petit-Saut dam, French Guiana - Emb289 P1 | ecosystem: Host-associated > Arthropoda: Insects > Digestive system > Gut ... | reverse complement strand
CTTTCAGCGGTAAAGGTTACTTGGATTTTGATGAATTTCACCCCAAACTGGGGCTAAAATGGCACTTGAAAATGTTTAAGTAAGCCATTATTTGTCCAAGAAACGGCTTGATTACGCCATTTGAGCTAAAGTAAGTGCCTATGGGGCGCGCCCCTTGACCCGCTTTTTTGGATTTTGCATTGATTGGGTGTTGCTTTTGTTTTGTGTTTATTGTTGTGAAATATTTTGTAGGGTTTTATCTTATCGTATTTTGGTAAAAAAAAATAGTCGCCATTGTTGCGCGACTGGGGTATGATTTTATCGTAAGTTCATTGCAAAATATGTTTGCAAATTTTGTAAAACTGTGTTACGATTGCTTTGTAACAAAAAAGTACCGCAATGCCCTTGGGGTCTGACCACCCCTCGGTTGCAAGTAGGGAACAATCAACGTCACCTACGTACAGAAGCTTTCGCTCGCATTACGGATAACTTAGTTTACATCAAAACCGCCTTTGTTTCAATGTTTTATTGCAACATCTTGCGTTTTCTTTTTTCTGGGGGTACGGAATTTCTTTGGACTATTATATAAATCTGGCGATTTTGTGTATAACTTTGTTTTTGTATTGCGGCGTGGTTTGGTTTGCATTTACGCAGGCCCGTAGGTGGCGATAAGAATTTCTTATCGTCCCTACGGGCTTTTTGGTTTGGGCGGGTGTATCTTGCCCGCTCCACTCCAAAGCAAATACACATATTTGGAGGATATATGCGAAACAGATTAGACTATGGAATAGGATGCAGGATAGAAACTCGTCGTTCGGAAATTGGCATGAACCGCGAAACAGTTGCCGAAGCATTGGGCATATGCCCACTAGAACTAGGATTAGTCGAATGCGGTCAAAAAACGCTAACCATTCACGAATGCATTACCCTAAGCGAAATCCTAGCAACATCAACAGATTTCATACTAACAGGACGAGAACAATCCCAACCAATCCAAGACAACTCAGAACAACTAACTGCCCTAGACATGATAAAGGTAGCAGAAGCATCAATACTACACGCAAAAGAATTGTTAGAACTTCAAACAATGGAGTAGTGGGAACACGCCCTAAACCGTCACCATTAGCGTTAATATTCGTTGCTTACTTCTTACTTACCCGCTAACTTCAACGCGATTTCTGCCTAAACCTCTGATTGCTTGGACAAAACAAACTCCAACAATAACCCCGCTTCGTGTTTTAATGCCCATGTTGCGTTTGGGTCTTCTAATATGGAGTCTAGCTTTCGGCGGGCTATGCCCCATTGTTCGTTGTTGATGTCCAAGCGAGCTTCGTTGTATAAAATTGGTAATCTTTCGGGGGCGTTTTCTGCTGTGCGTTCGTTTATTGCTTGCCTGTACTGGTTAAGTGCGGCTCGTGCTTCGTCGTATTTTTCCTCTAATAACAGAACTTCAACTTCACGGAGTTGGTGTTGTGTTTTTATTTGCCACGATGCCCCATTCCATTTTTGGTAAATTTCTTCGCTTTTGTCGAACACTTCACGCGCCTGCTGTACATCACCCAGCTTGATGCAGTAGAGTGATTTATTGTAATGCCAAACGTATAATCCAATCTCGCCACTTTTGGGGGAAGGAGGATTTTCGTCGATGACTTTTAATGCTTCTTCGTACATACACGCTTCAGAATACGCAACGGAAAGCAAGTTTGGGTACACAGACTCATGTAGCTTTTTGAATCGTCCTTGCGCTTTAAAATCTTTTATGATTTGTATGCGTTCTAGCGGGTCTTCTATCGCGTAAATTTCTCTATAAAATTGCATGAACCCGCGATTTTTTATCTTCGCAATCACGAAAATGATAAGCCCTATCACTAATGAAACCGCCAGCACAATTATCACCCCTAGGATAATTGATGACATTTCGCCACCCATACCCCACATCACAACCGCTACAATCACAATAAAAAATATATATCCCATAAAAATTCTATCCAAGAAGTTTCTCATTGTTTTTGTCTCCCATCACCTATTTGAAAACAGCAACGTCCTCATCAAATAATCCCATCTGACAACACCCCTTAAAATAATTTTCAGTTGGGTGAACAAATACGGTTATTGCTGGTTCGTTAGGTTTGTTTACAATGCGCCCCGTCACTTTGATGGAAAATTGACGGAAATTCTTTTCCTTGGCAGGATTGGCAGCGGCCGCCATGCAGTATTCATGTAGTGACAACATGCTGTGGGGGATTTCTGCGTGGGCAAATTGGGCAGTATAACCATCTTGTCCATTTTGGAATTTTGTCGCCTTTAATGTTGCTTCTGCCAAAAGATTGTTCTGAAAATCATACCCGTCAATCAGAAAATAATCCCCGTCAAATAATTGAACCCCTTCAAGGGTAATGCTTCCATCGTGTACTGCCTCACCAATTACGCTTATTGATATGCCCTTTGCCAATTTGCCTCTATTGCCAAAAGAAATAACCGCAGAAAAATCATCACCCACATAGAATATGCTTCTTGGGAATCGGTTTTCTGGTAATTGGTTTTCGTCGTACATTATATCTTTGTGATTTAGTGGGCTAGGTAATGCCCCACCCCAATATTCAAAAATAGGAACATCATGGATAGGCGGCTTTGGAGTTGCGTCGCGGAAGTATAAATAAGTAATGTTAGCAAATTCAAAATCTTTCAAGTTTGTATATTGACTAAGCGAAACTTCGTTGGGTATCGCCAAGACCTTTGACAACGCAATTAATTTATCCGTGGCAAACTGGTCATTTTCAAATATGGATTGTATTGTGTTAGTATCTTCTGCAACTATATTCCACTTTCGCGCATTTCCGATATTCGACTTTGTACGCGTTATGCCTATATCTTCGGGGTGAGATATAAATGTATTTACACGCCGCCCCTTTTTCCACAAAACAGCTTGCACGCAGTCGCCGTCCATTAAATCAAAAGATACACAGGGTTCATCTATGCTTTGTGATAATGCTTTGTTAAAGTTAAATCCTTCATCATATATACTTGAATCAAGAACACTCACCCAGTCGCCAGATTCGATAATTGCAACCGCTCTGTCAAACTCTTGGCTTTCACACGGTTCATAGTTCCTCGCCCCCAAAACTGAAAGCACCGACGACATCACATGCTGTTTCTCTTTCTTCAAAATATGAATGCTTCTCCCAAACTCGCCCATTGCATAACCTCCTATAGGATTGCATTTAACATTTCATTGATGTTTTCCGCGCCTAGTAGGCGGAATCCATCGGGTACGCGGATTTTCTTTTTGTTGGCTATAGGTAATACGCAACCTGTGAATCCTTGGCGTGCGGCCTCGGCGGCGCGACGCTCTGGGTGACTTATAGCGCGTAGTTCTCCTGCTAGACCTACTTCGCCCATTACCATTATGTTTTGGTGAATCGGTTTATTTTTGTAGCACGAGGCCAACGCGGCGATTACGCTTGCGTCGGCGGAAGGCTCGTCTACGCGTAGGCCGCCTGCTATGTTTACATATGCATCAAAATTTTGAAGCTTGTACCCTGCGCGTTTTTCCAAGACTGCCATTAGCATTACCATGCGGTTGTAGTCCATACCTGTTGATGTGCGGCGGGGCGTTCCGAAATTTGTGTATGATACTAGGGCTTGTACTTCTGTAAGAAGTGGGCGAGTGCCTTCCATTGTGCATGTCACTACAGAGCCCGCCGCCCCTGATGGTCGCCCCGATAGCATATATGCAGATGGGTCTTCTATGCCTGTTAGACCACGGTCGTTCATTTCAAATACGCCTATTTCGTTGGTTGAACCGAAGCGGTTTTTTACTGCGCGAATTAGGCGGTACGCGTCTTTGTCTTCGCCCTCGAAGTACAACACTGCGTCCACCATATGCTCCAAAACCCGCGGCCCTGCGAACGAACCTTCCTTAGTAACATGCCCCACCAGAATTACAGACATTGTGCTTTCCTTAGCAATGTATGTAAAAAATGCCGCGCATTCGCGTACTTGCGTAACACTGCCTGGTAGGGAAGTGATGTCAGTAAGGCGCATAGTCTGAATCGAGTCGATTAATAACAATGCGGGTTTGATTTCCTGCACTGCTTCGCGAATTGCATAAATATCCGTTTCCGCCAGAAGATAGCACCCCGCCGCTTCCACTTGCAGACGCTCGGCACGCATTTTTATTTGCGCGGTGCTTTCTTCGCCAGAGACGTACAACACGCGGAAGTCGTCGCGTGCCATAGTGCGGCATATTTGTAATAGCAAAGTAGACTTCCCAATCCCAGGGTCTCCGCCCAGAAGCAACATGCTTCCCGCAACAATTCCCCCACCAAGAACTCTGTCTAGTTCCTTTATTTGCGTGGGGTAGCGGCTCGCGCTGTCCGTACTTACCGATATATCACGAAGTAATTGCGCTTTGCTTGTGCCAGTTTCGCCAACCCAGCCACTTTTGGAAGACGCGGATTTTTTAGATGTAGTCCCTTTTGATGCCGCCCCTGCTCCGCCTGGCAAAGTTGGCTTAATTACAACCTCTTGCAAAGTATTATACTGGTTACACGACGGGCAACGCCCCAACCATTTAGCCTGCTCGTACTCGCACGACGCACAGACATATCTCGTTTTTTCGCGTGACATAACTTCACCCCTTCATGGAATCGCTATAGAAGAAATCCCCATTTTTCGTAACGTATTATGCTTTCCAGTGGTTTTCTTGGAATAGGGTTGCCAGAAACATCAGAATACCCCACCGTAATCACGCCAACAACATATTTATCATTCGGAATATCCATAATTGGTCGAATATCCTCTTGTGAAAACCACGCCGTCCAACAACTGGATAACCCTATGTTTTCGGCTTCTAACAAAATATGTTCTATCGCAATGGCAGTGTCTCGGATTATTTGTTTTAATTCGGGCAAATCGCAATTTTCGTTCAAATAAACATCTCTGTCCTCTTTTATTCGACAGCGAATATCCGCAACGCATACTATAAAAACTGGTGCTGTTTTCATCCATTGCTGATTGTTGTCAGCTTTTATAATTTTATCCTTTGTTTCATCATTTCGCACAATGATGAAATTCCATGGTTGGGTGTTGCTGCCAGATGGCGCAAGTCTCGCGCTTTCGATTAGCTTTAGGATTTCGCCATCTTCAACGGGGGTGTTATTGTACTTTCTTGTGCTTTTTCTGTTTGCTATTTCTTTAATCATATTAGCTCCTCGGGAAAAAGTTTTATTTCAAATTCCAATTCATGCAACAAAGGAATGTCATTCATGCCCACAAGGGGAACAGACGGCTTTACCCGCCTAGTAATATCAAGGGCATTAAGATGCAACGCAATTAGCGAAAACCCAAAACGCTGATAAAACCGTATTGCATGGATATTGTCATTTGATGTAATAAGCCAGCAACGATGACAATTCGCCTGTTTTGCGGTATCTATTACAGCACGAATTAAGGCAGATGCAATGCCTTTTCCTTCGCAAAGGCTATTTAATGTAAGGATTTCGCAGTCGTTACCTTCAATGTGATAGGTTATGCAACCTTTCATTTCGTCGCCATCTACCGCCACGAACCCATGACTTTTTGACGTATCAATGATATTTCCCTTGGACACACTAAGGGGGCCATGCCACTCATCTTTTATTACTTCATCTACCTGCGTTCTGAATCGCTCATCAATTGGCTGGATTGAATATTCCAAGAAAATCACCTCAAATGGAAGTATACCATAATTGTGAAATATAAAAAGGAGCATTGGGTAATCCAACACTCCTTTATTTTATTTCGATTGTGAATCATTGTTAAGCTTTAGCGTCATGCTGCTGGTTCTAAAGGTTCTGGCAGTATTGGCTCTAGCCCAACTATTATGCGGTAGTAGTTAATTATATCTTGGATTTCTTGGTCTGGTGTTACATCTGCCACATTTAATAGCTGTCCATTAAAGTCATGCAAAATCCAGACCTCGTCAATTTCTACAAAGTATAAATCCAAACGTCCTAAGAAGTGGCTTCTTTCGCCGCCTGCTTGTACTACTGGTACTCGTCTGCCATCTACGTTGATTACATATGGTTGACGCAGAACTCTGTGGTCGTCTCCGCCTATTACTGCACTTACTCCGCACATTTGCCTGTCAAATTCAAACCCTGCGTGCGAGAGAACTATTTGAATATCAGATTTTTCGTAAACTTCTTCTGTCATTCTTTCAACTGCAAGTACAGGGTCTTCAAAAAGATAACGGGTTGTAAAGTCGAAGTTTCTGTCCCATGGTTTTGGCGAAGTAACGCCGATTATTGCAATGTTTATATCTTGTTTTGTTACTATAATGTAGGGTTCAAATCCTTCTACAATTTCGCCGTCAAGAGTTGTATTGCCTAGAAGTATTGGAAAGTTTGCGTATTGCAGCATTGGGTGCTGTGATACATGAAAAAACTCTCTATCGTTGCGCGGAAAATCGTTGTTGCCAAAGGCTAGTGCGTCGTATCCCATTGCGTTCATTATTGCAATTTCTGTTGCCCCGTGAAGTGCTTCAAATGGGCCGCGTCTGTATATGTCGCCGCCGTCTAGTAGCAGTACATTTTCTCTTTCGGCGCGTACTTCGTTTACTATGGTTGCATATCTTGGTACGTTGTGAAGTATTCCGTGCCAGTCGTTGGTGTGTAGTATTGTTAGATGAAATTGGTTTAAGCCGTATATATTAAGAGGTTCTTCCTCTTCATATAAATCGACTTCGTTTGGCGTTTCTTCGGGTACGTAGGTTTCTTCATTGTAGCCCGTTTGGTTATACTCGTCTTGGCTGTATTCGTATGCACTAGAATGTTCATATGCTACAAATTCATCCGTTTCGACGGCATCTGATTGACAGCCTGTTGCGAAAAAGATAAAACCTGTGCATAACAATAGAGCTACCCATTTTTTTTGTTTCATTAAAATCCCTCCACATTAGGTTTAACTTTGCTTTGCGCTGTTGCTTTCGCACCCATTTTAGCAACTTCTGGAGATTCTAGCAACACGCCTAAATCTATCCCAAAGCTTAAGATACAGTTTCTTTAATGGCCTCAAATGCTTCATTTATAATTTTCATATCTCTATTAAAATACTCTCGTTCGTTTTCATCTAACAACTCATCTATTGATACACTATCCCAAAGTTTTAATAATCTCTTATAATCAATTATGAAAGGCTCCACGTTACCCTCATAATCAGCTAATTTTACAAGAGCTTCACTATAAATAGCCAAAGCTCTTGCATTTTTCTTACCAATTAATAATGGCCGAAAATCAAAAAAACATTCTGCTACTGCTGCATCGCACGCCAAATTTTCGTTAATCATAGCTGCGCAAAACGTATCATTAACAAGATATTTGTACTCAAAATACTCGCTCATAACTAACCCCTCCATTTTTTTAGAATCTATACGGAATGCCGAAAACATTTACCGACGACGAGCTAAGTCTGCGGGCTTTTGCGCAGACTTGAGCGACAGAGGAGGTTAATGTTTTCGCACTTCCGTATATCCCAAAGCTTTTTCTGAAAATGCTTCATTTATAATTTTCATATCTCTATTAAAATACTCTCGCTCGTTTTCATCTAACAACTCATCTATTGATACACTATCACAAAGTTTTAATAATCTCTTATAGTCAATTATGAAAGGCTCCACATTACCCTCATAATCAGCTAATTTTACAAGAGCTTCACTATAAATAGCCAAAGCTCTTGCATTTTTCTCACCAATTAATAATGACTGAAAATCAAAAAAACATTCTGCTACTGCTGCATTGCACGCCAAATTTTCGTTAATCATAGCTGCGCAAAACGTATCATTAACAAGATATTTGTACTCAAAATACTCGCTCATAACTAATCCCTCTATTTTTTTATCAACTTGTTCATGTTCTGGTTTTCCTTGAGAATTTTATAAACTCGTATGGCAACCCCATATTTTCAGAATATTCGCGAATTTCTTCCTTCTCGTTATCAGACATTTCGTTATAGAAAGGGCGGTCTGATACCTTCCAGTATTTGTTTACATCATCTATCTTTAGAACATCTCCCCATGGTGCGGTATATGATTCTCCAACCTTGTATTTGCCGACTTCCTTATATACTCGCGTGGTATAACAATACCCGAGTTTATCTAAGTAATTTTGAATACTCTCATGCTCATATTCTGGGAATGATATAGGGTGCGTGTCCATTAGTGTCATCATAGCTTGTGCCACGTAAATCAACTCCTATCATGCAAATCATAATGTGACGTAAAGCGTTTGTCAATCATGTTCACATGATATACTATCTTCGAGGTGAGTTTATGCAAATTAACAGGCTATTTGAGATTGTGTATCTATTGATGGATAAAAAACAAGTAACTGCAAATGAATTAGCTTTGCACTTTGAAGTTTCTAAGCGAACTATTTTGCGCGATATAGACACGCTTACCGCCGCAGGGATTCCTATTTACACAACGCAGGGTAAAGGTGGCGGAATCTTTATCCAAGACAATTTTGTACTAAACAAAACCCTTGTTTCAGAGGGCGAACAAAATCAAATTCTATTTTTCTTGCAAAGCATGGCGGCAACAGAATTTATTGAAACTGAGCAAATACTTGGCAGATTGCGAAGCTTTTTTGCTAACTATAGCAAAGAATGGGTTGAAGTAGATTTTTCGCGGTGGGGGCATAGTGAATTAGACAATGTAAAATTTGAAATACTAAAGAATGCAATTATTAATGAGTTTGCTATTGCATTTGATTATATAAGTCCGTATGGCGAGTACAAAGGACGTGAAGCATATCCTCTAAAATTATCATTTAAATCAAAAGCGTGGTATTTGCAATCGTTCTGCCTAACCGAAAATGATTATAGGATATTTAAATTCTCACGGATAAGCAATATAACGGCTTTAGACAAGCATTTTAATGGCAATAATTACAACACGCCAAAAATAGAACCTGTTGACAATATTTCAGAACCCTGTTTCGTGGACGTTAGACTTTTAATTTCTTCACAGGCAAAATATCGTTTTTATGATGAATTTCCCGAAGGCGACATTACCGCCAATGAAGATGGAACATTTACAATACGAATGACACAGGCGCAATGGATATGCGACTACATTCTTTCATATGGTATTGCAGTTGAAGTATTAGAACCAAAATATATTCGTGACCAAGTGCTAGACCGCATAGAAAAAATTAGAAATAAATATTTGTCCAGAACATGACGCACTGTTGTCACCTTATGTATGTTATGCTTTGGCGGTGGTGATGAAGAAATATCAGAAGCCCAAATCTAAACATTGTGGAGGAGATTATTATGCAAGAGAAATTTTGCGAAAGCTGCGGTATGCCCATGGGTGAAACCGACGAAATGTACGGAACCGAATCAAACGGAAGTAAAAGCGTTGATTATTGCAAGCATTGTTATGACAATGGTGCATTTACCAACCCAAATGCCACACTAGATGAAATGATTACTATGGTTGCTTCCATGATGGTTAAAGACTTTGGATTTTCACCAGAAGATGCTAAAGAGCAATGCAACGCTGGAATCCCTAATCTAAAACGCTGGAAAGCTGTATAAAAGCAGCACAGCCGCATTTCGACGACGACATATATTGGCAAGCCACACATACATCTGGAAGCCAGATGCCGTTTCCAAGGCAACGAAAACCAGCCCCTCAAATTTTGAAGAGGGCTGTTTTTTTGTTGCTTTGAAAACGATATGTGGGTTGTTTTAGGAAAAAATTTGTTGACATAAGCACGCTTGATGTTAAAATACATTTTGGACTTATACTTATATTTTGTCGAACTTTAAATTTCTGAGAGGTTATGAAAATGAGCGACATAATACCAAGCCTAGGCAATTTTCACGAATATGTAGCAAACCTATCAGCGATATTTCAAAGCGCAGGGGAAGACACGCTTTACAGCCGCTTGAAAGCCTCTATTTTATTGTGCGAAATAACAATCAACACAGAATATTTATCCGCAAATGCAAAAATATTTTCAAATACGTAGCAGAAATCGCAATACATACTACGGCGCGAAAGAACTAGCCGCCCAAAGCGTAACCGACGGAAAATACGAAAAACTTTTACATGACGATTTAAAAATTTTGAAAGATTTCCTGCTAATCAAAACCCCATCAGCCCTATGCGAATAAGTTGATAGTGTCCTATGTAACATAACATCTATTGTGTCGCATACGACGAGCAAAGCCCCAATTTTGCAGGGGTTTGCAACATATAAATCTCCATTCTGGCGTTGCTGGCACAAATAGGAATGAAAGAGAAGTGCCGCAAGCCTTGTAATTTAGTTGTGATTCAGATACAATCAAGGCGATTTTTATTAAGTCGCTCCTGGTATCATTCGGTTTTTTGCTATGGGGAAACTTTCGTGATATGTAGGTGCCGCGACGCAATGTTTGACCACCATAGCAACCCCATACTGTAATTGAATTTCGCCCCGCAAAGGGCTTTCTTTGCGTTCATCGAGCGTCCAAAAACCTTCTTTCACACTAACTTGCCGAAGAAACCCGCCCACGGTTGGAGGGTTATATCGCATCGGAACAACGTGTAAACGCCGTAATTGACGGCATGAGGGAGGAAACCAGAGGTTGGGGCAGTGGCAAGAAGCCCCACACTATTATTGAAATACCCAACATGACCAGCGAGCAAGCCATGACCGTATTAAAAACGGCACAGGATAGTGCCAAAAATGCGGCGAGTGCCAAGAAGTCCAGAGAAAGCCGCGATACAGCCATCGCAGAAAAGAACACCGCTGTTGTGGAGCGTGATGCCGCTGTTAAAGCAAAGGCAACCGCTGAAGCTGAAACCCAAAAATATAAACAGCTTTACAGTCAAGCCCAAAACTCTACGTCCGACTTGATTTCACAACTAAGCCACCAAAAAAGCGAAGCCAAACGCTGGGAGGGCAATTATAATAATCTGTACAGCCAGCACGTTAAGTTAAAGAGGAGCAAAGGGTTGGCGATTGAATAATGACTAAAAACTCCGCAAGGCAAACCACCCTCGAACCGAACATTCATTCTGCAACAGGTCGGCATTTATGCTCTACTACGGATAGGATTTATTTTGTGCGCCGCCTACTGCTTGTGGTGGTAGGCGGTAGTATTTATATACTCTGTAGAAACCAAAAACCTAAGCAAGCAAATTTTATGCGGCTTAGGTTTTTGGTATTAAAGTTTCTTTTCGTTCTTTTTGATTCTAACTCTCTTTTGATAAGTATGAGATATTAGCGCACTGGCAATAGAAGCTATCCCTACACCACAACTTATAAGGCCCCAAGTGCTACCGCTGATAACAATAACAATCCCAAACACTATAAGCCCTATGCCTACAAATAGATTTATACGGTTGCCTATATACATCATTTCACCTCCACTTTTGTAACGTCACTTTGCTCTATTATTCCTAGAGCCAGCGTTTTGCTTGTTTGTTCCATTTTTCATTCTCCTCTTGATTTTATTTGCGGTGCGTTTTTCTTGACTGAGTTAATCATAAAGTATATACTTGGTATAGAGTCAAGCGCAAATTTCAAGATTGGAGAAAAAATTTATGAGCCGTGAAAATGAGTTGTTGTCCATTGGAGAAGTGGCTAAGATGACAGACATAAGCATTCAAGCCTTGCGTTATTATGAGCGTAAAAATATAATTAAGCCGATATATATCAACTCCGATTCGGGGTATCGCTATTACGCACCAAGCCAAATATATTTTATCCAGTTAATCAGTAACTGTGTGAGCCTTGATATACCGCTCAAAGAATTAGAGGGTGTATTTAATTCGGACAGCATGGACGGTTTGCGTGAATTTATTGAAAGAAACAAGAACGTAGCTGAAAAAAAGGCTAAGTTCATAAACGCAAGTATAAACGGCTACAATGCAGTATTGGAAAGAATGGAACTTGCAAACCTCTATAATTTTGGTGAAATTCATTCCAGGCAGTATCTCGAAAAGACTTATTTCCTAAAGCCACTAAAGTCACCGCAAAAAAACGAAAACCGATTAAAGTTATTTCTTGAAATGGCACAAGAGTTTTACGGCGAAAATTTTAACCGTACAACGATTGAAGAT
>Ga0123355_10015227_pt1 | contig 12073 bp, 13 predicted proteins | sample TergutEmb28metaG_3_FD_89872 | JGI IMG/M metagenome (GOLD analysis project Ga0123355, IMG submission 89872) | Embiratermes neotenicus P1 segment gut microbial communities from Petit-Saut dam, French Guiana - Emb289 P1 | ecosystem: Host-associated > Arthropoda: Insects > Digestive system > Gut ... | reverse complement strand
TTGCCGACGTCGCCGTAGCCGCAGACGACGGCGACCTTGCCGCCGATCAGCACGTCCGTCGCGCGGTTGATGCCGTCCACCAGCGAGTGCCGGCAGCCGTACTTGTTGTCGAACTTCGACTTGGTCACCGAGTCGTTGACGTTGATGGCGGGGAACTTCAGCGTGCCCGCCTTCGCCATCTCATAGAGGCGGTGCACGCCGGTCGTGGTCTCCTCGGTGACGCCCTTGATGCCGGCGGCCATCGCCGTCCACTTGCCTGGCGTCTCCTTCAGAGCCTGTGTCAGCGCATCGAGGATGACGCGCCACTCGTCCGGGTCGTCGTCCTTGGCGGCCGGGACCGCGCCCGCCGCCTCGAACTCGGCACCCTTGTGCACGAGCAGCGTCGCGTCGCCGCCGTCGTCAAGCAGCATGTTCGGGCCGGTCTCGCCCTCCCAGGTCAGCGCCTGCTGGGTGCACCACCAGTACTCCTCCAGCGTCTCGCCCTTCCAGGCGAAAACCGGGGTGCCCTTGGGGTCGTCGACGGTGCCATCCGGGCCGACGACGACTGCGGCCGCCGCGTGGTCCTGGGTGGAGAAGATGTTGCACGAGGCCCAGCGCACCGTGGCGCCGAGCGCTACGAGGGTCTCGATCAGCACCGCGGTCTGGATGGTCATGTGCAGCGAGCCGGTGATCCGGGCCCCCGCTAGCGGCTGGGTGGCGGCATACTCCGCCCGCACTGCCATCAGGCCCGGCATCTCGTGCTCGGCGAGGCGGATCTCACGGCGGCCGAAGTCGGCGAGCGACAGGTCGGCGACCTTGTACGAGAGGGTGTCGGGCATGCAGACTCCTTGATTCCATCGTGGTTGGGCGCGGTAACCGCGTCACAGGACGACGGTACGGCAGCCATGGCCCGGCTCGCACGCTGGGGCCGCTCTTTCTGACATCAGAATGTTAGATTAGTGGTTATGCGCATTACCGAGGCGGCCCGCAGGCTGGACATGACCCCGCGGATGCTCCGGTACCGGGAGTCGCTCGGGCTGCTGCCGCCGCTGCGGCATGCCGTCCGCCGGGCGTCAGACGCCCGGGTCGGTGACGCCCGGGTCGGTGGCGCCCGGGTCGGTGCCGGGCGCGTCGCCCCCAGGCCGGCTGGCGCGCAGCCCGCCGCGGTCCCCTCCGACCCGCCGCTGGCGGGCCTGCACCGGCAGTTCACCGATGCGGACCTCGCCGCGGTTGCGCTCGGCGTGTCGCTGGAACGACGGTATGACATCAGCCCCGTCGCGCTGGCGTTCGGTATCCGGGTGCTTGCCGATCCGCGGGTTCGTGCGGAGGTGGCCGAGCTCGGCCGTCGCATCGGCCGGATTCAGCCGCCGCCCGCCAGGGCGCTCGACTTCGAGCAGGAGCGCGCGCAGCGGCTGCTCCGCCTCGGCGAGGCCGCTCCGACCCCCGCTGCCGCACCGCGCCGCAGGGCATTCTGACCACTTAGCCTGGGCTGGTGGCCCTGCACGAGCTGTCGCGCGCGGACGCGCGCCGTGTTGCCATCCGGGCGCAGCTGCTGGACGCGAGGCGGCCCGACGGGCTCCTCGACGTGGTGCGGCACCTCACGCTGCTGCAGCACGACCAGACGGCGGCGGTTGCCCCGAGCGCCGATCTCATTGCCTGGAGCCGCCTCGGCTCGGACTACTCGCCCAGGGAACTGGCCGGCGCGCTGACGGACCGTACGCTGATCGAGCTGCACGGGATGGTACGGCCCGCCGAGGACCTGGCGCTCTACACCGCCGACATGGCCGAGTGGCCCGGGCCCGGGCCGTTACGCGGCTGGCAGGAAGCGCATCTGAGGTGGCTCGAGGCCAACGACGCCTGTCGCCTGGATGTTCTGCACCGGCTCGGTTCTGACGGCCCGCTGGCAGCACGCGACCTGCCGGACACCTGCGCGGTTCCGTGGCGGTCCACGGGCTGGAGCAACAACCGTAACGTCGGCAAGCTGCTGGACATCCTGGTGCTTCGCGGCGAGGTCGCGATGTCGGGGTGGCGAGGGCGCGTCCGACTGTGGGACCTGGCCGAGCGCGTCTACCCGGACGAGCCCAGCATTCCTGTGGGAGAGGCGCGCCGTCGCCGCGACACAAGCCGACTGCGATCCCTCGGCATCACCAGGCCATGGCCCGAGTGCAGCAACGACTCTTCAGAAGTGGGCGAGGCTGGCGAGCCGGCGGTGGTCGAGGGCGTCAAGGGCCGCTGGCGGGTGGATCCTGCCCAGCTCGGCCAGCCGTTCTCGGGACGCGCGGCGCTGCTATCGCCCCTCGACCGGCTCGTCTTCGACCGGAGGCGGCTGGCAGAGCTGTTCGAGTTCGACTATCAGCTGGAGATGTACAAGCCAGCCGCACAGCGGCGCTGGGGCTACTTCGCCCTGCCGATCCTGTACGGCGACCGGCTCGTCGGCAAGCTCGACGCGACCGCCGACCGTGCCGCCGGTGTGCTGAGGGTCGATGAAGTGCACCAGGACGTGACGTTCACCAGGTCGATGACTGCGGCTATCGATCAGGAGATCAAGGATCTGGCGAGCTGGCTCGGGCTAGACCTGATGCTGGCGGATTCCGGCCGCTGACGCAGCTTCAGTGTCGGCCGTCCGCGATAGGCTGCCGGTGCTCGGGAAGGGAGGCCGCGATGCCGCCGCAGGAGCCAGTGCGCAGGGATGAGCTCGGCCGTCTCGAGCAGCGAGTGACACAGCTGGAGGATCGGGTCGAGTCGGAGTCTGGCCTGCGGGCGATGATGGACCTCGATCAGTCCAGGATCATGGCCCGGCTGGACGCCCAGGACCGGCTGCGCCAGGCGCTTGCGGACACGCAGAGCGACCACACTGCGGCCCTGAGCCACCACACTGCACTGCTCAGCGATCACACTGCCCGTCTGGCCCGGCTCGAGGACGGCCAGCAGCGCTTGGAGGAAGGACAGCGGCAGCTGGTGCACACCGTGGGAACAGTGCGGGACGGCATCGAGACGATCCTCGTGCTGCTGCGCGACGCCGAGTGAGGGCCGCCGGGGCCCCGGTTAGCCCACGGCCGGCGGGATGACTACCACCATCGTCAGGGTGACGGGATTGCGGCTGTCGTTGGCGTAGCGGTGGTGCAGGTCACCGGGAAACCTGGCGGACTCGCCCGGCCCGAGCTGGTACTGCCGGCCCGCGACCGTGACGGTCAGCTCGCCTGACTGGACCCAGGCCAGCTCCCGCGTTCCCGGCGCGTGCGCGTCCCCGCCAAACTCCTCGCCCGGCTCCAGCTCCCACTGCCACAACTCGGCCGCCCACGGCGGCGGCGTGGCGGCGATGATCGTGCCGGTCCCGCCGTTCGCGCCCCGCCAGAGCACGCGCGCGTCTGCGCGTCCGCTCAGCCGGACTACCGACTCATCCGCCCCCTCGAGCAGGCGTGTCACGGGCACGCCGAAGGCGTCGCCGATCCGCGCGAGCGTGCCCAGGTTCGGGTTGGAGCGGCCTTGCTCCAGCGCCACAAGGACGCCCTTGCTCACCCCGGAACGACCAGCGAGGTGGTCGAGCGACCAGCCGCGCTCGGCCCGCAGGCCCGCCACCGTCCGGGCGAGCGCGCCCGACAGGCCGGCTGCGTCGGTCGTCTCGGACATCTCGCTGCCCTTCTTTCGGCGGCGGCTCGGCGGGCGCCGCCGCGGCGCGCCGTTCCGCGGTGACCCCGCGGCAACACTCGCCGCTCCGGTCGGTACAATGAACTATATGGTTCAGTACACCGACCAGCCATGCTGATCGTCCTCGCCCTCGGCGCGGCGCTGCTCTACGGTAGCGCCGACTTCCTGGGCGGCGCTGCCACCCGGCGCGCCGCGCTGGTTGGCGTGCTGCTGACCTCGGCGCTCGCGGCGGTCGCGGTGCAACTGCCCGCCGCGCTGCTGGCGGGCGGCTCGCCACGGGCCGCCGGCATCGAGTGGGGCCTCGCGGGCGGCGCGGCCGGCGGCATCGGCCTGATGTTCTTCTACGCCGGCCTCGCGGCCGGGCCGATGAGCGTGGTATCGCCGGTCGCCGCGCTCGTCTCGACGGTGCTGCCGGTCGGCGTCGCGGTCGCGCAGGGCGAGCGGCCGGGACCTGCCGTGTATGCCGGCGTGCTGGTCTGCCTGATCGCCACCGTGCTGGTGAGCTCGGGTGCCGCTGGCTCGCCGGCGCACGCGGAGCACGAGTGGCGGCACCGCGCGCGCGGCGTCGCCCTGGGCGTCGCGAGCGGGGCGGCGTTCGGGTTGTTCTTCCTGTTCATGCGGAACGGCGGCGAGAGCGGCGCGCTGTGGCCGGCCCTCGCCTCGCGCAGCGCGGGCCTGGCCATCTACCTGACGATCGCCCTGGTGGCGAGGGCCAGGCCGGTCGGCTGGCGGACAGGTGGCTGGCCGCTGTTCGCGGCGGCCCTCGGCTCCGGGGCCCTCGACGCCGGCGCCAACGTCTGCTACGTGCTGGCGACCAGGGCGGGACTGTTCGGGCCCGCGGTCGTCCTCACGTCGCTCTACCCCGCGGTGACTGTCCTGCTGGCCCGCGTGGCCCTGCGCGAGCGGATGCAGCGTGCGCAGCAGGCCGGACTGGTACTTGCCGCCGTCGGCATCGTGCTGATCGCCGGCTGAATCCGGTAGCGCTTCGAGCCCGGCGGCCCGCGGCCTCAGGCCCTGGCGGTATCGCGGAAGTAACCGGCCGGCGTGACCCCGGTCTCGCGGCGGAACGCCTGCACGAACGCGCTGTCGGATTCGTAGCCGACGCGGCGCGCCACGTTGCTGACAGGCTCGCCATCGGCGAGCGCGTGCAGCGCCGTCTGAACGCGCAGCAGCGTGCGCCAGCGACCAAAGCTCACGCCGGTGTCCGCGAGGAACGCCCGTGCGAGGGTGCGCTCGCTCGCGCCGACGGCATGACCCCACGCGGCGAGGGTCCGGTCATCGGCGGGGTTGGCGGCGAGGCCATCAGCGACGCGCCTGGCCCGGTCATCGGCCGGGGTCGGCACCACCACCGTGGTCATGGCGACGGGCTCCAGCAGATCGACGAGAACGGCCTCGGCGTTCGCGCGCCGTGCGGGAGTCAGGTCCCGGCTCTCCAGGTAGCCGATCAGCTCGGCCAGCAGCGGGCTGGCGGCGACCGGTGTCGCCTCCGGCCACGCGACTGCGCAGCGTTCCGGGCGGACGTAGGCCGAGCGCATCGTGGCCGCGCCCGCGGCGAGCGTCTCGTGCCGCAGGCCGGCGGGGATCCACAGCGCGCGGGTCGGCGGCAGCACCCACGTCGAGGAGTCGGTGCGCACCGTCAGCACGCCGCTGGCCGCCCACGCCAGCTGATGATCGGGGTGAGTGTGCCAGTCGAAGACGAGTCCGGGGGGCATGGGAAAGGTGGCCACAATGACCGCTGCATCGTCAGCAATGTCTGCCGCGCAGTAGTCGCCTGGCCGGGATGCCTGACCGTCCTGCGACACAGCTTGGCAGCCTACGGCATTGGCGCGGCCCTGAGGCATTCCTAGCGTTGCTGCCATGAATGAGAACCACGCCCGCCTGTGCCCGAGCCCGGAATGGGCACAGCACATGCGGCAGGATGTCCTCCCCGTGCTCACCCGCGACGTCGACCTCGGCAGCGCGATGCTGGAAATCGGCCCGGGTCCCGGCGCGGCGACCGGCTGGCTCGCCGAACGGGTGTCGAAGCTGACGGCCGTCGAGCTGGACCCGGAAGCCGCCCGGCTGCTCGCTGACCGGTACACGGGCACCAACGTCGAGATTGTCACCGGCAGCGGTACCGAGCTCGACTTCCCCGCCGCATCGTTCGACTCCGTCGGCTGCTTCACGATGCTGCATCACGTGCCCACAGCAGCCCTGCAGAACTCACTCCTCGCCGGGGCCTTCCGGGTGCTGCGGCCTGGCGGGGTCCTCATCGGCTCAGACAGCCTCGCGAGCGACGAACTCCACGAGTTCCACGCCGGGGACACCTACAACCCGATCGAGCCGGCCTCGCTGCTGACCCGGCTGCAGACGCTCGGCTTTGCCCCGGTCACCGTGATCGTGAACTACTCGGTGCTGTTCATCGCCGGCAAGCCCGGCCAGGATAAGCACGCCGACTGGCCGGCCAGGGACGGCGCCCCGTGAGCACAGCCAGCACAGCCAGCACAGCCAGCACACTGCGCTCGGCGAGCCTGCGCCGGGCCATCGCCGGCCTTATCGGGCTGGCAGCTGCCGAGGAGCAGCGCCTTGCCGCGACGGCGGACCCGGCCGAGCCGGGCAGCGCCGACTGCTGGGCCGCTCTGCCAGCCATCGCGCACAACACCGAGTTCCGGAATCAGCAAGTGACGCGGCTGCGCGCCGTCCGGGCCGGCGCGACGCCGCCCGAGTTCGCCGCGGCCGACCATCAGTCGGCCGCGCTCTATGCGGAGCTGTCGGCGCTGCCCGCTGGCGAGGTGGCCGCGGCGAGCTGGGCGTCGGCGGGTGACTTGCTGACCGAGCTGACGCAGACACTGGATGAGGACCTGCTCGACCCGGCCCGCAACCCCTGGCTGCGGGGGCGCCAGCTCTGGCTGCAGATCATCGTCCGGGGGTTCTGGCACCCGGCCGGCCATCTCGGTGAGTACTACGTGCACCACGGCCAGGCCGGGCAGGCGGTTGCGCTAGCCGAGCACGCGGTGGCAGTGGCGGGATACCTCGGCGCGCCGCCGCCGGCTCGCGGCATGGCCAGCTACAACCTCGCGTGCGCGTACGCGGCAGCCGACCGGCTCGACGCAGCCGCGGCAGCGCTCGAAGCCGCGATGGCGCTCAACGGCGACCTGCGGGCCAACGCCGCCCGTGACACTGACCTCGCGGGAGTGCGCGATAGCGGATGGCTTACGACGGCACTCGCCGGCTAGCCCGCGCGACCTGCCGGGGCAGGGAGACCACTAATCGGCGTTCTTGCGATTGGCGCGGCGAGCCTGCGCTGCCGAGCGCCACGACAGGCGCCGCGCCGCCCGTGCCGCGTGGATGGCCGGATCGGCGACGTCGGCGCGCTCGGCCTGATAGATGTCCGGCTCGAGGAAGATCAGCTCGGCGATCGGGACCGCGGCGCGGATCCGCTGCTCGGCCGCGTCGATGCCCGCCGCGATGCTCTCAGCCGTGTCGTCGTGCAGCACCGCGATCTTGGCAGCCACCAGCAGCGTCTCCGGGCCGATATGCAGGGTGCGCAGGTGGATGACCCGCCGCACGTCCGGCCCGCTCTCGATCGCCCTGACGATCGCGGCCTGCATGCCGGGACTTGCCGACTCGCCGATGAGCAGGCTCTTCATCTCGGTGGCCAGGACCACCGCCACGCAGCCAAGCAGCACGCCGATCGCGATAGAGCCGGCCGCATCCCACCGGTCGTCGTGCGTGAGCGTCGCCACCGTGACGCCGATGAGCGCGAGCACCAGGCCGCACAGGGCCGCGACGTCCTCGAGCAGCACGGCGGGCAGTTCGGGGTTCTTAGTGCGGCGGATGAAGGTCAGCCAGCTGGCCCGCCCGCGGCTCGGGCCGACCTCGCGAACAGCGTTCCAGAGCGAGAACCCCTCGAGCACGATGGCGACACCGAGCACTGCGAACGCGACGACCGGTGATGTCAGCTTCTCTGGATGCTGGATCCGCTGGATGCCCTCGTAACAGGAGAAGACGGCGCCAACGGTGAACACCACCACGGCGACGAGGAAGGCGTAGAAGTAGCGCTCGCCGCCGAACCCGAACGGGTGCTCCCTCGTCTCCTGCTGTCGCGCCCGCCGGCGGCCGATCAGCAGGAGTGCCTGGTTGCCGGAGTCGGCGAGCGAGTGGACGCCCTCCGCGAGCATCGAGGCAGAGCCGGTGATGGCAAAGGCGATGAACTTGGTGAGCGCGATGGCCAGGTTCGCGCCCAGGGCAGCCAGGATGGCGCGCAGTCCGCCACCATGCTCGCTGCTATCGGCAGGGGCAGGCGCTCCGCCGGCGGCGATGTGCCCTCACTCCCGGACGCTACCCGCCGCGGGGTCGCGAGCCTCATCGATCAGGAGGACCGGTATGTCGTCGCGCACCGGGTAGGCCAGACCACACTCGGCACTGGTGCAGACGAGTTCACTGGCAGCGTCATCGACCCGGAGCGGCGCATGACACTTCGGGCAGGCCAGAATCTCCAGCAGCCAGTCTTCGATCTTCATGAGCCTCTCCATCGTCATCCCGCCGAGGATCTGCGGGGGTTCCGCGGGTCGCCGCCGGCTGGTAGCTGCACTCGCGCGCACCAGGGATCTTACCGGGGTGGCCGGCGCTGCTCACCGCGCCATGGCGTGACGTCACATCAGGAGGGAACGGGGTCGCCCCTGGCGCATCACGCCGCTCCGGGTCGCGGCCGAGCGGGCTAGTGAACCCGGCCGCCATCGGACGGCGCGGACCGGAGCACTCGCAGGTGCCCCCGGCGGAGGACCTCGACACCCTGCCCGGTGGGCTCCGCGGGGGTACGCGGCGTGGCCGCCTCCCGGACCGCATTCGCCAGCGCCTCGATGTCCTCCGTCACCGTCGCCTCGTCTGGCGGCGGGGCCACCGGCAGCCTGACGACATCCCAGCCGCGCGGCGCTGTCATTCGGTCGGCGTGCCGGTCGCACAGGTCGTAGCAGTGCGGCTCTACGAACGCCGCAAGCGGACCCAGCACCGCTGTCGAGTCACGGTAGACGTAGGTCAGCGTGTAGACGGCTGCCCGCTTACAGCCCGGGCGGGAGCACTGCCGAGCAGGCACCGGGGTCACCATCTCCGGTCAGGCCGGCAACCGGCCTGATCCGGCACGCCGTGCCAGGCGAGGTTGCGATGATCGCTACAACGGCTGACGGTATCGAGCGCAGGGCGTTAACGCCACCACCCGGGGCACACTGCGCGATCGTGTCTCCGGCTGCCAGATCAGCGGCTGGCCCTCCGCGCGCTACGCTCGGGAACTGTGCGTGACGAGGAGGGCACCGGCAGGCCGCCAAAAGGCCCGGTGCGGCGGCGCGACCGGCATGGCCGGGGCCTGCGCGGCTCGCTGGTGCCGCCGGGCGTCCCGCTGCACCGGACCCGGTCGCAGCGGTTCGACGACCTGGTTCTCCTGGCTGTCTCGCAGCTGGAGCCGCGCTGGGAGGCGGAGCTGTCCGGCATCGAGTTCGGCGTCGAGGAGATCCCGCGTGTCCTCCCGGACGACGGCGACCCCGACCCGGTGCCGCTAGCCCGGCTCGAGCCAGGCAGTGCCCGGCTCGGCCGGGGCGGGGCCGGACCCGCAGGCGGCGAGCCGGCGGGCGGTACTCCGCTGCCAGCGCCGCGGGACACCGCCGGCCAGCGTGATGCGCCCGACCAGCCTGCCCGGATCGTGCTCTACCGGAGGCCGTTGCTCGCGCGGGCGGACGGCGAGGAGGAACTAGCCGAGCTCGTGCTCGATGTCATTGTCGAGCAGTTCGCGCACTGGCTGGGAGTCGACCCGCAAACCGTCGACCCTGGCTATCCCGCCGAGGAATGACGCGCCCGCCGCTCCGGGCGCGCGCTAGCTGCTGCCGAGTATCGCGCTCAGTGACTCGCTGACGCCCGGAAGCGGGATCGAGGTCAGCGAGCTGGGCACGGGCATGATGGACAGCACCGACCCGCCAGTGTTGATGATCCTCCCGGCGTACACCGGGCCTGAGCCGGCGAGCGGAGTGATCACGAGCATGACCTGGCTCGCCCTCGTCCCCGCAGGCGGCCCTTCCGTCACGACGACCGACGATTTCGCGGGAATCTGGACCATGCGACCAGTTGCCGCGGACGCTGGCGTGGTCGCGGTCGCCGTGCTGATCCGGACCGTGGCCGCCTTGCCCGGCGCGGAGAGCACGAGCACTGTGCCGGCCGGGTTGGCGGCCAGCACCCCTTGCTCGAGCACCTGACCGGCGCTCGCCGCCAGCGCCCCGGCCGACCCGGCGGGTCCGCCCGATACCTGCATCACTGCGACGACGGGGACGCTGGAGGAGATCGACAGCGCACCCGGGATGCCGGCCAGGGACGGCAGCGGGATGTCCGACACCGACCCGCCGAGCAGATCGATACCGGTCCCGCCGGTGGGCTGGTACGAGCCTCGCTCGGTGACAGCCGTGATCTTGATCTGCGCCGCTCCGGCACCGGGCACCGCGACGTAGAGGTCGCGGGCGCCGGGTGCCGCCGGCAGGCCTGGTATGACCAGGTGCCGGGCCGGTGCCTGCACGACTGGCAGCCAGATGCCGGCCTGGCCCGTGGTGTTGGTTTCCCGCACTGCTGCGGCAACCTGGCCGACGGTCGTGCTGACGTTCAGTGCCATGATCGCGGCGCCTTGCAGGAGGCCGCTCAGCGACTGGACCACTATGCCGTGCGGGGGCACGGTGATGCCGTTGTCGGCGTTGCCGAGCACCGGCGGACCCTTGGAAGCGTCCGTCAGCACCTGGACCTGAGCGTCAGCCGCCGTGCTGCTGGTGTTCGACAGGTACAGCTGGATCGTGGCCGCCGACTTCTGGCCGGGCCCGGCGAACCAGAAGCTCGTGCCGGGCGCACTGCACTGCGCGGTGGCGAGCCCGCCAGGGCCGGTCTGCTCGACCTCAAGGCCCTGGGCCAGCGCTCCGGTCGCGCTCACCTGGACGCCGCCACGAGCCGCCTGAGTACGGACGCCCGGGCTCGACCCGGCCTGCCCGGCCTGCTCAGCGGGTGTCAGCGCGGGGGCGAGGGAAACCGGGGACGCCTGCAGCACGCCAGGTCGCGTCAGCGTGGCAAGAACTATGCCGGGAGACGTGCTGCCGACCGGCGACAGCCCGGTCACGATCGCCGACCCTGTAGTGGCCGAGCCGGGGGCCGCAGCCACGGCGAGCGCCGAGGCAGTCGGCCCGGCCGAGCCGGGGGCGGGACAAACCCGGACTGCCCTTGAGACCTCGACGCGGCTGGCACCGGCAGAGCGGGCCGCTCTGCTCGCCGGGTGGCCGATCCGCGCCAGTCCGTAGATGCCCGCCAGGACGACCACGACCACGACGGCGAGGGCGACCCGGCGCAACTGGCCTGCGCTCATCGACGCTCCCCGTCCTCGCCGGAGTCCGGGGCTGGCCAGCCGCGGCCCGCCCGGTCGCGCCTGCCGCGCCGGTCACGATGGATCTCACCAGAGGGCGGCTGTGAATCCCGGTCGTCTTCGTCCGGGCCTGGCCGCGGCCGGGCACGCCGGCCGCGGTCCTGTGGCCAGCCCTGCTGTGACTGGTCCTCCGGCCAACCGGACTCCTGGCTCCGGTCAGACCAACGCGCGCCTTGCCCGCCGCTGCTGTGGCTGCCACGGCGCCGGTGACCAGCCGGCGTCCGCGGAGTGGCCGGCTCGCTGCCGTAACCGGTCCCCCGACCGTCGTCGCCCCGGCGTCCCGGTGGTTGTCCCCCGTAGCCGGCAGCGCTGTCGCGCGGCGCGTAATCCCGCGGGGCGTAGTCCCGGGGCGCGTAATCCCGCGGCGCGTAGTCCGGCGGGGCGTAGTCCGACAGGGGATCCCCTGACTGACGCACCGGATAGTCAATCTCGTAGCGCGACCCGGATGGGGAACGCAATCCGGGGCGCTGGCTCGGGTAGCCGTCGGAGGCGCCGGCCCGTGCGGCCGGAGACGCTGGTTCATCGAAGGTGCCGGACGGTGACGGCGCTGACCGGCCCACCCGGCCGGCCGCGCTGTCCCGCTGAGCGGCGGGATCCCGCGGGTCGAGTGCAGGCGGCCGGCCGGCCGGGTCTGCCGGATACCTAGCAGCTGGCCGGCTCGTCAGCCGGTCGGCATCGGACCGCGCTGCCGTGAACACCTCGGTCGCCGATGCTGCCGCCCCGGCCGCGGTGCTGTCGGCGGTCGTTCCTGCGGCGCGGCCTGCTGCCCGCCGGCCGGCTCCGGCTGCATGCCGCCAGCCGGACCCGCGCTCAGCCGCTGCAGGGCCTCCGTCCGGTGCCGGACCCCCTGACCGCCCAGACAATCCGGTCAGCGCGGTCATGGCAGCCCGGCGTGATCCCGCCGGCGCGCCTGGCCGGCCGGCAGACCCGGCCCGGGCAGATCCGGCCCGGCCTCTGGCGGCCGGCTCACCTGCCCCGTCATCGGGCTGGCCGGCATCGGGCTGGCCGGCATCGGGCTGGCCGGCA
>Ga0123355_10015225_pt1 | contig 12074 bp, 4 predicted proteins | sample TergutEmb28metaG_3_FD_89872 | JGI IMG/M metagenome (GOLD analysis project Ga0123355, IMG submission 89872) | Embiratermes neotenicus P1 segment gut microbial communities from Petit-Saut dam, French Guiana - Emb289 P1 | ecosystem: Host-associated > Arthropoda: Insects > Digestive system > Gut ... | reverse complement strand
TTTTTCGGATTTTAACATTTTCTCGACTGTTCTGATTGGTTCTTCGTACCCCGGTTCGATAAGGAATGTGGTGAGGTACGCCTGGAACACTGTGCTGATCGCAACACTGTAGCACACCCAGCACAAGAAGAACAGACGTAGCGGTGCAGAGCGCGGCTGTGAGTTTACAGACATTGACAGTACGAAAAATATAATATTGGATGTGACAATACAAATGTTGGTGTAGGACTTGGATTGGTGCATGTGTGATTTGTGTCTGTAGTTCGAAATGCAGCTGACTGTAATGACAGCAAAGACCAGTGACAAAGCAAAATATATTCACATGTCTACAGAGAATATGTTGAAGAAACGGCGCCATCTTTGTTATCTTACTGCACACGGCTTGTTCCAGTCTAAACGTACACGCAGGTAGCGACGTGTCCGTTCCGTGAGATAATCCAGTGCAGAAGAATAAGCAGCAAATATTCCAGCGTATATGGATAGAGTGAACTTAGGCTTGTTATTTTGATTAGATCTTCATTATTGAATGTCATATTAAGGGAATTTGGATTTGTCTTTAACAGCTCAATTTCAATTAAATTCTTTAGACGTTTTAAGAGCCAGTGTTTTTATACCAAACTTGTTTAGTTGGGAACACGTAAGTGGGTTTTATTTCTACCAGAACATTTAGAGGATATCCGTGCAAATTCTTAACAAGACGTCCTCTTAATATGTTTCTTCCCCTAATATCACTCAATTTGTTACAGTAACACTTCCAACGGCACATTGCCTTCAGCTGGACTGCTTCCGTCTGAATTCTCATAAGGATACAAATTGTGCAGCTCCAAGTATGTGCTTTGTGCTGGAAATGTTTTTCGTTGCAGATCGTTGCTTGTGGGTTTATTTGACTCCAGGAAGAGGACAATAGCACGATAACTTGAAAAACCAAAAATTATTGAAAATTTATCTTTGAATAATGGTATTGTCCAAATGTTTTCAACATGACTTTACAGAGACCATGTATTTGCCTCTTGGATTCCGTGATAGCCACATAGCCACAATAGGCATTAACAGACAATTCAAACAACTGCCGCCATACACCTTAAATATGATCTTCCACATAAGTACGCCAGACGACTTACAAACTTCAAGATTACCCTACAGCTTATACTCTTGATTTCCTCTTAGTTTCGTTTTATATCGGCCCAAACGAATTTCTCTAGTTTATTGAGCACTCTGCCTTACGTATATTATTCTCCGCAAAACGTGCCACGTAGAAAACACAACTTTTTCTACACCAGGCCATCTTCTCTGTTTGAAACTGTGTAACAATATTTCCAGGCGCACACAAAATAATCTGTGGGATATTTATTGAAGGTCATATAGTTTCTACCTCCTATGTCAGTCATCATCGGGATAAATGTAGAAGAAAAAATATAAACTGCAAGTAATTATCGAGATGTAGGCGATATTGTGCTCATAATAATATATTAAATATATACAAATATATAAAGCCAAAGTCAATTGCAGAAGCCCTAAAGACAGAAAAAAACAACTGTATAATTAATACTAATTAAATAAATTTACAAAACAGTAAAATATTTAATTGTTTTGTCTTCTGTAAAATTACTGCCCTCATCCATTCCGACTCTCGTCCCATTTGTTCTATACGTTCCGTTTGGCTACAACATTCGTATTGTTACTGTCACACTCTTCTTCCTTTCCTTTAAGACTTTTCTTCTCTGGGGCTGGAATGTTAATTTATATGTCTGTTAAGCTAGATTTATTATTTACGTATGATAATATAAGAAAGAGTCCAGTGTCTTTTCTGATGTCGTTCGTTTGGAAATATCTTGAATGTTTCTCTAAACGGATGTGTTCATAAACTTAAATATTTTGCTTCTTTTGTTTTCAAATTTGCCTTCTTCCAACATTCCAATTTATTTCAGCCACATGAAGTGTTTACCCTTAAGTTTCTTATCTAATTAAGGCAATTCGCTTCAAAGTAAGGCAATTCGCTTCACGAGAACTAGGGCAAAGGGTCCACTAAATTATTCGTTAATGGGCACATTATACCGGAAGCGAGCATTTGTAAATATTTAGGAATAACCTTACGCAGCGACATAAGTTGGGCGGATCAATTCAACTACACGGCGAAAAAGGCCTGGAAAGCACTACATTTTACATTGCGTGTACTAAAAAATGGTAATAGTAATATCAAAAGTTTAGCCTACATGTCAATTGTAGTCCGATTCTTGAATATGGGGCAGCGTTTTGGGATCCGTACAGGGAGGGACAAATAAGTGCGTTAGACAGGGTGCAAAAGAAAGCGGCAAAATTTGCACATCGTACGAACAGTCCGATTTGGGAAAATTTGGCGTCGCGTAGTAAGTTATCGTGCATAAGTGCCCTCTTCAAAGCCTACTCTGGGGAACGCGCGTGGATGCCTATTGTTGACAGATTACAATGGCCACACTATATGAGCAGGGTGGATCATGAAAGGAAAATTAGGAGTAGGAGGCCAAGGACGGATATAAGGAAATTTTTTTTTTAAAAGGGACCATCCAACACTGGAACCAGTTACCGGCAGAAGTGTTAGGAATTCTCACCTGCAAACCAATCACTTTTAAAAAGAGGGTAAGGAAAGTGATAATTGAGTTGAATTAAAAGGAAGTAAAGTGTGGTGGAAATCATCGAAAAGTGTAGAGAAACGATGTATAGGGAAGTGAAAAGTGAAAAGTGAAGTGAAAAATTATCTAATATGTAGTGTATCGAAGTGAAATAAAGTGAAGTGGAGTGAATGAAGCAAAGTGAAGTGGAATGAGGTGAAGTGAAATGCAGTATAGGGAAGGGGGAACGGGTCGTTATGGAAAAGGTTTATAGGAGCAGTAAGTGATGAGAAGTGAAGAATTGGGGTGAATGCGTGAGCGAATTAATTACTTTAAAAATTACAAGAAAATGTAGACAGTACTCTTTTGTTTGGGTGTTTTTACCTTTTGTAAATGTTGTATTCTAATTTGTCTCGTGTGTTTAGTGATGCCTCTTATTCCTGCTGCTATCTGTGCAGGTAAGTAAATAGAATATCAGGGTGACGCTGACAAAGGCAAATTGAATGTATGTATACATATATATATATATATATATATTCTGGCCGGTGCTCTCAACTTTCCAAAAGTGTTCTCTTTTTGAAGGCACAGTAATTTCGTTCTTTTGGTAAAAGCTGCATATTTTTGATCGAATAAAACACTGTCGCAAAGCGGCTTAGTCCACCACAAATCTCACACGGAGTATCCTGTGATCGAACCCTGGTCTGCGTGATGAGAGCCCGGCGATTGACCGCCAGAAATGTTGGCACAGGTTTGAGATTTGTAATTTACCGCACTAGCACAAATATATTCAACTCTTCAAAGAAACAACTTAGATCTTCATTACTGACGACCGGCTAGCTAATTTTGCGTAATAAACTGATAGCAGTTTTTAAATAATCCTAAGAAACCACAAGTTCAGCGTGTAGGGAAAATTATGACCTTCTTTGTTTTAAAACGTTTGGCATATTTATGTATATATATTTGTACGGAATGCGTCTTCATCAAGAAAGTTTATTTTACCTGCACAGCGAGGTTAGTGATTTTAACACTAACGTATAAATCCCACCCAAAAAGAAAGACTATCACTTCACGACGTAATCTTTTAACAAACACTGGTCACCAATTATTTCGTTTGTAATAAGAATAAGAACGGAATTTACGAACATCTGTGAACACACGGGAAAACACAGAAAATAACAATAGGAAATAACACGCACAAAACCCGACTGCACATCAGCGCAATGTATCTGTTACTGTAATACAACCTTTAGTGGTCACAAACAGATGACTGTCCGCTCTCTGCAGCGCAAACCACTGCCAAGGCCAACTGAAAAATCCACAGTCAATAACAACATGCGTGTGTGTGTGTGTGTGTGTGTGTGTGTATGTGTGTGTGTATAGATTAACACAACTGCGCAAAATGACAGGAATCTTTGTTTGTAATTCTGCTACACTTTCACGCTCACAAGGTGAACTTTGTGACGTAAAGCATTCACAACTGCCTTTACCAGCTCAGAGACGGAGTTTTTCTAATGCACTCAATTAAGTGCCATGTGTTTCTCATTCGCAGCTAATTCCAGGGAACCCTCAGGACCACATTTGTGACTGTCAGAGGATAGTTGGTAGCTCACCTGTCGATTGCTGCCTCAAATCCGGGGAAAACAACGTTTTGAAAAACGCTTCAACGGCAGCAAGAAGCCCCCGTTAGCTAGTGTAACAGCAACAGATATAGCATGAATCGAAATGGTTTAAAACACTGTCAGCTATAGATGTATTCAAAAGGCTAGTAAAACTGAACATGTTTAACTCTTGTATCCTTCATTCAGCTGAGGTGGTAAGTTATATGTACATTACAGGTCTTGCTCTTACATGAAAGGTAAAAAAACCTTTAATAGCCTGGAGAAGCCCTGAGGGTTCCAGGAGGTTGAGACTACCAGATTTCAAGACAATCGGCACATGAACCCTGCTAAGATTGTCAGCCAGACGCACAAGCTGCATTTACCTCCAGGAAATATTAATGGTTCTCATTTCTGTTAGAGGCTGAGTCAACCCCAGTGCCACAATGCGACCAGATGTATTATGTAAATGATAAATTCCAATGACACCATCGAGAATCAAACACGTAACCTTCCGCCTTGTAGCGCAGTTCCTCAACCAACTGCGCCACCCGCAGCGTGCCTCCTGTCCTTATTAGTAGGTATTATTTCATCATATCAAGCCTACAAATTTTTGTGTTCAGAAACAATAGAAACTGAGTGCTGATGTATGATGATGTAATAAGAAATTCCTTTCCATCGCTCATTATCTGAGGATGCATGGCAGTGAAACCATCAAAATTATTTTGAAAATAAATCTGTCAATTTCTGCTATAATATAAAATCTGTGTACGAGGAAATGGTTGAGTAATTCTGATATTTGCAAACAGCAGCACTACAAGTATGGCCATTCACAGTACCATCACGTACACCACAAAACCCACATTACTTGTCCTTGGATCTAACATAAATCTCCACAGTGACAACCCAACAACTAACTGACTGCCATATGTTACAGCATGCTGTGCAATTCATGGTTTGATTTTTGATCGAGGAAATTCGTCTGGAACGTACAGATGTAGAAGCGATTTTAAAATAAGTTAACAGCAGAAATGAACTAACTACATGAGAAAAAGCACCTTATAAAAATATGTGAAATGTCTGTCTGTGTGAATCCTAAACTGATATATAACAGATAAAACAGAGGTTTTTGAATAATTATGTAACTAAATCACCAACAGGTTGCAAAAGAGGGCCAACGTTCTATACGGAAATTGCGACTGCTTTTGTGAACAAGACTTGAAAATAAAAAATTCCTAATACCATGAAAGTATAGTAGGGTTTTCATAAACATAAATTTATTGCATTTTTTGACAAATAATATATTTTACTATTTTGTATTTTACACCCCTTTACATGTTTAGGCTTAAATAAGCTACCATCAGAAGTACAATTACAACTAAAAGAGGTAGCATATTAATATAAGTTACAATTTCGTCAAACAAGTATCAAAAATAAGTGTGAGATAAGCAGCAAGATGTCAGTATATAACAAACCATAAATAAAATTGGTGCTTAATACTTTCATCTTACGGATATCCATATTGGTCTCGACGTGGCCTTATGAAACAGCTTTCGGATTAGTCGTTTTTCTCCCCTATCCAACATTTTAACATTCTTGAACACACTAAACTCAAATTTAATGGTCAGTTTAAGTATATCAGTGCACAGCCAACACCTCTTCTTCACGTGTGGGATTTTTGTGGAAGCCAGGTGGTTGGTGTGCAAATTACATCACAATATCACGTGTACAATAAGGGTTAAAATGAAACATTTATGTTGACAATAACAAATATATGAATTGTGATTTATATTTGTGTTATCGTACATAATACAAAATAATCAGTGCTGCATTTTACCCCCAAACCACAAATACACTCTCTACATGATAATCTCCCACATAATACAAAATACAAATAATGTACAATGTTGTGGCAACATAGACGGAAACTAAATACAAACCCACAGCAGTGACAAGGACCTGGAAACCACTGCCTAACGATACAAACATAATTTAGTACAATCACAGTACCAAAAGAAAATTTGGGATTTACCATTCTTGACACTGATTACTCTGTAAACAGCGTTCAAATCTAATCAGATTGTTAGACTGAAAGAAGGAAGAAAAGGGAAGTGGAAGAAAAGATACAGATTATGGAAACAGCAGCAGAGATTGTAGGCTGCTTCCATAAACACTGAGACTAACATGGCATATGAGAATTACATATCATATTTCTTTCCTCAATTCTACAGTTGATACAGCATCCAAATGTATCGCTGGGATATTTTTTAATGCTAAATAACTGTAATAATATATATATTCCTCACATGTATAAAACAAATAATTATGTCTAGCATAATATTCTTGTATAAGTCATTAGACAGCTGATTTGACTACGGACATGAATGATAGACCCCAATGTGAATTCTGTGGCCACACTGATGCGTAAAATATACAGAGACATGTCAATATAGGAAAATTATTCAGGACTCTACACTTAATTACATGTTTAAAAATCCTCTGCACACCTTTTTCACGAACAGAAACTGTTGCTCCCATAGTTTGTTTGTGTGCAAAATGGAATAGGTGCCACACAAACTGTCGATCGTAGATGTTGGTGCATAAGTGCTTATGGAAACAATACAAAAATTCAGATTTAACTAATGAGTTAATTCTCATTTAGTAATTTGTGAAAGTAAGTAATGAAAGCCACAGATGGGCAGAGTAGATGTACAGCTGTGTCCTTGGTTATACTTGGTACTAGAAGGGGGTGGATGGGTGATGACACACACAGCTACTTTACCTCCAGAATGGAGAAACTACTCAACATACAGTTTCGCGCTTTGCCTCTGGGATTTCAAAGGGACACAAGTGTTTGGACAGACATTATCTACTCGAAATGTAACGCTGATCTTAGTGATTAATTTCTCTTTTAATTTCAACTAATTTAAATGCAATCTGGTTAGTAATACAATGGTGAATATATATGTTAATGTTAATTTACACTGGTTACACTGGTATGAAGTGCTTAGTACAGCACTGTTGGTAAATTGATTACCTTGAAACACATATTATATTGAAGCTTGTAACACTGATTACACATTATACTGTACCTTTGTGGTAGCACTGATTATAAGGTAATTTACTGTTGTAAATTGTGACATGGTCACTTGTAGCACAAAGGAATATATAGTGACATGGTCACTTGTAGCACAGAATGAATGTAGTGACGTGGTCACTTGTAGCACACAATGAATATGTAGGGACGTGGTCACTTGTTCACAAACACTGTAGATGTGGTGCTCACTTGATGTTCCATGTTGAAAGGAGGGGTAATACAACACCTTCACAGTAACACGAAACTTATACACTGCTAGATTACGAGGTAATCAGCAGGGGTTGAGACATGGTCTCGTTACGTTACTGATGATGGGGCTTCATCAGTAAGACGAATGCCTTAGGATAAAAAAAATATGAAAAATTGGTAGGCATTCGGGCCATGGGGCACAATCAAATATATGTAATGTGCTGAATGATCAGCATTATGTGACACAAGGTGTCACATAGTTAAGTGTGAGGCAGGAATGCTGCCTGATGTTAACTACACTTAACAAATGATCTCCCTTTGTTTCGGAGATCATAACTTCATAGGTCCGTTGCCTATGGAGTACGGATTCTAACTGATTTGGCTTGGCCCAGGGGGACGCTAACTTAGATTTTGACACAAAGGGATCCTGGCTGGTCATTGGCGTCACCCTGGCGGGCAATAGTGGGGAGTGCGAATGACACTAAACAGAGCTAGCTTCGAATACAAAGACCAAAGTGTTGCCCTAGCTCTCATGGAAAATTCCACTGCAATTTCATTGGCTTGGGTTCCTGCTTACCCTGCAATATCCTTGTTTCTAAGGCACGTTTTCAAACCACCTGGCTTGACTTCACATATAGGAGCAAGAAACCTAAGCCATTCTCTAAAGTAACATGAAACATACAATGTACCTTTTACCCTCTTATGAATAATTACACAATAAATGAAACACAATAAAATACACAAATTCTGTCCCTTAGTGCTTGAACATACAGGAAGCTGGATGGGTTTAGGGAACAAACTGGACAGATGCAAAAATCTGACAGATACCGCAGTTCAAACCTTATATTGACCAGCCTGTAGCCAGTCATCACACCAATCTGACACACACGGCAGTTCACACCTTATACTGTCCAGCCTGTAGCCAGTCATCATACCAATCTGACACACACAACAGCTCATACCTTATACTGTCCAGCCTGTAGCCAGTCATCACACCAATCTGACACACACGGCAGTTCACACCTTATACTGTCCAGCCTGTAGCCTGTCATCACACCAATCTGACACACACCACAGCTCACACCTTTCACTGTCCTGCCTGTAGCCATCATCACATAAATTACGCTTTCCAACTGCCTTACATACTATTTAACGAATTAAAATTATGATCTAACTGAAAACAAACAGCAAAAGCCTAAACTACACATGTCAAAAGTATCCATATAACTCCAAAAAAATATTTAAATTTGCACATTGTAGACTGTTGAATAGTTGCCTTTGTCATTGTAATATTTCCTTTAATAATGATGTTATGAAGATACTTCATAAAGACAAGAATACTTTTCAATTTTTCTACACAATTCTATGGCTAAAGAAGTCAATTTTTGATCTGAGTTCCATTAAAAATTTCCTGATATTTGTAATGAATGCATTATCAATACCTACAATAACATTCATTGAATTTCAATATGTATAGTATACGCATAAAAGAAAGGCACTTAATTTTGATACATCTAAGGTTTTGGTTTTTACATGTCTACTATGTGTGGGAATGCGTGTGCGTATAGTACACTGAACATGCCTAGTTGACTGTAAATATATGTTTCTTTACTCTTTGCCACAACCATCAGTTTAGACAGTTGGTTGTAATCGTTCAAGTGTCCGCGTGGTCTACTGTACATAAGCAATTCAAAGACTCTTGAATATGACGTCATTAGACATACCGGTCTGTAGACAGAAATGCAAATACTCCCACATTCATTACATAATGTTTTCGCTACAGACTAATTTAAACGTTGAGAAAAATTCATGATGATAAAGACGTGTTACATATATGGTTTAAAGGTGAGTTAATATAAACCGAGATTCTTTTAAGTAAATTAGTAGGGATTTAATCACATTCTTATTTACTTTAATGCTTAAGAGATTCAACAATATTTTCAATTTTTGTGTTGTTGCAGATTTCAGTTTTATATTTGGATATGTTTGATACGGTTTATTAAAGAGCATTTATTATGTGCGTGTGTGTTTGTATGTATATATATATATCCTCCTTGAACTATCTCCATCTTGACGATGGCATCTTTTGTCGGGTAAGGAGGCTTGCGTGGTGCAGTGATCCAAAGTGCTATGCCGGCGGTAGCGTAGCTACTGGTAGGGTCACCCTTGCCGGACAGGTCAAGGAGAGCACGCAGACAAAGAGAGATACACTGGTCCTACAGGTTGGGAGTTGGGTCGATGGGCCAGCAGGCCATCACTCGGGAAGAAACACACATGCTAGAAAACCTAGACAAAGGTTCGAAAAAACGGACGGTCTATCTAATAAAGGACATAAGGCTTGAAAAAGGTAAATGAATTACAGTACATGGGATGTTGAAGGCATTCGAGGAAAAATGGAAGAAATAACGTAAGAATTAGGAAAACTTAAAATGAATATAATAGGACTAACAGAAACAAAATGAAAGGGCACATGTTCGGAAATAGTAGGGGGTTGTGTTCATCTGTATAGCGGAGTGTTTAGGGACTGAAGGGCAGAAAGAGGAGTTTCAATTTGAATAAAGAAAAAGTTTAAAAAAGGAATAACAAATTGGGAAGCAATGAGCGAGAACATAATAACAGTTAGGATAAACCATCTGGGAAATAAAATTACGTACTCTGTGTATATGCAGAAGCAAAGGACAAGGTAGATTTAGGAAAAGATAAGTGTTGTGAAAAACTGAACGAAACATTGATGAACATTGGCACAACAAGAGAAATAATATTTTTGGGTGATTTTAATGGCCATGTGGGCACAAAAGTGAACAATCAAGTAGGAAGACCGTATGGGGAAACAAGAATAAATGACGATGGAGAAAGCCTCATTGATTATGCGAAAGTCACAATTTGAGAACTACGAATGGGTATTTCAAACATAAAATGATATATATATATATATATATAAGTCGGAACGACATACACGAGAATTGAAATCAATTATAGACTACATTATTGTTAAACAAAAATCAAAATTTCAGATACATGATGTGAGAGTACAAAGAGGCACAAACTGTGGTCAGATCGCTATGTGGTCAGAGCTAAGGTGTACTTACCAATATGAGAAAGAACAAGTAATACAGATAAGCATGACGAAAACCATGAAAAGTTCACGTATCTAAAACACAACTTGGACAGCTTTCAACATGAGAGTACACAATATTTGTAAAATATTTGTTGCTTACATTTAATCAAGACACAAAAAAGAAGCAAAAAAGATTGTTCTAACTATAAGGGCATTTCAGTGAAGAGCGTGATGAGTAGATTGTATGGTAAAGTACCGAATGACCTCATAGAAGAAGAGAATAAGGATGAAGAAGAACAAAGTGGATTTCGAACAGGACGGTCATGTACAGACAGCATCTTTTGCATGAAACAAGTTAATGAGAAAAGGAATGTAACAAACCAAGAAATCCATTTATTATTTGTGGATTTGACAAAAGCTTGTGACAGTATACCGATATCAAAACTTTGGAAAGTTTTGGGAGAATCAAATATTAATTATATTTTAATTAAAACACTTCAAAATCTCTACGGCAATACAGCACAAGTGAAAATTGGAAATATACTAGCCCACCCTTTCAACATTACTAAAGGACTACGCCAGGGATGTTGCATTTCCCCTACACTTTTTAAGATTTACTTAAGAAAAGCTTTAGAAGAATGGAAACGTAAATGCTCCGGAATGTGTATTCCTCTAGAAAGTAAAACATTGTGTAACCTCCAGTTTGCAGATGATCAAGTCGTTTTATCGGGTGACAAAGAAGATTTGGAATATATGACGCGTAAATTAAAAGAAACCTACGAGAAATGGGGCCTGGATATGAATTTGAATAAAACAAAATACTTATGTATTGGGGAAACGGACAGCAATTTGAAGTTATATAAAGACAGCGAGATTGAATTTTGTCAAAAATATAAATATTTAGGTGTTATTTTTGACACTAGCGGAACAGACAACAAAGAAATAAGATCAAGAGTAATACAAGCAAGGAAATGTGTAGCGTGTCTAAACGGGAAACTGTGGAGTGAAGACATAAGAAAGGAGAGAAAACTGAACATTTATAATGCATTGATTGAAAGCAGTTTATTGTACGGTTCCGAAACATGGAGACACACAGAAAATAAAAGATGGGTCGAAGCTACAGAGATGGATGCCGTGAGGAGATCCTCTAGAATATCAAGAAAAGTAAGAATTAGAAATGTAACTATAAGACAACAAATTGGTTTAGAGGCACCAATTGTAAAAGATATTGAACAGAAACAACTTACATGATACGGCCATGTCCAAAAAATGGCAGAAGGAAGATTACCCAAAATGGCATTGAAGTGGATGCCGAAACAAAAGAGAGCACGAGGAAGACCGAAGAATTACTTACTTACTCCATGGTGCAGAGTCCTTCTTGAGAAGCTAACTGGTCTGCAGCTAGTCAAGAAACTCCCTGCATTTCACGGAACCGGAATGTTCATTACCGCACTCACAAGCGTCCGCTACCTACCTCTATCCTGTGCCAGCCCAATCCAGTCCATATACCCACATCCCACTTCTTGGAGATCCATTCTAATATTATC
>Ga0123355_10015224_pt1 | contig 12074 bp, 9 predicted proteins | sample TergutEmb28metaG_3_FD_89872 | JGI IMG/M metagenome (GOLD analysis project Ga0123355, IMG submission 89872) | Embiratermes neotenicus P1 segment gut microbial communities from Petit-Saut dam, French Guiana - Emb289 P1 | ecosystem: Host-associated > Arthropoda: Insects > Digestive system > Gut ... | reverse complement strand
TGCTATCAAATCCATTTTCTCATTACTCAGCATTTCTTTATAATCAGTATATTTTTTCGTATGATCAGAAAGCTTAAACTGGGTTACAATTTTATCCATTTGAGGTCTTTCAATATCGCAAAGTGCAATAATTTCTAAACTATTTTCATTCGCAGCAGCGATATGATTAGGAGAAATCCTGCCACAACCAATTAAACCATATTTTAAACTCATGTATTCTTCCTCCTACAGCAACTCAATATTTTCTCTACTCATAACATTTTTCATAGCGTTTTTTGTATCAAAAATAAAATTTGCATGCCTTTGAACAAAATTATAATCTACCGTAGTGTGAGCTGTTGTTACAATTACCAAATCTGCATTCATGAGAAGTTGTTCAGTTAGTTGAACTTCTCCGATTTTCTTTTTTTTATTTTTTTGATACTCAGGCACAAAAGAGTCATAATAAGCAACATCTGCATTTGCTTTTTCTAGTTCATTAATAACAGCTATTGCTGGACTCTCTCTAAAATCTTCAATATCTTGTTTATACGCTACACCTAGAATTAAAATTTTTGCACCATTTATTGCTTTGCTAAATTTATTTAATATTTTACACGCTCTCTCGAAAACATACTCCGGCATTCTATCATTTATCATCATCGAGGCTTCAATCATTGAAGTGTGAAACCCATATTCACGAGCTTTCCAAGACAAATAATAAGGATCCAAGGGAATACAATGACCGCCAAGACCTGGACCAGGGTAGAAAGCCTGGAATCCGTAAGGTTTTGTTTTAGCAGCTTCTACGACTTCCCAAAAATTAATTCCCATTTTATAACTTAAAATAGCTAACTCATTCACAAGTCCAATATTAATATTCCGGTAAGTGTTCTCAAGAATTTTTTCCATTTCTGCAATTGATGGTGAAGATACTTTATGAATTGGAGCTTCTAAAATACTTTCGTATAAAACAGCAGCGATGTCTGTACACTTTTTTGTCACACCACCAACTACTTTAGGAGTATTTTTCGTATTGTAAACTGAATTACCTGGATCTACTCTCTCGGGTGAAAATGCTAAAAAGAAATCCTCACCACAGGTTAAACTTGATTTTTCAAGAATGGGCTTTAATAGTTCTTCAGTTGTTCCAGGATAGGTTGTTGATTCTAAAATAATCAACATATCTTTATGCATATGAGGAACAATGTTTTCTGCTGAAGACTTAACATAGCTGAGATCAGGTTGTTGGTATTGATCAAGTGGTGTTGGCACACAAATACAAACGCAGTCTGCTTTTGCTACCTGACCAAAGTCAGTTGTAGCCGATAATAATTGGGATAACACAATTTCTTTCAAATCTTCATTCACTACATCCCCAATATAATTTTCTCCTTTATTTACCATTTCTACTTTTGATTTTTGTATATCAAAGCCAATTGTTTTGAATCCTGCTTTTGCTTTCTCTACAGCTAGTGGCAATCCTACATATCCTAGTCCAACAACCCCTAGAGTTGCAGATTTACTCAACAATTTATTTTTTAGGTTAGTCATAGTTTCTTCTCCTTGATTACGCACATTATTACGCTTTATGTGTGCTTCTTAAAGAAGCTATTACTTTTATACTTATGTATCCTTAAATACCCTTAAAAATTTTCTACTACTTCTGCCATTTGAATATCCCAAGAGATTGTATTTTCAGCATAGCCACGGATTTCTTCAGGATAATCTTTATGCTCAGTCACAGAATCATAAAAAGATATAATCGCATCTATATCAACTGGAGACTCATCTTCTGGAACTTTTTTGCAGAAAAAGGATTTTTCAGGAAGGCAATTGTCTTTAGTTGAATAAATCACTGGCAAACCTCTTGCTAAAAATTCTTTACTTTTTAGCGTAGATAATTCAATTAGTCCCTTTCTATGGCATCCAAGAGAGTTTATACCTATATGTACATTTGAAAATATTTCATCCAATTCTTCCGCCCCTTTTTTCCCATGAAATGTAACATATTCTTGCAAACTATTAAATTCTACGATTTTATGATAATTGTCTACTTCGGTGCCATCTCCAACGATTTCAATATATACCATTCTTTTTATGCTAGTTGACTGATAGTATAAAGCTAGACCTTCTAACAAACGATCATAACCTTGCCACCAAATTAGATTTCCAAACAGAATTAATCTGATATTTTCTATAGACTTTGGTTTAGTGATGGGGATATTTGCCATGTTAATGCCATTTTTTATATTGATAGCTGGTATTTCCCATATAGTTTTAAAATTACCAAATGTAATGATTGAAGTTACATATTTCTCTAAATATTTATTAAAATAATTGCTAATAACGTAATTGATTCTGCCATTAAAGCTTTTCATTAACTCTTGTTTAATTGGATAAGTAGGAACTTCTAGAAAAATTTTAATCTGCATTTTCTTGCATAGTCTATATAGGTCAAGCATACCTTTGCTCGTTCCACTGTAACGAACATATATTTTATCCCAAATTTCTAATTCTATCATAGGAATCAAAGCTTTAGCTGCTCTGCTGAAATCACGATATCCACTTCCAGTAGATATAAATAATTCTTTTTCTTCGTCACCATTCCATAAACAGACTCTCCCATTTTTTCTCCCAATGTAATCTGCTTCAATTCCTAAATTAGATAGTGCTAACATTTGCCCTTTTATTTTTTTTACAATGCCGTCGGTGATAATACTTTCATTATCGAAGTTTTCCATAGATATATATAAAAATTTAGACATTTTATTCAAGATCCTTTCGCATAACCGCAGACAATTGTTTCTCAGGATTAAACTAGCTAAAGATGGTAATTCCATAATCTTTTCTAGTTCACCAATAAATTCCTTATTCTTCTAAAGGAGTGCCTTGGAACGCAATCACCACTGCCCAAAAAACCCAATGAAATATGTGAAGAATTAATGTGCTTGGAACCATTGAAGCTACCAGAAAACCTATCATTATGCACATAATTGCCTTTGAAAACGACACATCTACTAAATTTTTAGATTTAATAAACTTATAAAAATTACTTTTGAATAATTTATAATAAAATACGATATATAAGATGAAAATCACTACACCGTAGGCAACCAAGATTTCCATCCACCAGCTATGAATATTTCGATCATACCGATGAAGATCAAACTGGCGATATACCTCCATCCAATACTCAATATTTCCAGCTCCCACTCCAAGTCCATTGGTTGAAAATAAGAACACAAAACCATTCCTTATCTTTGTTATCCGATCAGCTGTTGATACATCTAAATTTACTATAAATATAAAGTATAAAATAGCAGCGGTTGATATTGTGATCAGAAGAAAAGATTTAGCAATAATAGTTTTAACTCCTTTTTGTTTAAAGTATCTTTTAATTTTTTCTATATTTGAAAGTAAGACGAAAACTTTTAATCCCAAAATAAGTGCTACAATCACCCCTCGAGATTGGGAGAAGAACACCAAAATAATAGATGATGCAGCAGCTGTTTTAAAAAGAATTTTCAGATATAAATCATTACTTTCTTCACCAAGTGCATATAAAATAAAAACCGAAATAAATAGAAATACTGCGAAATTATTTGTATTATAGAACATTGAAACTGGGCGATTTCCCCAGTATAACATATTTGTGTTATTCAGGAATAAATGGTTTTGTGTTATTACTTCATACCAGCCAATAATATTATGAATTATTGCAATTATTCCCATTATTTGAAAAGTTTGAAAAATATCCTTTTTGGTTCTTAAAAAAAGGGAAAAAGTAATAGTGCAGAAGACTCCTACAATAAAAAAGTTAATTGTTGCGCGCCAATCTGGGATGCTCTCTACCCAAAAAAAAGAAATCATAGCATAAAAGAACCAAATAAATATTACAAAAAGAGAATATCCATTTTCTTTACTAAAAAAAAATTTTATTTTATTTTTTATAATTTTAAAATTTATTTTATTTTTAGAAAGATATTCAAAATGCAAAGTTATCAATAAAATAAATCCAAAAATGATTAATAGGGGAATTTGAATATTAAATAAATGAAGTGAGCTGTTATTTAAACCATACAATATCAAAATAATACAATAAATTGTTTTTTTCGTCATAATTTCCTTCTTTCGATTTGTACTATCTACGCCACAAAGCATCCCTTTGGCAAAATGTTTCATTTTTTAGCAAACTTCAATTGTACTTTATACCCATCCATAATCTTTAAGTATGGTAATAAAAGTTAACTTTAATTAACTCGAAATCACTAATTTAGATCACAGTTTTGATCTTTCTCAGCTTTTTTCAGTCTTACTGAATTATATAACTTGATATAATCACGATATCGATCATCTTTGTTATATAATTTTTGTACTTCTTTAAGAGAAGGCACTAAAACTTGGTTTTTTTTTACTTCCCTGATCGCCTCTAATAATTGCTCCACACTCTTTTTTTTTACAATAATACCGTTGTTAGCAGTTACTGATTCGACACTTCCACCTGTAGCAAAACTCACAATAGGTGTTCCACATGCGAGTGATTCTAAATTAACTGTAGGGAAATTATCATCTAATGTAGGATTTACAAAAACATCTGCCGCAGTATAAATTTTAGCTAAATCTTCTAAATTGCTAGTCTTCACTATTCCTATAGTATTACATGGTAATTTTTTTTTCTGCTTCTCATTCAACCCTACTAAAATAATGATCTCATCTTTTTCAAGCAAATCAACTGACTTAAGAAAATATTCCAACCCCTTTCGCTCATTCCACACACTAGCAACTCCAAGAATCATAAATTTATTTTGAATATTATATATATCTTTGAAGTTACTATCTATCTTTCTGAAAATGTTCAAGTCGATACCATTGTTAATCACCGTAATGGGATACTCCTTTAAATAAGATTCTTTGATTAAATTTGCAAGCCATTTAGAGGGTGTAACTATTGTAAGATTATTAATCCCCCCAAAGATTTCTTTTTTCTTTTTATAGTTTTGTTTTGAGTTATCTAAAACGAAGCTCGTTGGGTAAGTTTTCTTTTCTGGACAACTGTAACATTCATTCTTCCATTTTTCGCAACAAACATAATCAAAATATGTACAATGACCTGTAAAAGACCAACAATCATGGAGTGTCCACACAACTGGTTTTTCTATTTTTCTCAAATGATCAAAAAAAATCTTAATATTAAGATAGTATCCGTGAATATTATGTAAATGAATAACATCTGGTTTCAACTTTTCTATTTCTCGAATAAATTTTCTAGTAGCTCTTTTTGACCCAAAGCCATGTTTGTCAAAAAGCCGTGTTGTAAGAACATGAGCATAGTTGTCAAAACTATTTCCTATTCTTAACGTATTTTCACAATTAATAGCTTCACCTCGACCATAAGCAATATAGCTTTCATGTCCCTGACTTTTCAAGACTTGGTGAATATCAGTTACAATGCGACCCGTGCTACCAATGCCACAAACTGAATTAATCTGCAATACTTTCATCTATTTCCTCCACACCAGTTAACATACATAATCCGATAACTTGAAGTAATTCTCCGTATAACACAAAACAACTCTCTGAACTTTATCTGCTATACTGGGTATACAATAATCATCACCTAGTCGTAACGGATCTATTTTGCTCCCAAGAGTTCAGTTCCCTCTCGTATTTTTAGTCTCTTTAATTCTACAAAAATACGCCTGTGAAGAACTAGCTCAGCTATAGGGTATTTTTAGGCACATCCCCCAACCCCTACTACAAAACGAGGTTTACATATGAGATAAATTGCAGAATAAAATCAAGAAACACATGATTATTATCACAAAATTAAATGCTGTGCTAAAACTTTTTTTTGCTAGGATAAGAAAATGAAGAGCAGTTGCGGCAATTCCTCAATAAGCAACTCAGCTAGGTAATGACAGCCTCGAAACCGTAGATATCTAAAGTACAAATTTACTGAATATTACAATCAAGTTGAGATACTGTTCCGACAGAACCGTGAGTGCCGAAATAAGTGCGAATGCAAGTTTTCTGGAACTTCCTTGCTTTGACCTCTAGCTACTTTGCTATATTTCTTAATGAATTTCTCAACATTGTCTGGAGACATAGCTACTTTTTCACCCTTACGAACAGTGAAAATAAAAATGAATCTTCGGAACTTTCTGGATGAAAATCACTGACGTACTTTTTATAGTGATCCACTGTTTTAGCCATAAGTGGAACTAATCATGATTTCTGACCTTTCTCAGAGAGGAATACATAAGGTTCTTTGGAGGTGATGTGTACATCATTTAAACGTAAGTGTAACATTTCTTAATTCCTTGCTCCTGTGTCATAAAGCAATATAATGAAAAATAAATTTCTCATTTCTCTTTTATTGCTCATATCAGGCTGTTGTAAAATGAGTTTTTAAAGTACTTAATCTCATGTACTTTTTCCGATTGCTTTATAGGGATTTTATTAACCTCTTGGGCATATGATACGTCTACATTAGCTCAGCACTGAAAATCATCGTATACTGAGGTTTTATTTTAGGGCTTAAGATGTTTTTGGTCTAACTACCATAAATCATCGTATATTGTCGTATATTGAGGTTTTATTTTGAGCTTTACGATGTTTTAGGTTGACTATAACTAGTCCTCCAACAAGCCGGTTTTGTAACAGAACATCGCGAAAATCAACTTTTTATGATACTGCCACAGTATCTCAAACATCAAGCGAGTAAGTATCAGCACGCTCAGGATCAAACACCTCATTCGCCCACATAAGTGTTACCATATCCTCAGTTCCCAAATTCTCAATATTGTGAATGTAACCCACCGGCACATCAACAACCTCCAATGATTCACCGCTAACAAAGTACTCAACAACCTTATCGGAGTAAATATTCCGAAACCGAATCACACCTTCACCACAAACGACTAGAAATTTTTCGCACTTCGTATGATGCCAATGATTCTCCTTCACAACCCTCGGCTTCGAAACATTCACCGAAACCTGCCCACCACCAATTGGTCGAATAAACTCTGTAAACGACCCACGCTCATCCGAGCTCATCTTCAACTCATAACAAAACTCATCTTCAGGCAAATAACTAAGATACGTGCTATACAACTTTTTCGTAAATAAATCAGAAACATCTGGAACAGATCGATCTTCTCGACTTTTCCTAAAAGAATATATGAGCTTAACCACTTCACCTAAGGTAACTGCATAAACAGGTGCAACCTCGCAAAAGATCCCAATTCTATTTTCCCTATCTTCCAAGGCATTGATCAACTCATTTACCAAATCATCGATGTAAATAAGATTCATCACAACATTTGGATCATTTACTTTTATAGGTAAATTGCGAAGAATGTTATGACAAAAAGTTGCCACCACACTATTGTAATTTGGTTTACACCACTTCCCAAACACATTTGGAAACCGATAAATCAAAACCTTCGCTCCCGTCTCTTTGGAATACTCCCTTATCAACTTCTCCCCAGCCTTCTTGCTTTCTCCGTAAGGGTTGGAAAGTTCTGCTTGCGTTGATGATGACATCATTACTGGGCATTTATTGTTATAACACTTTAGTTTGTCTAAAAGGGTTGATGTGAATTTGAAATTTCCTTTCATGAAGTCGGTTTGGTCTCTGGGTCGATTTGTTCCTGCTAGGTGGAAGATGAAGTTGGCTTCTTTGCAATAGTCATCTAGTAGTGTGAGTTCTGTATCGGTATCGAATTCAAGGATATTAGTGTAGTTTCGGTTTCTAAGCTCTGATTTTAGGTTCTTTCCGAGAAATCCGTTCGCGCCAGTGATTAATATTTTCATACTCGACTCCTCGTTTCCAATTTTTTAACTCGTTTCGTATATACTCAAGCTCCAATAGCTTTTCTTTTACTTGTTCAACACTTAAGCGTTCTGTATTGAGTGAATTGTACTCGTCTTGAGTAGATAGAGTCTTATTTCCGTCAACAAAGTACTTATCATAGTTCAAATCGCGTGTGTCAGCTGGAACTTGATAGAAATTGCCTAAGTCTTTTGCAACTAGATGTTCTTCCTTTGTTAAAAGCGTTTCGTGTAATTTTTCGCCATGACGTGTACCGATAACTTGAATATCGTTATCAGCTCCAAACAGCTCTTTAATTGCCTCAGCTAGATCTTTAACTGTTGCTGCTGGTGATTTTTGTACCATGATATCTCCCGCGTTCGCATTTTTGAAGGCAAAAGCAACTAGCTCAACTGCATCTTCTAAACTCATTAAAAAACGTGTCATGTTTGGGTCAGTAACCGTAATCGGCTGACCTTTTTTTATTTGCTCAATAAATAAAGGGATAACTGAACCTCGAGACGCCATCACATTCCCATACCGTGTGCCGCAAATCAATGTTTTATCTGGATTCACAGATTTTGCTTTTGCTACAAAAACTTTCTCCATCATTGCCTTAGAAATGCCCATTGCATTAATTGGGTAAGCAGCCTTATCAGTTGATAAGCAAATAACCTTTTTGATACCACTTTCTATTGCCGCTGTTAAGACATTGTCTGTCCCCAGCACATTTGTTTTAACTGCTTCTAGTGGAAAAAATTCACACGAAGGAACTTGTTTCAATGCAGCTGCATGAAAAACATAATCCACCTCATACATAGCTTGTTTGATACTTGACAAATTGCGAGCATCGCCAATATGAAATTTCAATTTATCATTTTTATATAACTTTCGCATATCATTCTGTTTCTTTTCATCACGCGAGAAAATACGAATTTCTTCAACTTCCGAATTTAAGAAGCGACGCATTACTGCGTTTCCAAACGAACCAGTTCCCCCTGTAATCAATAACTTTTTTCCTTCGAACATATTAACATCTTTCCTCTTACGCAATTGTTTTTGCAATTACTTCATAATACTTAGCTGTACACATTTCTCGAGTATAGTTTTCACTGAAAACATTGCGCACTCTTTTTCCAATCTTTTCAATCTCTGTTTTATTATTTTGTAAATACCTAATATAGTCTAAAAATTTTTCAACATTTCCTGACTTTATCACACAACCCAAATTATGTAGCTTAATGTCTTTTGCAATATCAGTATTGTCATTCATCAATGCAATAATTGGTCTTCCAACCGCCATATAACTATAAGTTTTGCTAGGAACCGCCATTCCTTCTAGCCCGTTAATTAAAGTTATAACATGCATGTCAGAAGCTTTAAGCATATCAATATATTTAGCACCTGTTAAAAATTTGTAAAATTTAACATTATTTAATTGATAATTGTGAATTTCTGACTTAAGATGTTCAACTTTTTGTCCACTGCCTGTGAATATAAACAAAATCTCTTTATTATTTTTTGAAGACTTCGCAACATCAATTATAGTTTGAATATCTTGAGCAATACCCATATTGCCACTATATAAAATAATCAAGGAGTATTTTTTTCTTAGCGCCACTATTTCATCGTCTTCAATTTCGCTAAGGACATCAAGTCCATTATTGTCATACCAATTTGGGATGACAGTGATCTTGCTATCATCAAATCCTCTTCTGTTTTTAAGGATGTAAGTTTTCATATCATGAGATAGGGCAATTATTCTATCAGCATTACGATCCACGCGATTGTTTATACTGTTCATTAATTTATGTAAAAAGCTATTTTGTTTTATTTGCTTTGTCATAAGAGCAATGTCGGGATAGATATCATAGCTTACAAAAATATACTTAACTTTAAAAAGTCCTTTATTTATTGATGTTATGACTGGTAAAACAGGAGGATTTGAATAGACAAGGGTACACTTATTATTTATCAACCTTGGCCAGTTCAGAATAATGGCAAATAGGAAAGAAAAATAATTTATTAATCTGCCAATTTTTGATGCTTTGGGTAATTGGGCATACTTTAATCGTTTTATTTCAATTCCATTTATTGTTTCTTTTGACAGAGGCTTTTCTTCTCTCCTCTTATTTTTAGGCATACCGCATAAAACTTTAACATTTAATCCTTTTTTCACTAAATCCTCTGCTGTTTCAAAAGGTAATATTGCGGATGAAACCACCTCAGGATGAAAGAATTGACATAGAATTAATACATCATATTTTTTTCCCATTTTACTTGACCCTTTCTTTTTTTAAGTAAAAGGTGGCAAATCAGCCAATTGAGCTTTCTCAGCTCCATATTAAAACAGAACAAATTATATTATACCAAAAAATGCTTTTAAGAGAAAAAAAACAACACGATTGTTAGAAATTATTTTTAAATTATCTGTATTAGCTGTTAAATTTTGTTATTATAATATAAAAAACGACATTTTCTCTGTCTAATAACCGCTAAAAACACCTTTATTGTCAAAATTTGTTTACGTGAATAACATATTTCCTCATACAATCATAATGAATAGCGAATTATCTGAAGCCTAAAAAAATAAATATACTTCAGAAGAGCTTTAGATGATTCGCTATTCATTGATCTTCTCTGGCTTTAGATAATTTGATTGAACAAAACAAAGTCAAAAGCAGAAAACATCCTATGGGGAAATTATAACCTACTCCCCTGCAGATTTTTAGTATCTAGTACAGTAACTTTGAAATAATAGTGATATAAAACAAACACCCTAGTTTTCCGAAAAAGATCGCAATAAACTAGACCCTATCAAAAAGTTTAGTTTTCGCTCATTGTGGATCCCCCGAGCTTAAAAGGCGTGAGAGTCTGATCAAGCTACAAGAGCTTTTCCGCTATAAGTCCATTTGAAAGGTCGCGCAGCTAAATTATATTGTTGAATAAAATTAAGAATGCTTTGTTGAAGTTCACCAGTAGAAACATAACTTTTTCGTTTTAGCAATTTCCTGCTGATGATACTAAACCATATTTCAATTTGGTTCATCCAAGAACAATGCTTAGGCGTATAAATAAAGCGAATGCGGTGAGATGGATCATGCAAAAATTCGGAGCGAGTTATCATGTTTTTTAAAATACCCCTCTTACCTTTGACACCTAAATCAATATCAATATCACAAGCTTCTGCCACAAATCGAACCAGAGATTCTGATTTATGTGTATTTAGTCCATCAACGATAAAATACCATTGTGCATCTGGATTAGTTTCAATAGCTGCTTCAATAGCAGTAACGAAATCAATTTCTGTGCGTGTGTAATTAATGTATGGTGAAATCATTTTCCCAGTTGCAACATCAAAAAAACCAATCAAGCATAGTGTGCCATGGCGGATGTATTCAAATTCAATTTTGGCAGGCATACCTGGAATAACTGGCATTTCTGAATACTTTCTTTCTAAAGCTTGAATGCCTGTCATCTCATCGACACTGATTACATTAACGCCTTTATCTTTTAACTCAGGTGCTTGTTTGTAAATCTCACAAATCTCAGACACTTTCCTATTAAATATTTCAGGTTCTTCTAATTTATCAGGAGAATTAAGCCAATAAGTTGTTTTATGAGGACGAATATCCGCTATCTTTTAAAAAACGACCAATTGATGAGCGTGAAATCACATCAATTATTCCGGTTTTTACGGCAGCTTTTGCTAATAGCTCATGCGTCCAATGGCTAACCTCGTAGCCATGATCCTTAGGGTTTTGACAAGCTAAATTCATTATCTTCAATACTTGCTCAGCTGTTATTGTAGCTGGGGTTCCAGGCCGTGGCTTATCTGCGAGTACGATTCGAATCTCGACTTCCAATATTGAGTAGTCTGGCTCTTCTTTAGCTGATTCAAATATTTCTATTTCTTCTAATTTGGGCTGTACTTCTAAAAATCTTTTTTTCCATGTAGCCACATTATTGTAGTGTAAACCAACTTCTTTGGCTATTTCTCGATTATTTTTACCCTCTGATGCCTGTAATACAATAATTGAGCGTTTTACCAATGCTGATGGCATTGTTCTGCTATTTGCAAAACTGTTTAAATACCTCTTTACTATTTCACTTATTTCAAATTTTGTGCCTGTTTTGTCTTTGCTCATCTTACATCTCTCCTGTATTAACTCACTTCCTTATACCTCAAAAGAATATTATACAGGTTTTTTGTCTTTTTAGATAGAGCTTACAGATTTTTTAACTAATAATCACTGTTATTTCAAAGTTGCTGTACTAG
>Ga0123355_10015223_pt1 | contig 12075 bp, 11 predicted proteins | sample TergutEmb28metaG_3_FD_89872 | JGI IMG/M metagenome (GOLD analysis project Ga0123355, IMG submission 89872) | Embiratermes neotenicus P1 segment gut microbial communities from Petit-Saut dam, French Guiana - Emb289 P1 | ecosystem: Host-associated > Arthropoda: Insects > Digestive system > Gut ... | reverse complement strand
CCCATACTTGTCCTCCTTTTCGGGGCAAAAATTTTAGCTCTAATGATACATAGCCATTTTTGCGGTCTGATTTCTGCCCCATTTTTGTTTGGTATAATAATGGAAAAAGACTATACCCAACCCATGCAACCCTTGATTTTACTGGGATATTTGGATTTAGTCTTATTATACCGTATGGGGATTTGCTGAAGCTCACTTGGGACGATGTTTACGACTTCGAAAGAGACAATGTACGTTCTTCCATTACTCTGATTGAGCAGAAAACAGGAAAATCAAAGTCAATAGCTCTTAACGTCAAAGTGGTCAATGCACTTAAATTATTTGCTCACAATGCTGCTAAACAGGGGCGTTTTCTTATCGAAAATTCAACAACCCAAAAGGCTATTTCTCGCATTCAGGCATATCGCTTAATTGTCGCTGCTTCTAAAGCACTTGAGTTTCAACATCGTGTGTCCTGCCACTCATTGCGCAAGACTTTCGGTTATCATGCTTGGAAAGACGGCGTTTCTCCTGCAATCCTCATGGAAATTTATAACCATAGCTCACTTGCTGTTACACGCCTATATCTCGGCATCTCTCAGGACGATATAGACGCAGTATATCTAAACATTAAACTGATCGCATGAGTTCAGTCCGTTGCCTTCAATTATAATATCAAGTTTCACTCGGAATTGCATGCTTAATTGTCACTCGATTTGCACCCCAATAACGCACGGAAACCAAGAGTAATATACAATAAAATGTGCCTTGTTGTCAAATATTTTTCGTTTTTGCAAACCGGAGCCGAATGATGATAATATGAGTTAATTAAGCCAAACAGCCGCATACCAATTCTGCGGCTCATTTTCGTTTCTGAGTGCCCTTAGCGGAAGACCAAGTCTCTTCGCCGTAGCAAATAAATCAATCCCCACACTATGAAACGCCGGCCGTGCCATCTTGACATTTCTGCACGGCTCATCAGCTCTGCCTGCACAATCAGCACACAGAGCGCAATCTGACATGGAAAAAGCAAGCGCATCACCATCGAAGTAAGCCTCACGCTCAACCTCGAATGACGCCCTCTGCGCTATTTTCTTATCAGGCGAATGCACTATAAGCACAGTCTTATACTTTCTGAGCATCTTCTCATACTCACCGGGTGTCAAGGCACCCGCCCTAGACGGACAAGTACACCCCTTGCCCCAATCCCTACAGCCGAACATACACTTAAGAATCACCCTGTCATCAAAAACAATATCATTCGGCGTTACAGCAATCACATTTTCCGCACCAAATGACTTCGCAAGCTCAATATATTTATCCATATATTTTACACCATCCTTGCCGTTTTTATGGTTAATACGTTTGTAGCATTTTTTCGCGTATGTAGGGCGACAAGACCCGTTCTAGCGAAAAAAATGCAACAAATGGATTAGCCCAGCACTCAACTTACAACACCACCGACACCATATAAGTAACAAAAGTCAGAGTAACCAAACTCGCAACAGTCGTCACTAAAACTATAGCCGTCACGTACTTCTCATCAGAACCATTCGCCCCGGCAAGCATCGGAACTACAGCCATCGTTGGAAGCCCGAACAAAATCGCAGTCACCATTCCTATATCCCGATTTATCCCAAGCGCCATCATCACAATGAACACCAAAATCGGGAAAACAAGCATCTTTATGAAAATCCCGACATATATCTCGAACCTTCTCATAAGCTTCGAATCCTTCATAGTCGCAATCATACCACCAACATATATGAAAGGAAGCGCCATTCCGGCATTTGCAACAGTCTCAAGCGCAGTATTTACAATAGGTGGCATTCTGATACCAAGGAAAATCAAAACAACAGACAGAACTATAGCCACAAGAGGCGGATTTAACATTTTCTTAAATGTATTTGCCGACAATTTAAACTTGTGCCCGGCAGGAAAAGTCTGCGAATAACCATAAGTCCAAAAGCACATCAAGTCAATAATAGCATACATATTAACAAAGACCATTGCCCTCTGTCCAAAAACAGAAAGAAGCAGAGGAATACCAATAAACCCTACATTTCCGAATGTAAATGTTATTGGAAAGACTTTAGCCCGGTCCCCCGTCAACTTAAGTGCCTTAGACACAAACCTCATTGTAAAAATAAGCACACCATAAGTAACCGCCACAATACCCGTAAGGAAAAAAGTATTAATCATTTCCTCTCTGGTTGCACCATTTACAGTATTAAAAAATATTATCGCTGCAACAACTACTTTAGTAAAAAACACTGATATTGCAGGCAACACACTTTCAGGCAGAGCTTTAATCTTGAAAGCAATAAACCCAACTATCATTATCATCAAAAAAATAATGACCTGAGTAAGCACCGCATTAAAATATTCCAACCTTAATACCCCCCATTTAACACAAATATAAAAGCACTGTAACTGTTGTGGTTGCAGTGCTTTGGGTGGTGGACGATACAGAACTCGAATCTGTGACCTTCCGCACGTCAAGCGGATGCTCTACCAGCTGAGCTAATCGTCCTCATCGCCCAAGTATCTTACAACAAGGCTTAGGATGTTGTCAATAGTAAATTTGGGTAGTTTGGCAAATTAATCCCTACCACCAAAGTAATTATTCCGGAACCGCTTGGGCGAAACCCCTGTTTCCTTCTTAAATACCTTCGTAAAATAACTCTGATCCTTAAACCCGCACTGAGTTGATATATGAGCCAAACTCGCATTATCTTCTAAAAGCATTTTCTTACTTTTCTCCACACGCACTTTGGTAATGTATGCCGTGAGACTCATTCCGGTTTCTTTTTTGAATATACTGCTCAGATATGACTTGCTGAGAAAAACCTCTTTTGCAAGAGAATCAAGCGAAAGCTTTTCAGAGCAATTTCTCTTGATATAATTAGTCGTTTTAAAAACCACATCGGAGTGCTTTATCTGCGCAAGATCAAAAGCCTGATTAACAAAACGTCGCACAATATCCGATATCCACAGCGCAAGCTGATCGACATCGGAATATTGCTCAATCTGCGAAATAAAATCCTCTGACAGACGAAACGTATCGGCAGGATCAGCCCCGGCTTCGATTGTCGCACGTGAGAGAATAACCAAAAGCTCAAGCAAGCGAGCCTTTATCGCCCTGACATCGAAATTACTATATACATGGATATGTGCCAGCACCTCATTGAGCATCTGCAATGCAGAATTTTTCTCACCACGCAACATCGCAAAATGAAGCTCTTTTTCAAATTTCAGAAGCATCTCAGCACTCTTTGCATCCCCATCGGCATAATGCTCTTTTGCGACAGTGATCTCATAAAGCAGTTTTTCCTGATTGGTGCGTGGATTATCACGCTTTTGCTTCTCTGACTCTGAGATACGCCCGGTAACTGCCGACAGAATTTCTGAAATGTGACGAACCTTGTTTGTAGAAAACACGCTAAGCTGCGACACCGCCCAAGACATATCCGGTGCCGGAATATCATAAATCACATCCTGCAGATCACCCATAACGATTGGCCCTACTACGATACCACCAGTCATTTTTCCGTCGTTATCCGAAATCGCCGACGATATAAAGGTAAGCCCAAGCGGACAATAATAGATATATCTTCCATTCCAACGATAAGCCTCATTACAGCCATACAGATGAGTTGTGAGCCCCTTGTTGTTGCCATGTGTACAATGAGTACAAAAATCTTTCAAATCTTCCCTCGGCGAGATATATGCCGGGGCGCTTTCAGGAATATTGACGATCTTGCATCCAATTTCGAGCAAATCCGCAAAGTGCCGGCGATATTTTTCGCATTCTTCCAATAACTCAGGTGTCATTTTTGTCTCCTATACTTCTTCTATACTTCTAATTTAAAAAGTCTTTAAGCTTCTTGCTACGGCTGGGATGGCGCAATTTACGAAGTGCCTTTGCCTCAATCTGGCGAATCCGCTCTCTGGTGACTTTAAATTCCTTGCCCACTTCTTCCAAAGTACGAGTACGCCCATCTTCTATACCGAACCTTAGCCTTAGCACCTTTTCTTCACGTGGAGTAAGTGTGCTGAGAACTTCTGCAAGTTGCTCTTTAAGCAATGTAAATGATGCCGCTTCCGCAGGCTCAGAAGCATCCTCATCAGGGATAAAGTCACCAAGATGACTATCTTCTTCTTCACCTATCGGAGTCTCAAGCGACACAGGCTCTTGAGCAATTTTTAATATCTCTCTGACCTTTTCAACGGGCATACCCATATCATCGGCAATCTCCTCAGGCGATGGATCATGCCCTAATTCCTGTAAGAGCTGCCTTGATATTCTCATTACCTTATTGATCGTCTCCACCATATGAACAGGAATTCTTATAGTTCTCGCCTGATCGGCAATCGCACGTGTAATCGCCTGTCTTATCCACCAAGTCGCATATGTCGAAAACTTATAGCCCTTAGTGTAGTCAAACTTCTCTACAGCCTTGATAAGCCCTAGATTCCCCTCTTGGATCAGGTCCAAAAACAGCATTCCACGTCCGACATATCTCTTGGCAATACTGACAACAAGCCTCAGATTCGCCTCTGCCATCTTCCGCTTAGCTTCCTTATCCCCCTCTGCCATGCGCTTTGCAAGCTCGACTTCTTCTTCCGTCGAAAGCAGAGCGACTTTGCCTATTTCCTTCAGATACATCCGAACAGGATCATCTACGCTAAAGTTATCAACCAGCGTATCAGGGTCAATCAGCTCATCCTCAGATAGAGTTTCAATCTCCTGCAACTCCTCGATTTCAGGCACAACATCATCCGTCGGAATAAACTCCGCTACAGCGCTCTCTATCGTATCTATATTAAGATTTTCCAGTTTATCATAAAACTGATCTATCTGCTCCTGCTCAAGATTCATATCCTCAAGAACATCAAGAAGCTCCTTAGATGTGAGACTTCCACGCCTCTTGCCTTCTTCAATAAGCGCACTTAATCGCTCCTCATTTTCTCGCTCACGAGACTTCTCAGCATTCTCTGCCTCAGGTTCAGACAAAAACACTTCTTCGCCGAGAATATCATCAACAATCTCATCAGGGATTATTTCGTCAAGCTCATCAAAGTCCTCGTCAATATCATCCTCTGCGAATTCATCAACAATTTCTTCCTCGCTTACTTCCGGTTCCTCGACTACATCCATCTCTTTTTCATTTAATTTATCAGCCATTCTTCCTACATCCTCTCTTTGCGACCAAAGTCGCATGAATAATATACTTTAAGGATTTATAACAACCCTACGCATTGTTTTCTTGATTACTTTCCCGAAACCGCTTTATTTCAAGAAGCAAATTTTCATCCGGCACAACCGACTTATATTTTTCTGCCCGAATTTTATCGATATACTCCCGAAGTGACTTTTCGCCATATGGCAAAGCTTCCGGCTTTGTGAGAATCTTAGTAAGGCGTGATGCCTCAGCAGTATCAAGTTCTGACAAAATATATGATTCTCTTGTGTCTTTAGACTCCGCTATGCGATTTAAGATTTTTTCATACACACTTTTTAGAAACGATGATGTAAATTCATCGACAGAAAATCCCATCTCATTTATAACCTTTATAAGCACAGGATCTTTGACCAGCATTCTGACTACACCTTCTTCGGCAACTGCCGATATTACATTTTCTCCCCCGGAGCGCCTGTCAGATGTTCGCTGAATCTCCCTCGGTCTGACTGCTTTCTTTTCATATTCCTTCTTTTGGCGCACAAGCCTTGCTTTATACTTCTTTTCAGCTTCATTTTGGACGGATGCCGCTGATATTCCTGTCTCTTGCGCTACTCTTGTGCTATATATCTCTCGCTCAGGTCTGCTACTAAGTTCAGAAAGCAATGTCGTTGCAGCTGCAATATATGCCAGCCGTCCCTCATCCGTGCCTAAATCATAGCCGTTTCGTATCGTCATAAGCCTGTATGAAATGTGATTTTCGCTACGCTCAATAAGTATTTTAAAAGCATCAGAACCGTGGCTTTTCAAGTAATCATCAGGGTCTTTGGATGCACCCATATCTATAAGCTTAACATCCATGCCGGTTTTTTCAATAAGCGGTATCGCCCGAAGTGCCGCCTTTTTCCCGGCTTCATCAGAGTCAAAAGCTATTACAGCCTTGTCAGAATACTTCGACATTAATCTTGCTTGCTCTGCAGTCAGTGATGTTCCGAGTGCTGCGACCGTACAATCAAAACCTGCTTGGTGCATCATCACTACATCGATATTTCCTTCGACCAGTATGATCATTCCCGACTTTGATTTTCTTGCAAGATTGAGCGCAAATAAGTTTCGACTTTTACTAAACACAAGCGTATCGGCTGAGTTTAGATATTTCGGCTCTCCATCGTCCAGTATCCTCCCGGAAAACCCTATTACTCCACCTCGCACATCTATAATCGGAAACATGACCCTATTTCGAAAAGTGTCATATGTGCTTTCTTTTCTGCTGCTTTTGATGAGCCCGGCTTCGGTAAGCTCCTGTCGAGTATATCCCTTTTTGCTCATTGTATCCAGTAGCAATGTCCATGAATCAGGAGCAACTCCTATTCCAAATTTGGTCACAGTCGCCTTACTAATGCCTCGCATAGCAAGATAATCTCTGGCGATACTCCCCATAGGCGCACTGAGCATTTCATGAAAATAACGAGCTGCATCACGGTTTAAAAGAAGCATTCTCTGCCGTTTGTTCGCAAGTTCCTCTGATGCGCCACCCTCGTCAGGCACTGTCATTCCGACCTTTTTTGCTAAGTCCTCAACCGCATCATGGAATTGATAATTTTCTATTTCCATGAGGAAACTAATTACCCCTCCACCCTTACCGCATCCGAAGCAATAATATATCTGCTTGTCGGAGTTGACGGAAAACGAAGGTGTCTTCTCACTGTGAAACAGACAAAGACCAAACATATTTCCCGCACTTTTCTTTGTTAAGCGGACATATCCCGTAACAACATCGACTATATCGACCCTGCTGACAAGGTCATCTATGAAACTGCTCGGTATCGCCATAAAGATGACCCTTCCTTTCGTAAATATAAAGGCTAAACAACCATAAGCGGACTTTTGCGACATCTGCCAAATCGGCGTAAATGAAGCTTAACTACCTCACCTGCCATGCCTCAGGAATAAATAATTTTTCATAAATATGAACAGCGAATTTATCTGTCATCCCGGAGATGTAATCAACGATTGCCCTCGGCAACCCATCTTCACTTGCTATCTGCAAGTAAAATTCCGGCAGCTCATCATGAGCCTCAATGTAGTAATCATAAATACCCTTTAAAATACCAAGAACTTTTTTCTCCTCTCCCTTTGCTTTCATGTTCACATATACACTCTTGAACATAAAATCACGAAAAGTGTTAAATACAAAAGACACCGTAGGGCTATACCCCACTTCACCCCTCTTTTCGCTCTCATTTATCACATCAAGTATCAGCGTGTTGATTCTATCACCGTGGGTGCTCCCAAGAGCACAAGTTATCTCCGGCGATATATCACTTTCACTCAAGATACCTGCTCTGATTGCATCATCAAGATCATGATTTACATATGCTATTCTATCCGCAATGCGCACCACTTGCGCTTCAGCAGTCTCAGGCATATCTGTTCCTGTATGACATACAATTCCATTTCTAACCTCATATGTCAGATTTATCCCCTTACCATCTTTTTCAAGCTTCTCTACTACTCGCAAGCTCTGCTTGTTATGCTCATATCCTCCACCGCCTGCACTGTTTAAAATCAAGTCCAAAGCACGTTCCCCCGCATGCCCAAAAGGCGTGTGACCGAGGTCATGTCCGAGGGCTATCGCCTCTGTCAAGTCTTCGTTGAGCCTAAGACCTCTGGCAATTGTTCTGCTGATACGTGCCACTTCTAATGTATGTGTCAATCTCGTCCTGTAGTGATCCCCTTCCGGCTGCAAGAAAACTTGAGTCTTATGTTTTAGTCGCCGAAATGACTTACTATATGTAATTCTATCTATATCTCGCTGATAGCATGTCCTTATATCGCACTCCGGCTCATTTTCCGTCCGCCCCTTCGATTGCTCCGATAGCGATGCCATAGGCGACAGAATCTGCCGTTCCAGGTGCTCTCTTTCTTCTCTCGGAATTCCCATATTAATGACCATCCAAACTACAAACTCCTAAATCTAGCCTGTTTCGGGCGCATCTTTATCCCCGACACCAATCCCAGTGCAGCAAAACATGTTACAATCGATGAGCCACCGTAACTGAAAAATGGCAGTGTAACACCGATTACAGGCATAATCCCAAGCACCATACCAAGATTCATTATTGTCTGAGTAATAAACATCGCAGCAACACCCGTACATACCAGCATTCCGATTGGATTGTTTGACTTTGCCCCTACATATATACATCTAACAATTATCGCAACGAGCAGAAGAATTACCCCCATCGCCCCAACAAAACCAAGTTCTTCCGCTGCCACCGAGAATATAAAGTCCGTGTGCTGTACAGGTACCCATCCGGCTTGAGTTACAGCACCACTTCCAAGCCCCTGTCCGAAGACCCCGCCCCCGGATATAGCCGCCAAACTCTGCCTTACTTGCCATGTTACATACTGCCCCGTCGGATCTATCACATACGCCGAAACAAAAGGAGCCATAATCCGATCTCGTTGATGTTGTTCGAGTACATATGCAAAGAAAATCGGAGCTATCAGACCTACAATCACGCCGGCAATCACAAACCACCGCATTCTTACCCCGCCCAAAAACAGCATTATAACAAACACCGCAAGGTACACCAGTGCCGTACCGATATCTTCCGACACTCGCCAAACAAGCATGAACATGATAACAAAAACAGCACCGAGCTGTGCAATAGACAGAAATGAATCAAGCGTTTTGCGCTCTTTAAAGTTCATCATCATCTTTGCTATTATGATAATAAATGTTACCTTAACTATTTCTGACGGCTGTATACCAATTCCCCAGAAACGAAGCCACGCACGTCTGCCGACAATCTCTCCTTCGCCCCATACAACGAGTGTCAAAATAAAGAGCACACTGAATGCAAACAACAGTATAGACTTATCCGCAATAATATCTATATCAACATAAGTGAAGATAACAAACAAAACAAGTCCAATTACAATTGCCCCTATTTGTACAGGTATTGCATTTGGTGAACGCATGGTCGGACTGATAACGGTGCTGGAGATAAGTATAACGCCGTATATAGCACTAATAAGGCTTAATGCAAGAATAAGAATATCAGCCTCAGCAAAAAACTGCCCTATTCCTCTGATAAAATTTTTCATCTGTAAATTCCTTTTCGGTACATCCAAAACTGTCTTACATAACATACCACCCTATATTATATCACTTTTTTTGATTTTCGTAAACAGTTCTTTATTATTTCACAACTTCATGTTATTCTTGTAAGCATGAAAATCATAACAAACCATGAATCCGAAACAATTACACAAGGTATAAACTTAGGCAAATCCCTTCTCCCCGGCGCAGTTGTCGCCATGTACGGTGACCTCGGCGCAGGCAAAACCGCCTTCACCCGAGGACTTGCCAAGGGGCTTGGCATAAGCATGTCTGTTTCCAGCCCGACATTTACTATCGTCAATGAATACCCGGGTGAGATCCCTCTATTCCACTTTGACATGTATAGACTTGAGTCCGAAGACGAACTGTATGACATAGGCTGGGACGACTACCTCGAACGAGGCGGCGTCTGTGCCGTCGAGTGGAGCGAAAAAGTCCCCGGAGCATTCCCCCCGGACACAATAACGGTAACACTAACAAAAATCGACGACAACAAACGCCAGATAGAGATTATGTAACAAAACACCCGTCGCTACGCGCCACCCTCTTTACTAAAGAGGGTAACTAAAACCCTCATAAAGAAACCCAAAAATTCAAAGGAAAATATTTCAAATGAAAATACTAGCCCTTGACTCATCAGCCAAACCCGCATCCGTCGCCGTGGTCACAGACGGCAAGCTAATCGGTCAATACTTTCAAAACAGCGGACTGACCCACAGCCGTACCCTACTTGCCATGACCGAGGCACTGCTAAAGAACCTTGAATTAAAAATCGCAGACCTCGACCTGATTGCAGTATCTAAAGGCCCCGGTTCATTTACCGGAGTCAGAATCGGCGTATCCGCCGCTAAAGGCATGGCATGGGGCGCAGACATACCAGTCTGCGGAATCTCCACACTTGAAGCAATGGCATATCAAATCCAAGAACCCGAAATCCTCTTATGCCCCGTAATGGACGCACGACGAAATCAGGTCTACAACGCATTATTTAAGTGGCAAAACGGAACTCTTATAAGACTCTGCGAAGATAGAGCCATCTCCCTCGAAGACTTAGCCACCGAACTAAACTCGGCTCCAAACTTAGCTCCCTCCGCGAGGGAGCTGTCGGCGCAGCCGACTGAGGGAGTCTCTTTCCCGGCTTCCCCCGCGAGCGATTTGCCAACACAACTGACTGAAGGCGTTTCCTTTCTAGCTCCCTCCGCGAGGGAGCTGTCGGCGCAGCCGACTGAGGGAGTTCCTACAATTCTCCTAATAGGCGACGGTGCGGAACTGACTTACAACTACCTTACCGAATCAGGCATTGCGTGCACCCTCGCCCCCGAACTCCTACGCTACCAAACAGCCTTCGGCGTAGCCCTTGCCGCAATAAACGCCGAACAAATCCCCGCCACCGACCTTGAACCCAGCTACCTACGCCCATCCCAAGCCGAACGAGAACGCGCAAACACAACCGAAACCCCCTTGTAGGGGACGCTGTCCTCAGCGTCCCGCCCATTTGTGCATCTTAAAAAACTAATCAGTGCCGGACATTATCAATAGATGATTTGTCCGGCTAATTTGTGTCAGCAGTGCTGACACAAATTCATTTCCATTATATGTTGCTTACAACATTTCCATAACCGTAAGCAACGTTTGGTAATTATCCACATCATGATATTTAACTTCATCTGTTGAGAATTTATAGAACAATAGGTCAGACGCTGTCTGACTTTTTTGCAACATAATATTTTGTCCCTACGCCAGTTCCTCCCACTGCTCCATAAGAACCTCCAACTGCTCCTGCACCTCATCATGCTCTTTATCAAGCTCCATTAGCCTCTCATAATCGCTCGAATGCACTTCCTTCTCATCGGCGATTCGAGTAAGCTCATTTTCAAGCTTCTCAATCTCACGCTCAACCCGCCTAAGCTCCTTTTGCAAATCAGCAGGCTTCCGCTTCCCTTTAGCCTTCTCTTTTACAACCGGAGCTTTTTTCTCGCTCTCTTTCGAAGCACCCGAAGCCCCGGACACACTCGCACCATTAACAGCATTTGCCGATTTCATCGCCAAATACTTCTCATAAGATCCTCTAAAATCAGTAAAAACCCCATCTTCAATCTCCCAAATACGAGTGGCAAACCGATTTATAAAATACCTATCATGCGAAATGAACATAAGAGCCTCATCATAATCATCAACCGCATCCTCAATCCACTCACGAGACGGCAAATCAAGATGGTTCGTAGGCTCGTCCAAAATCAGCAAGTTTATCTCACCATCCATGAGCATACACAGGCGCAAGCGACTCTTTTCACCGCCCGACAGATCCCCCACCAGTTTAAAAACATCCTCACCCGAGAACATAAACCCACCCAAGCGATTACGCCCCACCTGAGGACTCACATTCTGCTCATATATCAGCGTATCAAGCAGAGTCCGCCTAGGATGCTCAAACTTAACAACCTGTGGCAAATATGCAGGCTTAACAGACGGTCCTTTCCTTACAAAACCACCGTCAGGCTTGAGCTCGCCCATTATCATCTTAACAAGAGTCGTCTTACCGCTCCCATTATCGCCGATTATGGCAATACGCTCACCGCCCTGCACCTCGAGCTCCTCAATATCAATCAACTTACGCCCATCGAAGGACTTTTCCAGATTGCGCACCACCAGCACCTCATCGCCCCGAAACTCCTTCTCACCGAATTTCGCTCTCATCGACTTATCCCTATCAGGCCTGTCCGTCTGTATGACCCTTTCAGCTCTCCTTCTTACCGCAAATGACTTTTTCATAAGCTTGCTATT
>Ga0123355_10015222_pt1 | contig 12075 bp, 10 predicted proteins | sample TergutEmb28metaG_3_FD_89872 | JGI IMG/M metagenome (GOLD analysis project Ga0123355, IMG submission 89872) | Embiratermes neotenicus P1 segment gut microbial communities from Petit-Saut dam, French Guiana - Emb289 P1 | ecosystem: Host-associated > Arthropoda: Insects > Digestive system > Gut ... | reverse complement strand
TGCATTATACCACATGTTGTAAACACAGTCTAGTGCTCCTGATGATGGGCGAAATTATCGCCCGAAACACGTTGAGCTGATTGAAATTATTAACAAAATTGTTATCGTTGCATCTAGTTGGCTGTTTATATTACTGTATGAATGATGCACGGTCACACAAACACCAAAATTTGTGGATTTCCGCAGACAGAGCTGTACAAGTGGCTTGCTTCTCTACTGGATTCCAGCAATTCCCGCAAAGCCAGGCATTCTAAGTACTTGTCAGACCACATTTTGATATTAATACGCAAACTAAAATGGTGTAACTTAATTCGTAACTCGTGTACCCTGAATATAGCAGGATGAAATGTGAAGCAACCATAAAGCTGGTTTCACCAAGCGTTTTACGCAGGCAAACTGGCAGCTCCCGGGCACAGCTCTTTCATATTACATGCCTGGAGGGAATGTAACACAACGCCGGAGATCTGCAGCCCGCAGCACTGTGGAAATAACGAAGCAGACAAAATTGCCGACAAATTCTGCGCTTTAATGTTGCCTGTAGGTGAGTCTTCAGATAACAGAGATTGCTTCTGTCAGGTAAGGGAGGTTAGGTTGGAGAGAAAGAAGTTTACATGGCATTAATACGAGAGGGGTTAGTGGGGTGACGGCCGTACGCTGTTCTGGTACGTGCCCTTCACCAAACATGGCTAGGCCAATAGAGTGGGGCACAAAATTTGAGGCAGTGGGAGAAGAACGCAACCAGAAAGAAAAGAAATGTGTACAAAATTTTGAACTGAAAACCTTAACAGGAAACACCACTTGGAAGACATACGTTTGTACCAGACGGAAGTATTATAATGGTTTTTAGAGTACCATACACGTTAGGCATATGGGCTGGTGTTGACCTGAGAGAACACGGGGATGAAACGTGTTCCATATGACGGAGGAACTGTTCTTGAGAAGATGCGAAGCGATTAGCTTCCGTGGTGTTAGTGACGGAAAGTGAGTGGCCTTGGCCTAATCTCGCTATCAGCTTGCAGCACTTCCCTCGGCACTCGGTCCGGGCTTCAAGACAGGAACACTCCTCTGCCTCCATAGGGAGCCGATTTTGGGCAGTTCAAGCCAATATTCACAGATGCACAACATGCAGCTGTGTAATTCATCTTGATCCTATCGGTTAGGACGCTGACCACCAAAAATATTCAAAACATACGAACGGTGCCTTGTTGCTTTGAAGAGACGAGACGTACAGCATAAACGAAATGGGCTGTATCGCACGAGCCAGGTTACGCACTCAGCAGCTACAGGCAGTATCTCACGAGCCAGTTTAGGCACTCAGCAGCTACATGCAGTATCTCACGAGCCAGGTTACGCACTCAGTTGCAACGGGTAGTATCTCACGAGCCAGGTTACGCACTCAGCTGCTACAGACAGTACCTTACGAGTCAGGTTACGCATTCAGCTGCTACAGACAGTATCTCACGAGCCAGGTTAAGCACTCAGATGCAACGGGCAGTTTCTCACGAGCAAGTTTAGGCACTCAGCTGCTACAGGCAGTATCTCACGAGCCAGGTTACGCACTCAGCTATAACAGGCAGCTCAACCGGAAGGATGTGGCTTGTATGTCGGAGGCCTCCGGTTCGAATCTCAGTTGTGACAACCATCCTGTCAGAGAATTACTGTGGTCTTTCCCAGTCCCTTCAGACAAGTACGAAGAAAGCACAATAAAAATCGGGCCACGACCACTTCCACATCCTTTCCAATTCATTACCATCGTCCCATCACATAACGCTACGCAGTCTGACTTGCTACCAGAGTCGTTAAGCAATCTAGGGGCCGCAACAGGCAACACCACAAGCTGCTAACTGCACCCTGACGCTGCAGACCATCTTCCTTCCACCCTGCGGCTGCCTTCTACAAAGGTCGTCGTTACCCACAATTCATAACCACCAAACTATCTCACTCGCCGAAGCTGTAACAACGTCACTCGTGTTCCTAATAATTAATCAATCTATGAGCTGACAAAGCCAGTAATCAGGCACACGGTTCGGAATAAAGCTGGATTAATATTCATTACTGTCGACATGTCTGCAGTAACAGCCCCTAACCACAGACCCAGGTCGATCGAACAAGGTGGCCGGCCTACAGCGGACGTGCTGTGTGTTTTGACGAGCAATTTTTATTTACTTTAATAAGTGCGTTCAATCGAATGGCCAGAATTACCTTTCACTACGTCCAGTTGATCTACAGACATTTTATTAAATTTGACATCTATTTATTTCGTAACGCACTCATAAGCATTACATTATATACTTTGTATTTCTGTATCACTGTTTATATAGCTAAATGTTTTGTATGCTTCTGTTTAATTTTGTAAATTATGTATTCTTATTGTTATGCTATGTATTCTTACTGTTATGTTTATGTATTCTTATTGTTATGTATGTTCGGTTCTGGGTATTCTGTTTCATTGTGTCGTTCTGTGTATTGTTTGCGTAAATATGTACTGTACTATTGCCACCGGGTGTCAACCCAATTGCCGTTAACAAACATATATCATATCAAACGTCGAAAGACCGGACGAAAACTGAACAATAAAACTGATCTGACGTGAAGCGATCTAATTTGAGGTTCGTCTGCAATCCATGCGGAAGTAACAAAAACCAGGACAAACTGCAGTCAGAATACCCAGTGTATGGGCAGAGATCTTAAGTCAGGAACATCGAATACTAAACACAAAAATGACCACTTTATTGCAACATCAGCAAGGGACTCGAACCTCGAACCCACGCCCTGTTACATCGGCCCTGACACAAATGTAATTACATGTCTTGTTTCCCGTAAGATAGCCATGCCCACTGTACCTGCGACGGCTGACGGTACACGCAACACGCAATGCAGCTTCCTTTACCGCTTAGTTACACTTGCAAACTGCTGCACTCTGAAGCATCGCCTATCTGCTGGGCAACCCTGTGCGTCGACGTGACAAGGGGCATTCAATCGTGAAAGGGCATACACTGAAGGGCTTCCGGAGGGAATGAAGAGAAAATGCAATTCTTTTTCACCGACGTATTTCACTCCTCCCAAGACACTCATCTGACACTCTTGACACTCTGCCACACAGTGCTGACACTTCCTTATTCCAGCGCCGGCCGTCTAACAACGCTGTGCCCAGACAATTGCACAAATTACAAAACCAAGTATGGGACCGTCGCTCTGCTTGCTACATTCCTACACTGAAGGTAAGAAGGCCCGGAAGTCGAGAGTAATCTTAATCACAAGTACCGGTACTGACGACACGCCTTATGCACTGTGGCACTGCGTGCTGTCATCACTGCTTATCAACGTTTCAGAGAAAACTGCGTCTTCTCTTTCTTCTTCCCTTCTTCTACTCCTCCCCTCCTTCTCCTTTCCCTCCTCCTCCGTCTTCTTCCCTTTCTTTTTCTTCTTCTTCTCCATCGTCTTACCCTCTTTTTTCTTCTTCTTCTCCTCCTCCTCCCCTCCCATTCTCCTCATTATTCTCCTTCTCGTCCTCATCATTCTTCTCCTTTTTCTTCTCATCACTCTTCTCCTACTACTTTTCCTCCTCCTCCTCCTCCTCCTCCTCCTCCTCCCGGCATGCCAGTACCCACACACGAACACACAAAACATATCATCTCTCTGTCAGCGACCTACACCTTCACGCGGCCACATCTTTTCCCCTGGTCAGTAACGTACATGGAAGACGCCGCTTACACCTGCCATGTACTTTAAGGGCATTTGTTTATTTGACGCACAGACGGGCGGACAGCTTCATAAATACATCCTATCGCGATACCAAAGTAGGTGTTAGGATTGCATGACAGAAATACAGTACAATAAACAGTATGCTAACGGTGACATGTGCTGTCCTTACGTCGATCACATTTCTCGTTGCGTGTGAGTACCGGTACTTCACGTACGGACGTGTCACGCGCTACCATGGCCGTGCGTCTGTCTACACCGCAGGGCACTATTTTACCCACTGCACCCGTCCGAAATGTGAACCGCTGTCAACTTCGCAACAGATACCGACAGTCAACCAGTAACGGCAAATATAAATATTCATTTATCAGCCACATAAAACCTACAGGCCACTGGCAAGCACCCCCCTCTCTCTCGCTGCAGTAAACCCGCACCCCTAATGACCCAGTTATCGCTTCCAATAAACTCTGACATATAATGCCGCTGTGTAAGCCGCGGTTTCTCGCACAAACGTCATCAGACGATCAGAATCGGACTGCCGCAAATCCTGTATGTTATTAGCAAAAGGTGCACAAGAACACTGCACGATACTGAATGTGTGTCCGACCGGGTGTGATAGCTGTGATATTATTAAAATAGTTTGTACTAGATTCGCTACTGCAGGCTACGCTAAAATGTAACGTGCCAGTCTCACATAACGCACGGTTCATACAGAACTCAAATATACATCATCATCATCATCATCACCACCACCACCATCTGTCTCAAAAACGGCATTATCCCGATGCCCTGAAATAATTCCTACACCACATAATGTCTGAGAACCAAAACACAAATGTCACTGCTTAAAAGCCTGCAGCGTTACAAAGGCACAAACAGCTGCATCTCAGTACAGCCAGAGAAATCTCAGGCTCTGGTGAACAGGGTGCACCTTCACAGAAATGATCGTTTCGAACGCATGTTACTTACCGTCAATATCACTGTCACTACGCATATCGACCGACGCTTAATGTCCCACGCACCCCTGCGCGACATTTTCAAATCGAATTTTTCACACTTCAAGTTACAGTGAGTCATATTGACTGTTACTTCCGTCTCGCTAACTGCCGTTTTCAGGCGCGTTCGCAAAATTACAGTAGGCAACTATAAGCTTCGTCATGTCCGTCCGTTCGCATAAACTCGGGTACCACTGGACGGATTTTCGTGAAATTTGATATGTTTTTCGACAATCTATCGAGTAACATCTGACAAGACTAACGGGCACTTTACATGAAGACCAATATACATTTATGATAATATCTCGCTTAATTCTTCTTAGAATGAGAAATAGTTTACACAAAAGTTGCAGAGAAAATCAAATCATAAACTTTGTGTTCAACAACTTTTTTTTCCTTAAAATCGTGCCGTTTATGAGACTATGTGGAAAAATATTGTACAGCCGGACAGGTCACAGATAACATTATGGCGCATGCTCATTGCATGCTGGACACCTAAGGCTACAAACATAGGCTTAGAATATGTAATACTTATTGCTTTTCCACTGCAACAATGGTTGCACGAACGTCCCTCAATGCAACGTCACACGTGCATTGCCATTGCTTTGTTGTTGTAATCAAGACGGTGTAACATCAATAAATGTTTCACACTCTGTAGTCATGAGCGGTAGGCAGAATGGCGCCCATTTACGAGGTCGCACGGCCGCCATGTTCACAGATCCACAGCAGCGTCAAACCCGACCCGCATAAGTCCTGGGCGTCTCCGTGCGTCACGTCCGTGGCACGTCAGTCAATATCGTACAAATAAGAACCGAAAAGTAACTACTTATTCACTTCATTCACGTCACGTCATAAATCGGCCCACCAAACAAACACATGACCCCAGTAAATACGAAGGGCAGGCTGCTTCATTTAAGGACCCAGTTCGTACCGCGCAGTGAACACATTTCAACTCGGTTATAAAAACCAATCAGTTTATGCTGTAAGTGGCACAAATCGCTGTTTGTTCCCAGATAAATACAAAACACATAAATACAGTGTGGGCGGAGCATACGATCCTTGAATGTGAAACCTGCTGGTGCATCGCGTGACCAGTAGGCTGTAAAAGGTTAATGTAGGTTTGTGCTGGCATTTCACAGTAACAAGACTGTGCTGAATGCGATGCAAATTGTATGTTGTTATTTGGTTAGCGGCCAGGACTCGGTCCTGAAGTTCTGCACAGTGCCACTCAGCTGGACTGTGCGTCCCTCAGCCCAGAATGACAAACTCAGCCAGCCTTAGTAACGCTCTGCAATCGTCAGTTCACAGACACGTGTTTCTGTCCTCAAAGGACCGCAGTCTAATTCTTTAACAGCACAATTAAGCGAAATACTTACAAGTATTCACACGACATTCATGCAGCAGACGATTCCTTCAGAAGCCAATGGTTTCTCAGCTATTCAAAAGAGTCCCCCCTTTTTCATGAAGCCGGACGTTTCATTGCAGGGTTCACAACAGCCCTCCTATGGCTGCTATTCTCCGCCACGTCTTCACGTGCATTTCCTTAAGATCCCTTTTAATATTATTCTCCCACTTTCGACCAGGTCTTCAAAACGGTTTCCTTAGTTCCAGCATTCTCAGCAGAAATGAGTTCGGACGATGGGGAGACGGTATATAAGCTAGGCTACTGGTTGGACAAACGAAGAGTCTTGGTTCAGTACCCTACAGAGGCAAGAGGTCTTTCTGGCGTCTAAACCGTCCAAACCGGCTCTGCGGCCCATCCAGCATCCTACCGAATAGGCAACGCGGGATCTTTCCCAGCGTTTGGCGTATAATAATCTACTGCCTCGTCTGTGGAAGTCGAATAAAATACCAAACATTTCCGTACACAAGCCTGTGTCCGCCTACACCGAGTGTTCAGCAATTCGCAGTGTTTATGTCTAGGTGTACAAACAAAAATTTTAAACATGCTGTACTTCAATTAACAACACGTATTTCTCCCAATATTACAATATATCACCAAGTCTCATAAACCATACATCGTTCCAAATGTTATAATCACTTCCTGCCTTGTCTTCTCTGTAACTTTCAGCTATTTTGTTTTTCTTCATTCTGTTATACAAATCATCATCAAATTTCACAGTTCGTCTGCATCATTATAACATTCAATGAACTATTTCACACCCCCCTTGTTATCAGTATAAAGCTGTAACAATTCAAAACTATCCTGTCTAGTTACGCCCACAACTAAACGTATTCTCCTTGTGTCAATAAATTCAAGGTACTTATGGCAGTTTTGCAGAACCGAACATAATACCGTCGCTCCTCCTCACAACTAGCGCCAGACACCGACCAGCGAGGACAAAACGAACTAACTCTATGAAGCCCAAATCGCTGTCACACATTTTAGGTTCTAGCAGTCACTGGGTACTTGCATTAAAGAGAACTACAGTCTTAAACAGACATACATAAAATCTGCAGTTTTATGAGTTTTGTCAGGAAATTTGGACATTATTGAAGTTACTTTGCTAATACTCGCATGAATACGTTGACTACCCATTTGAGAAGGTTTTCAAATAGAAATAGGTGGAAGTAAAAAAACAAAGAGGGGTGAGATAGATATTAATGAAACCAGCAGCAGGAAACATACCCACATTAGTGACGTCCCAAACTGCCGTAAGTCAGTGTACATGCCGAATCGCTATACAGTTGTAACAAGTTAGCAGCTTGGATTTTACTGAGGGAGGCACAGAAATTACACGTTTCTGAGAATGGGTGCTCTGGGAAATATTGACACCTGCGACGGACAAGGCGAGTCATAAGTCAGGTGGGATAATACATATACACGAGAAATTCCGTCATTTGCAGGTCCACAGGCAAGCGGCATTGCTGCCAGGATTCGGAAGACGAGGAATACTCGCAGTGCTTTGTTGGGGAAACGTTCATTTGGAAAACCAAGAAAGAGATAGGTGGTCAAAATGGATAAAAGTTGCGAAAACGGCGGTGGTTCCTGGACTATTTCCTATTGCTATCCAACAGAAGGCTTTGCCAATAACGGGGATCAAAACTTGGTGGGTTCTGATACCAGGGTCACTCAAGCGGACAGATGACTGGTTAAAACATACAAATTTCTTTGAACTTAATTCCATGCAGTTAGCAATTATGCTTCATTCATGTACAGTGTCCGATATGGCACGGTTCGTACAGGAATACACGACCGTTTGGCTGCGAGCTCTTTGATGTCGTTCCATCAGCGCGCGCACAAACGCACTCACACACTCACTCACACACACACACGAAGTCCGAACAAGAGAATAACTTCCTGTTGTGCGGCACGTAATGGGCCCTTCCGGTTCCTACAAGAGCACAGCGAAGCTGCAGAGGCACACTGGGTACATCAGCGCAACGCGTCACTGAAACATACCGCATCGCATTACATTCAATAAGAACGGTCTGAATGCAAGCAGCGATCAGCAGCACGAACCGATACATTGCCTGTAATCCTTCTAATGACAAACTTGTGACAAAATGCTTCTCTCTGACAAACTTTTGTACGTATTCTTGCTTGCACTGGTTCAAGCAAAAAAAAAACTGAGCATTAGCCTGCAATAAATGGCCGAACGTTGCCTTCAGCAAACGCCGACAAACACGAAGGTAACTGTAATTAAGATATCCGTTATTAAGGTATGTGTAACTAAGATATCTGCGATTAAGATATTTGTGATTCAGATATCTGTGATTAAGATATCTGTAATAAGGATACCTGTGATTAATATATCTGTGAATAAGATAACTGTGATTACGACATCTGCGATTAAGGTATGTGATTAAGATATCTGTAACGAAGACATCTGTAATGAAGATATCTGTAACTAAGATATATGTGATTAAGATATCCGTAACTAAGACGTCTGTAATTAAGACATCTGTGATTAAGATATCTGTAATTAAGACGTGTAACTAAGATACCTGTAACTAAGATATGTGTGATTACGATATCCGTAACTAAGATATCTCTAATTAAGATATCTGTAATTAAGATTTTTATTCCCGTAATTTCCTGGCCAACGGAACTACATTCTTATTCATAAGCAGCAGCAAACGGTGTGCTGTGCGCTGCGTGTTACAATGTGACACAGACTAGCGGACTGTATAATTCTGATAAAGTGAGAAGGATATGCTACTTGAACACGAGAACAATGGAGCATATCGGTAGCCTACTGACAATTCGTAGCGACATAAAATGACTGCCAAAACTGCTGTCCTTCTGAGAAACAAGTGTCACTGTAATGAAGACAAATCGCGGCCAGACCATGTTATAGGTGACTGCTAGGGCGGCTGGTTAGTATGGCACAGTGGTCAAGGCATTTATAGGGCGACTGGTTATGAAGAAGCGGATGGCACAGTGGTGAAGGATATCCATCCATCCACCCAACTCACTCACTACATGCAAAAGAGCCCTTCCTGAGAAGCTAACAGATCCAAAGCTAGTCAAGTAATCCTCTGCACTGTGTGGAACTCGAGGCTTATTACTGTATTCACAAGCGCCCACCCCTTGATCCCGTTCTGAGCCAGATCAATCCAGTGCATGCCCTATTCCACTACTTGAAGATCCATTTTAATATTATCCTCCCATCTTCGCCTAGGTAAAAGCTACCTAAAGACAAAATAAGTTCTCATTCTATATAACACGCAGTAAAGGAACTGTACTGAAAGCAGCTCCTGTCGGCACAGGCCTACCAATTAATAACTTTCAAGTGCTTACTGATGCTGGGCGGAATAAAGATTCAGAAACACTACAGTTCGGAAGTTCTAAGTTACTAACGGCAAACTTCTGAGGATCTAACAAATACCGCCAAGCCTTTCATAAAGACTTAACTTCACAAGATGTCACGCTGATCACATCTCGGCATTCAGAAACACGCCGTGCTGTGGCAGCCCTGGCATCGCAGCTACTCACAGCAGCCAATCTTTCTACCAGAAAACGCTCCATAGGACTGTAACAGTGTCCGTGTTTCCGGACAAGCACAGCCGTACGAACGGACATGAACATGCGGTACTGCAGCTCCATCGTTCCTTACATTGCATATCAAGCAACATCAAACAGAAGAGTGACTTACGTTTCGGATGAGCCTGCTGCCTCCTCATGATGAAGGCAGCAGGCTCCTTCGAAGCGTCGGCAAGTGTACACCAAGGTACACGGCGTAATGCCCTACAGCACAGTTATCTCCACCTACAACAGTAATCTCCGCCTATAACACAGTAATCTTCACACAGAACACAGTAATCGTCACCTATAACAAAGTAATCTCTGTCTGTAACACAGTAATCTTCACCCAAAACACAGTAATCTCCGCCTGTAACACAGAACACTTCACATAGAACACAGCAATCTTCACCCATAACACGGTAATCTCCACCTATAAAACAGTAATCTTCAAATAGATCACAGTAATCTCCACCTATAACACGGTAATCTCCACCTATAACACAGTAATCTCCACCTATATACAGCAATCTCCACCCGTAACACAGTGATCGTTACCTCTAACACAGTAATATCCACCTATAACACAGTAATCTTCACATCGAACACAGTAATCACCTATAACACGTAATCTCCGCGAATAACACAGTAATCTGCACTTATAACACAGTACTCTCCACTTATAACACAGTAATCTCCACCTAGAACACAGTACTCTTCATATCGAACACAGTAATCTTCACATCGATCACGGTAATCCCCACTTATAACACAGTAATCTCCACCTAGAAAACAGTTACCACCACAGCCCCCTCCGCAAGAACTTCAAATCTGGCGCGCTCAAGCAACTGTGTAATCCTCTCAGAGATTTAAACTCAAACAGGTGCAGTTCAAACGGCCACTAAATTCCCGCAGCTGGACACAACGCATTCATGTACCATTTCAATCTACTTTCCGTACTTCTGTGCAGAATCATTACATGGTGTGACCAGAACGAGTAATGCACAAAAATGTGTATTTCCCACGTAGGCCTTAATGCGATGTGTGATTAGCATGCTACGTACTAGACACGGAACCATGCAAGATGTTATAATCCACAAAGGGTCAGAGTTCAATGTCATTATGTTTCTAGGCAAACATAAGCACTGTTATGACATAATGCAATCACCACGTGCAATCATCATGCGACACCTACGTAACAGTAAACATGCGAGACGCACAAGAGCGCCAAGGTCACAGCTAACAAATATCTCGGATTGCATGGGGAAGTAAAATGACACGAACAGGTAGGAGACGTAACAGATCCATGAGCAGCACCCCGAGAGGGGGATTTCACTTCCATCAAGAGGCTCAGAAAACGAGGAAGATAAACACTGACGTCAATAATCCTAAGGCAAGACCGTTAGATCAGAAAGTGAATCTATGAGATGGAACACTCCCAAAATTGAGATCACCGGCTGTAGGTGCGGCTGAAGAGCGAGATAACAGGAAACGGGAACTGCATCACATAACATAATACACACGAAATATTACAGGCACGGAACATGTGAGGGTTGCAACACTATGTGGGCAGTCAGCTTAAGAGAACACATCCCGTTGTGTCTTCGGGAAATACCCAAAAAAATGTTGGTCTGACACAACTGCCCTTTCATTTAAAGGCTACATGTTTCGGTATAGATATCGACCAGCATCAGTTAAAAACATACACTAATTAAAAGGCAGGTAAAAATGGAATAGACAAAGCATCATCATGTTTGTGTGGGATTCCCACAGTTTCACAGCATTTTGTTTTCCGAAAAATTCTAAAATTATACAAGATCGACGGTGCACATTTTGGTAGACAGACAAAGCATATTCCGAAATTATTCAAGAACATTAATCTACAATAAAGAATTAACACAGAAAATACATTGGAAAAATGATTAAATCTGAAGCAGGGAATAAACACCAATAAATTTTTAAGAAGTGGTAACTAGCAATTAACATGATATGCTGTTCAATAAGATACAAAGAATATTTCCGAGATTTCAAACACGCAAATGGCAAATTTAAATTTATGCAAAATTTGTTACACTACGAACATTCTATTGTTCCTACAGAGAGTAAGCATCATACAGGTACTTCAAATATGTAAAAAAATAATAATAATAATAATAATAAGAGTGGATTAATGAACACGTTACAGAAAATTCCATAAATACAGTACCACGCCATCAGACGATCAACAAACACACGCAATACTGACTCATACAGAAATGTAAAACAAAATGTACACAAACATATTGAGAAAAATATAAAACGGAGAAGGGGCAGTGGGGGGGGGGGGGGGGGAGAAAGAAAAAGAGGAAAAAAATAAAAAAAAGGGAGGGGAAGGGGGGGGTAGTAATAAGACTATAAGAGAAAAGGGGAGTT
>Ga0123355_10015221_pt1 | contig 12076 bp, 6 predicted proteins | sample TergutEmb28metaG_3_FD_89872 | JGI IMG/M metagenome (GOLD analysis project Ga0123355, IMG submission 89872) | Embiratermes neotenicus P1 segment gut microbial communities from Petit-Saut dam, French Guiana - Emb289 P1 | ecosystem: Host-associated > Arthropoda: Insects > Digestive system > Gut ... | reverse complement strand
GCTAACCACGTGACACCCCTCTATCCGCAAAAGTTGGCACTAACTTCGCCTACCGGCGGCGGCCGCTCTGTCGGTATGGTTCGCTCGCGGACTAAAGCCACGGAGTTTAGTTTAGTTTAGTTCGTACCTCATAGGGAATATATTTTTCTTCCATTAGAGGAATTACTCAGTTAAAGCTTTTTTTAGGAAAATAATCTCCGTTTGCACCAAACGCCATACAGAATACATAAAAAACTATGGCTGAATTCAGAGGATTAAAAGTTATAGTGCGTAGCAAACATAATTACCACTAACCTATAAATGGTTGAAGAGATCCTAGAAACTAATTCAGGACAAAACTCTACAACTTTCTTCAATATTTCGGCCTACGAACCGCTGTCGTCTATCTGAGTTATGGAGTAGGGAACGTCAGATAAATTATCTGAACATGCACACATTTAGCGTTTCACAGCAAACAATAAATTAAATATTATGTCTGAGAATTGTTCTTTGCCCGTTTATGAGTATGCAACTGAAACTCTATCGGAAGAGAGAACAAACGTTAGAAACAGAGTACATAACACTAGCAGACAGTAGTGTGTGTGTGTGTGATTCCATAGCGCAGACTTCAGAGACGTTGCTGCCATTTGCAGGCAAACTGAACTCTGGGCATTCAAACGTTGAGGCCGTTTGCATGTTCAAAATGGAGACAGATTACGACTGTGCGAGTTGAGAAATTTTTGGTTTTCTTATTGACCAGAAACAGACATTGTGCCTTTTTCCCGAAGCAGAATTAATTCTGAAATAAGTGAATAATAAGAACTTATCGTAAAACAATATATTTATTTGACAAAATACATTTTTATGCAGCTACACTGTCCGGCTACTTATCAAATCATCGTATATTTACCGTTAAGTTCGTTAGGGATAATGATATTAATTAAAATACCACTAATGTTGTGCTGACTAAAGCTCTTTAAAATTTAATCATTTGTGTTTTTGCACAATGGAATGGAAAATTTAAAGCAAAATTATGAAAGAGCAAATTTCTTACATTTCTGGTCAAATCCTTGCAGGAGAATCGGCAATCTGATGAATTCGTATAAGCATAAACAGCATAACATCACTCAAAAAAGCACATTCATACACATATATTTGAAGGGATTCGAGTCTGCGGTGCCCGTAGTCGAGTGGCTCAAGACAGCAGTATCTGAGATAACAATGGCTATAATTTTACTCGCATTCTAAAAATATTAATCGAAGGCTCCACTGAAGTCCTCACTATATAGCGTACATTTCTGTTCTCTAAAGTTATTAAAATATTTGTACTGTGTGTACACAATTAAGAATCGTACGTCTAAAGCAATGTATTTATTCCAGATTGTAAGCTTCGAATTCCAGCGGAAGATGTCAGTACGCATATTATTGCTGTAAATGACTTCGCTCCAAATATTCTTCCTTTCGCTGCGTTAATCTTTTAAAGCCTCGTAGTTTCTTTACGTACCGCAAGACTCAACATTCAAAAATTCTACATTGTGCTCGCTTTGCGTTGAGAGACTTATAAGGATCTCAGAACAGACAGCGGCCTTTACTGTATACGTCATTAAGTGTTTGGTTTTTATAACGTTGGTGGACTGGCTCGTTATGTAAAGCAGATTACGTATCGCCTTTAAAAGGTTTTAAGTATGTGCTGAAATGTAAATAACAAAGAGATGCGTTTATGGTATGGTCTTATCACTTGCACTTTATCTTCATACAGCCGAAACATTGCTGCAAGACCTAAATTGTCTCGTGATATTGATCGGAATTTGCAGACTACACGTAAATCCCCATTTCGCCTAATTCTTCGTCATTTTACCTTGCGCGATAAAGAAATATAAAGGAAAGTTTTGAAGAACAAAGAGTTCTGGGAACTGTCATTAGATAGAAGGTATAATTCTCGTTTCATATTTCTCAATTGCCGGTTCAGTAAAATACAATCTCCGAAAATTAAGTTCTAGTCTTGTGGCTTTTCAAAGTATTACTGATAATAATTTTCCTTGCAAATACCAGTAATCGCCAGGGATGAATGCATAATTATACCTGCCAGTTTATGTAAAATGTACTACCTAATTTTGGGGACTTTTTGATGCTATTACCTATAAGAAAATAAGGGACTAAGTAAATGGAAGTTGATATGTCAACATAAAATACGCATACGAAGAATATTGTCACATATTTTAGTATTTACGTTTATTGTGTCTTTAACTTTAAGTCTACTTCATACCGTTGTGTAAACTGATTATTTCAAAAGCCCTTGAAATAATTTAATTGAATTTTCTTTTCAGTCCTATTTCTGTCATCAGACTCTCTTCAAGTGCACGTTGTAACACTTTTACATGTAACTAAACTTCACTCTATAAAACGCTATACATCAGTTTTTGCATAGTTAGTTACAGGTATTCATGGTAAAGAGAAACTAAATTTGTTACAATTTATTTCTTACAAATTATGAAGTTTCATCTTCTAATTTAAATTTTAGTGATAAAAATTCCATTAATTCTAGTGCAGAAACTAATGGTGTGTGGCTTTTTATTTCTGCTTCTCAGTTCATCTTTATGGCTACATGCTCGAAACACAGACACATCACTTTTGTTCTTACAGATATCACTTATGCAAGTTTTTTAAAATAATATAGTCTATACCAGTACGGCTAAATTTAGGTAGACGAGATCGTAATATCGAAACGTGCAATATATGGATGGAAGCCTAAGCGGTATAAAGAAAAACAAGTAATATTTTATAGTCGCTAGTGAGGAGAATGGACCAAAAATAAACACCGAGACAGCTGAGTATATGGTCACGTCTCGAGACCTGCGTGACAGATAAATCAAATTGTAAAAATTACAAATAAATCCTTTGACAGCGTATTCCATTAATTCTAGTGCAGAAACTAATGGTGTGTGGCTTTTTATTTCTGCTTCTCAGTTCATCTCTATGGCTTCATGCTCGAAACACAGACACATCACTGTTGTTCTTACAGATATCACTTATGCAAGTTTTTAAAAAAATAATATAGTCTATACCAGTACGGCTAGGTTTAGGTAGACGAGATCGTAATATGGAAACGTGCAATATATGGTTGGAAGCCTAAGCGGTATAAAGAAAAACAAATAATATTTTGTAGTCGCTAGTGAGGAGAATGGACCAAAATAAACACTGAGACAGCTGAGTATGTGGTCACGTCTCGAGACCTGCGTGACGGATAAATCAAATTGTAAAAATTGGAAATAAATCCTTTGACACTGTGGAACAGTTCAGATATTTGAGAACAGTCCTAACAAACCCAAATGCCGTTGATAAAAAAATTAAAAGCAGATTGAAGTCAGATAATGCTTGCTATCATTTAGTGCAAAATATTTTTTCTTTCAGCCTTTTATCGAAAAATATACAGATCATGAAACAGAGAGGTGTAATGTTGTCTTTCTTTGTATGGGTGTGAAGCTTGGTCTCTGGCCGTGAGGAAGAAACATAAGTTGAGGGTGTTCAAGAAGATGGTGCTGAAGAAAATATTTCGGCTTATAAGGGACTAAGTAAAGAAAGGGATTTAGAAGACCCCCATAATGAGGAGCTTAATATTCTTTACTCCTCGCCAAATATTATTCTGGGTATCAAATCAAGAAGAAAGATGTGGGCGGGGCATGTAGCTCGTAGAGGTGAATGTAGACGTTTGCTGGGGAAACCTGAGGGAAAGAGATCACTTGAAATACCCAGGCGTAGATAGGAGGATGATATTAAAATGGATATTTAGGAAGGGGGATGGGAGCATGGACTGGATTGATCTGGCTAAACGACAGGGACAGATAGCGGGTGCTTCCGAAAACAGTGAAGAACCTTCAGGTTCCAAAAAATGATGAGAATTTTTTGACTAGCTGAGGATCTGTTATCTCTGAGAACAGACTCTACTCCATGGAGTTAGTTATGTAGTGCCCAAGTCGAGCGGTAACTTGGATGAGCCTATTGTGGTCGTTCGTTAAGCCTATTCTTGAATTTCCAAAGAGACAGGAAATGAATGGTAGCGATAACCGAAAGTCGAAGGCCTCGTGATTATCTAGGTACTCGGGGCCTGAAAGGCTGTATAGTGCAGTCAGTAACAATTTTCGTAACTAATTCAACACTAAGTTCTATTGTCTAATCATATATACACACACAAGTTATATACAAGTGAATTATAACAAGTCAAAATAATTTTCACAAGTTCACAAGTTACGATCGAATTCTTTTACAAGTTAATAACCCAATGAATTGTCAAGCCACTATTTAAGCCCAAGTGGTAATCGCACAATTTAGATAAGTACCTTTCTTGCCGAAAACGACTCACTGAAATAAGTAATTTAATAATCGGTCAGTACAGCTTACCTCCTTTTAACAGGCAACATGCCAAGTAGTCAAACATCTCAACAGCAAAGATTTCCTCTAAGTATAGCTCGTCCTCAGATGACACAGAAACGTCGAATAACGTTTCCAAATACGTAGGCCAAAGAGACTTCAGTAAATCTTCTGTAAGTCTTCTTTTAAGTGAGTCCCTTAACCTAATTTCCTTGCGATTATATAGTGGCGTTGTGTGTACTCAGGAATTTTTCTATTAACTTCCTAATCCTTTGCAACACTTAACTAGGGCAATCATACCTCCATATTACCTCAACCCAACAAACAATTATGAGGCAAGATGCGCGAACTTTCCTAGTTACAGTGTTTCATCAATTAAGGTTTTTTTTATAAACACATTCCAATTTTATAAAACAAGCCAAATGTTTTCAAAATGTTGCCTGAATTACAGTTTGTTACAAGAAATTGTTAACAGGAATAATTATGCCTGCAACACTGATTGACGAGTCATTTGTGGTAAGTTAAAATGCCGTCCGGTACGCACCTGCGCACCGGACGGCCACCTACAGAGTGTGATGATACCAGATGCTGTATAACACAGTTTTGACCTCCTGATGATGAACACAACAGTGCTAGAAACATGTAGAGGAATATAATAAACTTATTATAAAAAAGAATTTGTGCATTAAGTTGGTCATTTACTAAGATTATACTGAGATGCAGGTCAAAAAACATCAAAATTAGCGTGGGATAGTTAACGTTAAAAACGATTTCTCGCTATAAGGGTTAATATATGGACTTTTGTTGAGATTTGGGTTATTTATATATTTATTTACAGAAGTTTCAACTCATATTATAAAGCGTCGAATGGTAAAATGGCTGAGTAATTATATGTAGGTTATAATATGTCAGGGAGGGGTCTTAGCCGAATTTAAATGACTTCCTTGCCCTACGTAAAAATACTGAGAAAAACTATGAATTATTTAGGGTAGCAATTTTAGGAATCATTATGAAACCTGCCCCCTCTCTCCCGCCCGCATATAAAGAGAAACACCAACCAGCCGATGATAGTTTTCTTTTCTTCTATGTAAATTAGAGTAGCGAAGGAATTTATGAAGCAGCCTTCATTTCAGGCTATATCGAATGTGCCTAATTTGTATATAAACCTGTTTTATTCAGCTAATTTAGTGATGACAGAATGTAGATCGGAAAATAACAATTAAATATTATGTAGAAAATTAGTACTAGTTCAGCTCTTTGTCAAGGGATTTTGCTGTGGCGCAACAGGCATTACACAGGTGGTTGCGTGGAAGCAGGGACATTTTAAAGACGGTGGAATAAATGGAGATTGTGGGAGTCTGTGTACATATAATGCATTTATGTGAATTTTTTTATGTAGAAGGATCTTATTTAAAAAAGAAATATGTAAAACTGCAGATTTTATGTTTGTGTTGTAATGTTTATGTGCTTAGGTGGAAGAATGGGCATAAAATATTACACGGAAGTTTCGATTTCTGTCTAGCAATTTCTATTGTTTCCTAATTTTGGTCTAAGCACCTAAGTATCTCCAGATTTAAGATAAATATTTTACAGTGTGAGATGATAAAACAAGTAAGAAAAAATTTATACGATGTGTTATGCGTAATGAGGAATTTGCTGAGTTATTTTGCGTAGTGCATGACTTTCTGCCCTCAAATAAATCCAATATGGTGAAGGGATAGTCGATGTACTTTCCAAGTGAGTACAACATTTTTGTGTGCGTACATTAATTAAATTACACCATCCCGCTCCTTAATTAACAGCATCTTATTTCCCTCAAGTATATTGCACTACTAACATCACATTTCCAATCACCTCTCTTCCATTTACTCTCCACTGTAAGCAAGTATTTACACCATAGTGACGTACGGAAGCAGAAATTTCAGTCCCCTTCCAAGCCTATTCATCTCCTCCAATTTTTTAACCACAAACTTCATTATACTTTGCTTTTTATCCTTAGACTTTTCTTCAGCACCCACGTCACTCTTTCCAGCCAAATTTAAAACACGAGAAGAACAAATGATTTTAGAATTTGTGACAACTGCAGTCGAAGTACATTTTGTGTGGCACGATATTTGGGTAGCCACTGAGTGAGGAAGGGGACCAACGGATGACTCCTGTTCTTTTTTTTTTAACTCGGTGAGCCTATGCAAGTGCCACCGCTTGTTAGGGGGAAAAACCTACATTGCAATGGTAGAGTTGCCACAAGAATTATTCCGCGAACAAGCGAAACCGCGATGGACGTACCAGCGAACGACTAAACTCTGCTGTACAATCCTAATGTACACAATACTTCATATCTCCTGCTGGCAGGGCGGTAAAAGTAATGCCCACAACTCAAACAAGTGTATACCTTATCGCGAATTGCAGAAAATTCTACACAAGAAATAGGAACAAATGATAAGGCATACCCAGACTGAAACTACACCCAGCCTGAACAAATTTCTGAGTTCATAGGATTGTTTCTAAAGTTTCTAGATTACAGGTAAAGGAAAAGTTCGCCCTAGAACAGCCCATGAAGATGCAGAGATGAAGTCGAGGTACAACTTTATTCTTTCTTTAGCCTCGGCGCTGGATGGGGTGAGTTGCTAATGTCACACACCGGCTGCTATAACCCCGGGAAATAGACCCATGCCCATTGTACAGGAGACTGCCTAGGTCCCTGGGATGTCCCGGACAAGTACGGTAAATCTAGACCCCACCGGGATTCGACCTCCGGATTATCCAGTCCGTATTCTGTGGCTATACCGGCTACACTTCCCTCTTGATTATAGGGTAAAAATAGATTTAGAATGTTTTATGATGAATACAATTTAACGTGGAAGGAGGGGAGGAATTAAACAACAATTCACTGAGAATATTAAGCCCTTTCGCTTCAATAGATTTTTGAAACTACATAAGAAAAACTTTTTTTTAAATAAGAAAGTACGAAGTAAAATATTTTAGTATAGAATATTGTCAAAGAAAGGAGAAAGAAAGAAATAAAGAAATGAATTTTGTGCTGCTCAATATTATTATATTGTACCAGTATTTATTACTTGTGTTTTGATCTGAGCATGCATTATGAACTTTCCTGTACACGTGAATAAACAGAAAGAACTTTGACATCTCATTGGATACTCTTTTACGGAGCTTAAACTAAAAGACGAGTTTCATAGAAGCTTACGTAACATCTCGATAGAATGCATTCACACGTACAAACCCATCACTTGCAGAAGCAAAGAGTGTGAGGGAAATCTGGGTCCCAAAACTTCAGTAGGAGGGGAAAAGAAGTTTGAAATATTGACACTAAACTTTTTTTCCGTACAAATAACAAGAACCATGAAATTATTACAGTACCCATAGCATACTTAGATGTGTACAAAACTTCTCCCAAACAATGGGTTAGAGAAAAAAAAGATGAGATATTGGAATTCTTAAATATTCTTTCAAATACTTTTACTACACAAATTCTTTCTTTAAAATTCTGAAAATTTACCCTCCATTCAGTTCAAGTAGAGTGTATAATAAGGTACATATTTTATTGAACAACTAAAATATTCTCCACGAGGTAAGACTTTCCATATACTGTGAATACCTCGTAGTTTTCCCACCCAAATAAAAGAGATAAGCTGCTTAATTTGAAGTCCCCAGAAAAAGCGGTTTTAAAATTAAACTTTTGTTTGTGGATGGCGCTCACACGAAGAGTTGCAAATCAGTAACCAGAAATGAACAAATATTCTCCTGAATAAACTGAGATCTGAGCCTCATTTTAATGGATCTGTGAATGACTCATGTAATTATCCCACTCACATTTATTGCTGAAGCTTGAGGATGCTGCAGTATAATCAGGCTGAAGTACGTAGCTGTGTACACGGAAGGCGATTTTCGGTAAATAATTATACTTTTCGGGGACCGCGGTAGCACAGTGGTTAAGGTGCTGTGTTACAAATCGGAAGGTCGCTGGTACGATCCCAGCTGGTGTCAGTGGAATTTTTCATTGACTATGGCCCTGGCTCAGCCTCTAACAGAAATGAGTACCAGGAGCATTTCCTGGAGGTAAAGGCGGCCGGTGCGCAAGGCTGACAACTTTACCACCATCCTGTGCCGTTGTCATGAAATCTGGGAACCTTAACTTCCTGGAACCCTCTGGGCCACTCCAGGCCTGCAACGGGACTGCTTTACCTTAATTGTACTTTCCTGTCTTTTAAAAAATAAGTACTTGAATTTTGTTTTTTTTTTGTTTTTGTTTTTGTTTTTGTTTAGATTAAGTACACATTACTTTCTTAAATTCAGCGTCTTTTATTCCTTAAGAATTCAACTACTGTACATTGACAAGACGTGCCAACATATCTGAGTGGAGATCATATCCTCTAAAGGAAACCAATCTCTTAAAGCCTGGAGTAGAAAGGCTTCCAAAATATCGAGAAGACGTAATAAATACACCTTTGCAGGACAAAGTGCCGAACGTAACTGTTGCACAGTAATTCAGCTAACATCAGTGTACACTATCGTAACTGTAGGAAGAAATAAGGGGGTTGGATGTAAGGTAGTAACATGTGCAGTACTTACTGCCATGAGAGTGCTAGAGTCCCGGGAGAGGATGTGTGGGGCACTTAGCGTCTGTGTGTTGGTCTGGGAGACATGATGCAGCACTGCAGTTACTTAAAGGTCGACAGCAGCTGTCCAAAGGGCTTCATATCAACATCGATTTTATACCTTCTGTTTTATCCACCGTGTATTTTCCTTTTAGCACTTTCTCCCAATCGTCTTTAAGTAAGTCTCAAGGATGCTAGAATTACACGTACGTCGAAGCCATTGACCGTTCAATAGGAAACGCGACGACAGCTGCTACCTTAAAACGGATGGACAACTTCTACCCAGTTCTTGGACAATCCATTTTCGGTCCGTCAATCAAATTCCCACTGAGATAAATTTCTGACGATTCATTTCTTCTGGGAAGATAAACCGTGTTGATTAACAAAGTCTAACCGACTTTTTGGAACTATTCTAATCTTCAGAGTTAAGCTTTCTAAAACCACAGACAGGGCGCAACGTTACAACTGATAACCAACAAGATGCAACTATTTTGATCTATTTAGTTCTAATCAGCTCTACATGTTTCGGACGATGTTTACGTCCATCATCATGAGCATATCACTGTAACTACAGCTTTTGGTATTGTCCACTGTGTTGAGTATTTAACGATTATGGTTAGTATGGGTTACAGGTTTGCATAAAATATCTAGTTAAATGATATGCTCCTGATGATTGACGAAAACATCGCCCGAAACATATAGAGCCGGTTAGAAGTAAATGAATCAAAATAGTTGCATCTTGTTGGTTATCAACTGTGATTACACTAACGATGCACGGAAACACGAAGGTTAAAGGGCGCAACATACCTGAAAATATGAAATTTCGGCAACTACGCCGCTGTAAGAACCTGAAATATTGCAAAAATTTATGAAATATCAGATGTTCGAAACCTAAGGCAAACGCCACGGTTAGATGTGGTTTGGTATTGTCTCTTTATATGCAGGTTATATACTTGAAATGGGATGGGGACAGGTTGGCAGCAAATGGCGATTCGGCGGTGATATGGGAATAATTGCCGAAGTGAAGAGAAAGTGGAGCTGTATTTCTTCTCTCTCTTTATGCCTTCATGGCAGGGACAAGAGAAAATTTACCTTTTAGCCTTTACCTGTTTACGTTTTTGCTTCCAAAGGCATTCAAGTGAAAGGAGAGATACTCAGACATCAATATCTCTAGAGCATTCTGCTGGGCTACAGAAGGTGAAATTTGTGATTACCTTCTTCGAGCACGTTAGCTGTGATAATATTAAATAATACGCCATTTTATAACGGTTTACTGAGAATTTTTGGAAATATACAAATATTAAGAAGTATACAATTAGTAACATTTATTGTATACAAAACAGTACTTTTGTAGCATAGTTACGGATCAAACAGGGAGTATATGTAAAAATAAAGCCTGATTTTACCAAAAGCGTGCACCATTTTGACTGAAACAAAGGTACAAGCCGGACAGTGGCTGTGATATCAATGCAGACAAGATTGGTGTGTATGCACGCTGTGTTGCTACCGGCCACCCGCCATTTTTATAAACTCCTGAACAATAAAGGCTCGATGTTCTCCCAACCACACCATGGTGTACAGTGAAAATGGCATGTACATCGCTATTCGACGACGCGCTACCCACCAATGTACGCGCTCACATCCGAAGCTATGCCCCTCCCAAATCGGGGTGTTCTTTCTGCCGCACCCTGTATATATAATATATACACACATAAGAAAATTTATTTTGCACTTCTAGAACACCATCAGCTTCTCAGACACTGTAGCGCCTTTATTATTAGTATTAATTCGTTTTAAATTTTCTCGGTCTTCAAATCGATTTAATGTTTTCAATTTACATACTGTTTAGCTATAATTCCTAATCGGTATTTAGTAATTTCGAAGGTAATTACGAATTAAACTTGCGGTGTTTTACAAACGGAAAACCTTCTTATTTAGGAAAATATTTCTTATTTGTACCCGTTGATGAGCTTCGGAAAGATTTATAATTTTCATGACACTCAGTATGAAATTCACGACGCCGATTGTCAAAAGGCTGTCAGATGTTCGTAAATGTTCTAACATTCAAATGAAAGTTGGGAGTGATAAAATCATTTGAGATGGAAGGAATTCAACATGACTGAGCACACTGTAAGGTTACAATAACCATTTTCGGCAATAAGAATGTATGTGAAAGGAGAAAAATTGTCAGTTTTATCTAAAATCTTACATAACCTGGGAAATATAGCAATAACTGTAACAGGTCAAATTTTACTCATAATAGAGGGTGATTCAAATAAATGGACTCAAGTTTTTACATCTATATTTTCTGAAATACACAGGATATATGAGTGACCTACATAGCATTTGGAAGAAACAATCCTAAAGTTTTAAGGGCCATCACTAAAGTGCTCATCTAATGCATAATCGTGCAGCAGTGTCTGTTGTGGACAAAATAGCTACTAAGCAGCACAAGATTTTTGTGTGTATCAGAGAAGAATGTGAGACGAATTCAAGAGAGTGTTTAGAGCGTAGCCCACGCAAGTCAACGCGTAGAGAGAGCAGAGAACTTGGAATACTGCAACCAACAGTCTGGCGTGTGTTGAGGCGTCATTTACTCTTCAATTGAGTCCATCTTTTTTAATCACCCGGTACAAGTTCCCTTTCAGGGCATATAATATTCAGCTGGTAGCCTCATGGGTCTTGGTGCCTTGTAAGTTTGTAAGTTAAAACTCGACTTTCAGATAAACGTGCTGTCGCTTTATTCATAATGATCGAACAGTCGCTGGCTTGTTGCTCAAGTGGTTAGAGGGACAAGTGGGTTGACCCTCTTGGATCCTTTCGTCGCCGTTCTGCAACTTTTTGCTAAATATTAGCCTCGAATTTTAATATAAGGTTGGGGATATCAATTGAACGAGAGAACCTGGTCTAAAATTACATTTCTTTGAGACCTTATATTCTTCTTGCAAATATATGTAAAGTAATGAAACAAAGTGAAACGCCAATTTGACGCAACTAGGTAATTTTATTGATGTATTCTTAGCTCGACATGTTTCGGGTACATACGCCCATCATCAGGAGCATTAGATGTTGAGTTGCAGCATACGGTTTTCTGCACCGAGTTTTTGGATGGG
>Ga0123355_10015220_pt1 | contig 12077 bp, 7 predicted proteins | sample TergutEmb28metaG_3_FD_89872 | JGI IMG/M metagenome (GOLD analysis project Ga0123355, IMG submission 89872) | Embiratermes neotenicus P1 segment gut microbial communities from Petit-Saut dam, French Guiana - Emb289 P1 | ecosystem: Host-associated > Arthropoda: Insects > Digestive system > Gut ... | reverse complement strand
CAGCCATACACATCAAGACCAACAACGCCCTAATAAATAACGCGCTAACACAATACCTCTATACTTCTTACAGATACAACCCATGAAATAACTACGAATTAGTCGCAAGCTCCTGAGGATGGATGTATTAACGTCCGAAACATGTTGGGCACTGAATAAAGTAATAATAAAACAAGTGGCATCAAGTTGGTTTCTCCTTACTCAACTATCAAGATGATGCACGGTCCAATAAACATAAGATTCACTTCACGTGCTGTTCAAAAATAAAATTATAAAGGATAACTGAAAACCTATAATCCCCTGTCTGGGTGGAACGACAAAAATTGGTTATACCCGAACTTTACCGCGTATTATCTAACTACGCACAGTTTTTGTGTTGTTGCCAGCTCTGCAACATGCGGAACAATATTTGCAAAAGCAGGATAGATTCCTGTGACTAGCAAACCGAAATCTTCCAACTTACCGATGAGTTTATTCGTAAAGCTAATCTGCTATATGACTGTAACCTAACAAATTCCCTGTTGCATTCCAAACTGTCAAATCTACAGCTGAATTTACAAATGGTTAGCAAAATGTAATTACGTACTTTGTACGTAAATTAGTACTGTATTTAGACATATATTTAAATAATGGGCGGTGTGAGGGGCAAATGCCATACCACCTCCTGGAGGCGACCTTAATCTCGGAATATTTACCTTAATAATTAAACAACTTGATGCACAAAATTTTATTTTACAGTAAGATTATATCATACCTCTACATGTTTCAAGCGCCATGCGCTCATCATCAGGAGGTCAAAATTGCATTATACAGCCTCTGGTATCATCACACCTATAGGTGGCCGTCCCGTGCACGGCTTCAGTCTGCCACACGGATACCACCCCAAAACCAGCCACACAGAAACTCCAACACACTTCGAAACAAGAACACACAACCAATGTGGCGAAACAACAGAAAAGTCGCAGGCTCCTGATGATGGATGTATTAATGTCCGAAACATGTTAAGCATAGAAGAAGTGAAATAAAACTTAATAAACTGTGACATCAAATTGGTCTCTTATTCTTCAACTATCACAATGATGCACGGTCCAATATACATAAGACCTCTCTTATGTTAACATAGGTTGTTTAATCTTGCAGGTTTTGTTATACCTATGCACCGGACGGCCACCTATAGGTGTGATGATACCAGATGCTCTATAATAAAATTTTTACCTCCTGATGATGAGCACAACAGTGCTCGAAACATGTAGAGGTATATAATAAACTTATTATAAAACAAGAATTTGTGCATTAAGTTGGTCAGTTACTAAGATCTGTTAGTCTGTCTAATCTGTTCGCCAAACAAAACTCCGAAATACAATTCTCGTCACGTTACAAATTTTCAGCTTGTTTCGTCACAGTTCTTGTGCACGTCATTACAACATTCAGTCGCATTCCCTACTGCGTCAACAGATTAACACAATGAAGATGAAAGTATTCTGGGATGTGGCTGGGCGAGAAGTTCCCGACGTTTCGAATGATCGTAATGCATTCGTCGTCAGGGACTACTCGACCCTGAAGATGAAGGCAATATGATATTTCGAAAGTTCGGGAACTACTCGCCTGACACGGCGTCATAACCCAAAAGACATAAATCTTCAGCAACGTCGCCGCTATGTGAACCTCAAATGTCGCAATTACGTAAGACCATTTTAAAACGCTTACATCGGTTACAGAAACTTCTTTTAATTAAAATTACTGTTCCTTCCATCTTCTCTGCTCATTTCTCATACGGATATGAGAATTTGGTTGTTAGCTGCTTTTCGTTACGCGTTTGGAGCTTTTATTTTTCCCCCTACACCCTGAACGTCTTCTAACTACATCAGTATAATAAAAGACACCCAGTGCCGACGAAACGGGGTTGGGGAGAGCGGTGGTAGACTCCAGTTGAAATGTGATGGCACGGGAGGGGAAGTGAAGGGGAAACTGGCGAATGGAGTGGGTAACCAATACCCATCACACTACCTCGGAACATGGTGTATCCAGCATTACTACCGCTGACACGCACACCTCGGCTGCCAGTAGTCGACTGAACCGACGCCCCCGCCGATTTAAATGGACTCGTCCGTTTCGCCGAAAGACGAAATCTGGTTTCTGCGCGTGTGTCATCACATTTCAACTGGCTTCTACACATTACCGGGAACCGGCGGTAGGAAGCGGGCTCGGGCCCCGAATGTGAGAAATAACCAACAAGTGCATATACAGATAAGTATATTTATTATATCATAGTCAGCGTAGCCTGCTACATGTTTCGGCCCATCTATTGTGGCCATCTTCAGGGGGTGTCCTATGAAAGAATATTACATCGAACGTTAAAACAGTGTAAAAGGTAAAATGTAAAGCAGTCCAGTTACAGGCCCGAAGGGACCCAGACGGTTCCAGGAAGTTAAGGTTACCAGATTTCGTGACAACGGCACAGGGTGGTGGTAGGTGCCTTACGCACCGGCCGCCTTTAACCCCAGGAAATTCTCCTGGTACTCATTTCTGTTGGGGACCGCGGTAGCACAATGATTAAGGTGCTGTGCTCCAAATCGGAAGGTCGCTGTTTCGATCTCAGCTGGTGTCAGTGGATTTTTCATTGACATAAAATCCTTCCGATCGCACTATGGCCCTGGGATCGACTCAGCCTCTAACAGAAATGAGTACCAGGAGCATTTTCCGGGGGTAAAGGCGGCGGATGCGTAAGGCTGACAACCTATCACCATACTGTGCCGTTGTCACGAAATATGGGAGCCTTAACTTCTTGGAACAATCTGGGCCTGTCCAGGACTGTAATGGGACTGCTTTACCTTTACCTTTTACTCATTCCTGTTAGAGGGCATAGTGCGATTTTATGTCAATGAAAAATCCAAAGATACCAGCTGGGATCGAACCAGCGACCTTCCGACTTGTAGCACAGCACCTTAACGACTGAGCTACCGTGGTCACCCTAAAACAATGCACAAATATAAAATGTTAAGTGGTAGAAACATGCAGGAGGTTATGCTGATTATAATACAATATATATACATATCCATATATGTAGTTGTTGGTTATTTCTCACAATAAATCATCAGTGCATAGTTCCTAATAATTTAAAAATTTTGCACATGTTTCTGTATTTCTCGTTAGTATCAACATTTGTCTGATGTATGTGTTAATCCCCTTTCAGACCTGGCCCACGTCATCCTGCACCTGAGAGTCAGTCTTTCCTATTTAGTGTAAATATTTTTAGCCACTCAACCTTTGGTGGGGGGGGGCGGAAAAAAAAAATTTCACCGGGTCCCGAACTCACTCTCAGCGACCAAGACAAGGTGTACGACACTATTGAAAAGTCTTCATTAATTTATAGGAGGAGAGTGAGGCTGGATTAGGTTCACAGACAGTATCTCGTTAGCAGTTGGCTTGCCTACTCGTACGGGCAGAACAGCCGAAGCAGCTGGTCAAAGGAGGAAACTGAATATACCAGTATGGGTGACCTGTGAGGTTTGGCTCTTGTCATTTGTCATTCGCGTCAATGCAAGCGAACAGTTAATGTACACGTACTAAGATGCAAACAACAATGCTGTCAACGACAACGAAGGCAAACATGATTTCAATTAGGCCTATAATAGTAGCAGTTTCTATTCATTTGTACAATTTAACTCAAAGAAGGGTTTCTTAGATTCCCTTCTGGTTCGTAAAACCTGCTGCAACATGCCTTCCACTTCAATTCAATACTATAGGTCTCTGACAATAGTGTATAACTCATTGTCACAACCTCCTTTTTTTGACATTGTCCATCGTCTGAAGTTGTTAAAACACTTTAAAATTTTAGACGATGGACAAGCTCCCCCCTCCAAAGATACTGTGACAGTGACAACTATCACTGCTGTGCATTCACCTTCAAAGTATGTGATTCAAGTTACAAGTGTTCTCACAGTATTGTTGATGAAGACTCCGATCTTCCATGATGTTATGCCGTGACAAATGGTAAAGTTACCCACGTTCTGGAGCAGCCTAGTACCTTCATCTTCAGCACTCTATGACGGGTAGCGAAGGCCACTCTGCTTGGACTGCCTGCCTCTGAAATTGGAGGCAACTACGCTTTCGAAACGTCTGTAAATATTTAAAGGTCCACTCGCCGTAACATCCCTGAGTACTGGAACCTTCAAGCGAAATGTTCTTCTAACAGAAAATAAGTTTCCGCTTCCTATATCCCTACACACAACTGAATTACAGTTTAGAAAAACAAGCATATTAGTTTCAGCAAGTGCAAGGTGCATGTACTGTGACAATGCGTAAATCACAGCAATAACCTAGGACTAATTCCGCCTCCCCATTCCATAGCCACCTTTTGCGTCGCAGGGTAAAATCGAAGGGGCATTCAAGCGAGACCTGACCATGACCTAACCCAAAACTACGAAGAACAGAGAGGTACGTTATGTATGAATGAATGTGCTCTCGGATACCGTGAATTATCGGAGTTCTGCTGCATTACGAATACAAACTACGCTTTCCACGAAGCATCCCCATTGGTGATACACTCCAATGTACAACGAAGTTTTAAGCCACAAACAACACAATCTTTTGCGAATGTTTGTTATCTGCCAACTAGCGTCTACCTCAAAGTAGGTCATCACCAGGCCACACAGGCCACACAAACACATGTGCACTGCATTTGTTTGGATCCGTGTAGAAGATCTACATAAAGAGAGTAGGTAACTACAAGTTTTTATATTTCGAGATAACACTGACGGCGTTCAGTGTCAACAGTACCGTCCCCCGGAATGTGACGCCGTGTAGGTTTATACACAGGTACCATCATTTCAGAAGAACCTGTTGTCTTCGTCTTCAAGTTTGAAGGCTGATGATGGATGGTACCAATCCACCAACCAACATGACGTAACATTCCACAAGACCGCAATCTTGATATCTAAAAGCTATATGTATCACTCACAGGGCAAGGTACCTGATAGTACAATAATCAAGTCCATTCCCAGCAACGTTTGAAGCAACAGACGGATTTCATTAAACCTGACATGGGCACCTTCGATTTATCGGGTCCACCCCAAACATTATATAATTTTATATTTTACGCCATCAATAATAACAAGAGAGTGACTGCATGAAGCGGGGCGGAACAGCACAATGCCACTTAAATGAGTCTTGGAATTTGTTGTGCTAATACGAAATTCTCTTTACGTCAAATATACGCAGATCATATATAGAAATGCCGGCGGCGCGAAATGCTTAGATTTCGAATTGATGGTGCTAATAACAATAACAATGAACTGCTGGATAGGCAAATCAGTACGCGTGAAGATTAGACCACAACCACTGGCCTAGGCACAAATTTTATGCGGACGTTGATTTACGTGCTAAATTTTTAGAGACGCCGATGATGCAAAGGTTTCACTGGGGAACTGTAACGAACAGTTGGGAACATTATGCCCAGAAATAACAATAATAATAATAATAATAATAATAATAATAAACTGCAATTGGGTTGTCACCCGGTGGCAGTAGTTATTTTACATGTATACAAAATATGAAACTGGTTACTAATAAATTTAAGTCCGGGGGGGCTACATGAGAAGCATTCTATAATTATAATTAATACATCATTCCCTCTTGTACCACCGTGCCGAATAAGAATTACGTCAATGCTTCATAAACTTTTCCTAAAACTTCCTGCTACAGCACGTCCGTGTTCAGATAGAAGCTGAGAGCTCTTTTATCTTGCACCGAGGCTGTCTGTCTATCTTCAAGCCATCGAAACCTTAACTATGTGGTAGACAAAGAATACAAACTGTGCAGCTCCTTAATAGACTTGTGAAACACTATTCATTCCCTATTGCTTAAAACGAAGAAGTGAAAAGAATAAAGAACAAAACCTAGCACGCAGCTCCTCCGACTTTCATTCAGTAGAAGCTTCGTTTGAATCTCGGTAGACACAACGGTCATCCTGAGCTTTCTTGGCATTTCCTTTCCGATAAATACCAGAACTGTGCCTCACAGCAGGCCACAACCTTTTCCTTCCAAATCTTCCGCAGTTCATTATTAATCACAACTCTGTCATACAATGACGAGCAACAAAATTCCATAAACAAACAGCTTTGCCGGATGAGTAGAAACGACGGAGAAAAATCGAAATAGCGTCCGGGTTGGTAACTCCGTTTCAATAACCTGTAATTACGCTTTTTAAATTTTCATGCCACGTTAATCCATAACAACATAGGGTCCCAGCAGTAGATGAATGCCTCCTGAACTCTTAACTCACCGCTACACAGAATGGAGCTTTCCTCCACGCTTTCTAAAGGTTTTAGGCCTATATGAAATGGTACGACGGCATAAAAAGTTTTGTAATTAATGTCGTATTGCTGCGTCGTCTCTTATTCTTAAGCAGTTCAAATGCATTTTTGTGAAGTCAATATATCAATTCATTCACAGTACTTTGTATGGACAAACGACTATACAGTATTAATAACTTTAATTTGTGCTAAACGTACAAATACTATTCATGTCACTTCAGTAAACTGCTGAAGTAGAATACATGGTTCAAATGATTAGCGAATTTAATCAAGTGCAGTCACCGAACACAGATACACGGGTAATAAATGGAGCTCCAAACAGATTCACACATTCCTGGCAACGTTTGCATAGGCCTAGGCAAGCAGCTGGACATCGTAGGCGTTTCAGAATATAAACGCGAAAACGGACGTGGAAACTTCCTGCAATATGGAGGACGTTTGTGTGAAACAGCAGCAGAAAATTACTTGGTCCGACTGACTTCATAATCGCAAACGTAGTGCTTGTTGGTATCTGTTCAGTAAAAGCCACAAGACTCTTCTGTATGGTTCTTTGTCTGGTACGCAACAGTCATTCAACTAAACCCACTATAATACTCCAGTATTTATGTAGGCCTACGTGGTTTGGGCGTCCGACGCCTAACCAAAGTTAAAATTAAGACATGGCACAACTACGGGTAGACAAGGCAAAAAGGCAAGTGTCGGTAACATGCTAGTGCAGGTTACCCCCGCAGGGTGGGAATAGGTTGCTTTGCCTTGCCTACGTTCCTCTTCTCTTCCCAACTGAACTTGGCGACTTTTCAAAAAGACAGGCGACCGAAACTCCAAAATTAGAAAGCCGAAGCATCAGCATCGAGTACGGGCCTCAGTGAGGCACATCTATGCAGTCGAGTTTGTGTAGCAGCGAGAAAATCGTCCGACGGTGAGCGGAACGTGCTACGCACGAACGGCAAACACATCCGCGGCAATCCGGGGTGGGTCCAGAACCTGATCCGACAATTATCAGTGCAGCGCCTCTCTTCGTAGGGATGCACATTGACCCATGATGACCGTAAGTTACACGCTGTTAATTATTATGTAATGGGAATTACTAACCAAATCAACACAGCCAGTGTTTCTCAACAGGTGGACAGCGATTCACAAGTGGTTCGATAATTTGTCTTTCGATTTATTTTTCCGATTCATTACATGCCTGTTAGCTAATTTCAGTTTACAAATAGAAGGAAGAAATGTGTCTTTTACAGGAGTAGAAAAAAATATTTTTGATGTATTTACTGTATCAATACTTCCGTGACAAGCATCGAGTGCCAAAGAAGACAGAACATTGTAGCCTACAGTCGTCTAAAATTGAAATTCCAAAGGTCAGGCCGTTAGTCGCCGGACTCTCACCGAGGAAGCCCGGGTTCACTCCCAGGCCAGTCAATGTGGAATTTGTGGTGGACGAAGCAGCATTTCGGACCATCCAAACCATTACACACACACACACACACACACACACACACTACAGGCCCACTGATATATGTGTACCATCCAGTCCATTACATGCAAACACTGCAGACCCACAGTTATATTCGTACCATCCGAACAAACCAACAGAAAACCGCTGTAATTTCATTTAATTGGCACACAAACTAATGCACACACATAATTTTTTTTACATTAAAACGTTTAAAATCGCTCCAACATGTTTCGATCCTAAGATCATCTTCAGGCAGCTACACTGTTCCTTGCTAAAGTCACATTTTTAAAAACACTCACTGATTAATTTCCTTATATTAAACTTTTGGTTCCGGAATTATTTTTTTTTAATTTTAGAACACCCTGTATATAAAATGTGAATAATACAGGAACCAAATAGTTAGAATTATGAAACAAACCGCATTTTGAAGAGAAAAAAAAAACGGAGAGTATATACCATGTTTAAAATGTTCAGTACCTATATTTGTTGAATAAATACATAAAATGCAACGTTTAGAGGTTAGTGGTGCGGTACGACCCCTATAAGGGTAGTTAGGCGTCAAAGGGTTAACTTGGTGCTGTGGCAGCATGTCATATTGTGTAAGTCGTACGCTGCTGAGAATGCGCCTGACTGTGGGTGTGTGTCGTGTGTTATGCTGCATGGGCCTGGCTCACGCAGCATAACACACGACACACACCCACAGTCAGGCGCATTCTCAGCAACTTACGACTTACACAATACGACATGCTGCCACAGCACCAAGTTAATATAAGGAAATTAATCAGTGAGTGTTCTTAAAAATGTGACTTTAGCAAGGAACAGTGTAGCTCCCTGAAGATGATCTTAGGATCGAAACATGTTTGAGCGATTTTAAATGTTTTAATGTAAAAAAAAAATTATGTATGTGCATTAGTTGGTGTGCTAATTAAATGACTCTACGAAATGCACGGTGCAACGATGAAGATCGCTGTAGCTTGTTTTGTCGACCATAAAATATATTCTGAACTTCACACTGAAAATCGTCCGCTTAACACAGCAATTATATGACCAATTTTAAAAAACATAACACTAGTCGGCAGCACCAGCTATAGCAGTACAATCTAAATATACATCAATTAAGAAATTAAAACAACATATCACACTTCTAAAACCTTCTAATTCAAATGGCTACGATGAAATTTCTACAAAAATCCTGAAAGTCTGTGCACAATTCATTATTTCAACTTCAACGTATATCCTTAATCAGTCTTTATCCGCAGGTATTTTTCCTTCATGTTGGATGCACCCCGCAGTGGTTCGCTAGTTGTACATTTTCGTTTCCTGAAAACATGAACAATTAAAATATTGATAATATCACAGCAATGACTGTTCATAATTCTCGCTTTTCGTTAGACGAACTTGTAGTGACATTTGTAGATACGAAACATTCGATCTATACACTGCTTCCATCTTCAGTGCTACAACTACCGTGTCTCAGTGACCAGCGGTATGCCTATAGACTGTAAACGTCACACACCACTCACCTACACCCTGAACATAGAAGCAGCATGTTCCATTGTGGTGCATATCTACACCTCCAAACCTACAAGAGGATATTTTGAAAGAAAAATCTCAACACATCGTGATATATAATTATCGCAGAACTTCTTGGTCTAGCGGTTAGCTTTCCTCTATCTATCTAATCTCTGTCAAAAGAAATCCCAGGACTGAACTCGAATAACTTCGCTGATATCTTTGGCAGATTCCCGAAGTCTACTGAGCCAAATGTGGGGACGGCACTTAGCATTAGGCCACAGTCGCTTCCTTCTACACATTTCCACTGAACATCGCACAAAATATACAAAAACACACAAAGGAAGTCACTACGACGCCCACCGAACAAAAGAACATATACCAAATAACGGTATGTACACGTTAAAACACTCAGCGTAGTCAGTAAAGCGACATGCCACGGAGTGGGCGGTCCGGGAATCGAATCCGTTTGTGGGCGAGATTTTTCGCACCCGTCCAGACCGGCCCTGGGGCCCACACAACCTCCTATACAATGGGTGCCGAGTCTTTTCTGGGGGTAAAGCGGCCGGGGCGTGACGTTGACCACCCACTCCATCTAGCGCCGAGGTTAAAGGAACAATAGATTTATACTTATACTCCCCATCTCGGCCTTCGTGGCCAGTTATAGGGTGACCTTTACCTTTATCTTTTACATATTAAAAAACCAGCTTGCCACAAAATGCATACACGGAAACTACACACACGCTTTCAGGAACAGATACACAAGCACAACATAACATAAAACAAGGACATACTGAACTACAACATAAAAACACTTCTACTAAGATAGGTTTACGGCCCCATAAAGGAAAATATGGAGTTCAAAAAACCTCGTGCACAAGGCCATTACTGACCACGATGTTACACGCAGGTACAAAGACGAACACAACGCACAGAACGCGCAAAATATCTTATCGGCCGATGTCCACTTTCACTTTTTCGCAGGAAAAATATAAGAATGAACGATAATGTGCTGACACAGGGGCACTGCTACGTTCGCAAACAGCCAAATACCACTACTTTACTGACCAACCCACCTACCAAAGAACACAACCAGATTCATCCGACAAGAAAAGTGCGCTGTACCAACAGACGCTGTACCAGTGCGTGAAAAAACGGGAACAGACGTAAACGCAGCGAGACAGTAAAAGTACAAAATGCAGATGTGTAGACAGGAGAACAAACATGCAAAAAGAATCAACAAATCAGTGTGCGTGTTGTGCACGGATACAATCTGCACCGTAACAATCAGCGAGAGCGGAAGCAAGTACTGAGAAATCAAAACAGAGAAAATAAAAGCAAACAACTGGTCCAAACAGTGCAATAAAGAACGTGATAAAGAAAAGAAAAATAAACCGTACAAAATACCATAACAAACCCAGAAGTTTGGTAATGTTATTCATCAAATATATATAAAAGCGGACGTTGGCAAAAATGACTCTGATGACGAAGCCAAGACACAAGTATCAGGACAACAATTCTGACACACAGAAATTATGTGCCTAAAATACATCAACTGCATTTCCTCAAGGTCCTCAGGTACATTACATTGTTACCTTCTGTTTCGGTGGTCACTGTTGGATCATGCAATCGTTATCTAATACCTGTTGGATTGCAGATGCTTCTGTTGCTAGAACTGGACCCTGCTTCACCCTCTTGCGATTCTTTATAAATGAAGTTACTGGGTTAGCACGAAAATGATAAACTCTCCTTTCCTACTTCAGGTACTGAAAATTATAACAGCACAACTTCATGCCCTACATCCTTATGGATCTGGAATTCTCTAACTAACACAAACTTTCCCAGCTGCACTATATAAACAACACCTAAAAAAAAGACATACCAGTTCTTTCTGCAATCAATGATGGTGGTACTGATCCACTCTCAGTCCCCTTTACAGCAGACTTGAAGTAATACAGATATAAAAACGAATTCCATTCCTGCATTCCTATAGCCTAACATCCCATGCTCTTCTTCCTGCTACTCAGGTTAAGCAACGCACATTATTTTCCTTGGTAATAATTCGGTCATTAGCCTTTATTTGCTGTGAAGGAACTAATATATGAATACTCAACTTTAAGTACAATATCTTTGAACTGACAGAGTATCTGTGCATACTTTACAAGCAATACACAAACATATCTCCAACTTCATTCTGACCAGTAGTTTATTTAGATTAGAATTTACTGCTGTTTCTTCAACATTCTGGCTTAATTCGTATCAAACGTCATTAAACTATCAAGGCCAGCGTTCGCATATGCAAGTGCATTTAAAAAATACCCCTGAAATTCATTTTGTATATTTAGACAAGAAGGAAATTCACTGCACTTTCAATGACATGTTGAAGAAACTTTGTTTTTTAGTAGTAGTAGTAGTAGTAGTAGTAGTAGTAGTAGTAGTAGTAGTAGTAGTTGCAGTAGGAAAACCAGAAGCAGTAGTTATAAATCATGTATTACTATGGATCTTTCTTTTAAAGCTCATGGTTCCGTGCACCATAATTCAATGTTAATAAAAATCCAACTAGATGCTACAGTATGCAGATATTTATTTACTGCAAAGTCACTACATGTTTCGGGTGTCACAGCACCCATCATCAGGAGTACTAAAAACTGTAACCGCAGCCTCCGGTACAGGTCCGATCGGGCCACGTTGGAGGGAAGTAGCTGTACCGATATTATGACCTGTACCGGAGGCTGCGGTTACAGTTTTTAGTACTCCTGATGATAGGTGCTGTGACACCCGAAACATGTAGAGTG
>Ga0123355_10015219_pt1 | contig 12079 bp, 4 predicted proteins | sample TergutEmb28metaG_3_FD_89872 | JGI IMG/M metagenome (GOLD analysis project Ga0123355, IMG submission 89872) | Embiratermes neotenicus P1 segment gut microbial communities from Petit-Saut dam, French Guiana - Emb289 P1 | ecosystem: Host-associated > Arthropoda: Insects > Digestive system > Gut ... | reverse complement strand
TTTCCTGGGGGTAAAGGCGGCCGGTGCATAAGGCTGACAACCTTACCACCATCCTGTGCCATTGTCATGAAATCTGGGAACCTTAACTTCCTGGAACCCTCTGGGCCACTCCAGGCCTGTAACAGGACTGCTGATTCCTTCCTCTACCTCCTGCATTGGCTGAAGCACACTGTAGAACAAGATACTCTACGCTGTACTCTGTTCAAGCAACTAATGTTTACCTGCTTGTCTCAGGTCTTTGTGTATATCACTGAAACATTTACCTGTTAAATGTGAGTGAAGTGAATTCTGCAGAGGGAGTCAGCGTTTATATAAGTTATTGTAACTGGAAAAATTCCACAGTCTTGAGACCCAAATAATTTTGCCTCTCAAACAAAGTACTTTTGCCACACTATCTGTTTAAAACTACTGGCAGCCAATTAGTATTAGGTATGTTGTAGAGTTTTCATTATAAGGGAGGATAATGTTAAGATGGATCTTCAAAAAGTGGGATGGGGAGGCATGGGCTGGATTGCTGCGGCCCAGTATATGGACAGGTGGCGGGTGCTTGTGAATGCAGTAATGAACCTTTGGTTCCAATAAAATGCAGGGAATTTCTTGACTGGCTGAGGACTAGTTAGCTTCTCACAAAGGATTCTGTTCCTTGTAGTTAGTTAGTTAGTTAATAAATATTTATTTAAAAGGGCTTCTGATCTTTGAACTCTGATATGAATTGTAGGTGGCCTTCATATGTTTTAGTGCTGTGTAAGAGTGACATGTTATAGTAGCTGCTGTCTGTATAAACATGAGAGGACCTGATGTGCAAAGAGAGTAACAGACAAGAAAGTATATGGATGAACATGGTCACTTCTTATTTTTCTCAGCAGCTCACTGTTGTAAGTGGGTTGGCATAGATCATGCCGCGATTTTCGTTTGTAGTGAGATTTGTATTGTTCAGAGTTAAGACAGTGAACCATTTGTTTAGAATTGTTGTGGTGTGCCCTCTCCTTCATGATTCAGGAAGCATGTTCTGACATGTTGCCTTTATGTACAGACTCAATTTGTTTTAGTCATTTTTCACTGTGGTTGGTGAAGATAATCATGCATATGCAACAGTTCTTAGCCTACTTTTATTTATAGAAAGGATCACCTTTCTGCCTCTGGGTGTGTGTGTCTGTTTGTGTTTTTTTTTGTGCATTTCAACTTTTGGCCCATTGACCTATTGTGACACAATTTGTTGTAAACATGCCATTGAGGGGTGGTGTTCAATCTTGTTATACCACCAACTTTTTGAACAGCTTTCCTTAGATGACCGTATCCTGTTTTACTTTTTTCTGTTACTTCTTATTTCACTGGTGGGATGGTATAATAGTAGTAGGTATAGAGACTGGTTATAGGATGGATGGCCCTGGGATTGAATCCCGTTAGAAGCAAGATTTTCCACACCCATCCAGGCATGCCCTAGGCCCCATGATACAGTAGGTACTGGGTCATTCCCAGGTGCAAAGCAGCTGAGTTATGACATTAACCACCCACTCCTTTCTAGTGCCAAGGGCTAAAGAAAGAGTAGAACTATAGCTGTACTTCCCCATCTGTTCCTTCAAGGTAGGTTACAGGGTGAACTCTTCTGCCTTCTTTTTACCCCTTGTTTTTTCTGTTCATCATTATTAATTGAAAGCCTTTCTAAAATGTAGCTTAAGCTCCATACACTTGTGTTGACAATTTAGTGCCTTGTTTTTAGTTATCCCTTCCATAAAACATGCATTATAATTGTTGATGGTACCAACATATGCTTCATAACAATCCCAAGAACAAAAACCTGAGAATATGCAATTTTTGGGACATAAGATTTCTGTGGAATGTAAGATAATAACATGGATATCATGCAGAATAATTCTTTAACATTTGAGTAGATCAGGGGTATACAACATGCAGGCTGCATGTGGCCTGCCACATTGCACTATGTGTCCTGTGGACACATTTGTAAATTTTATATACTTTAAATAATTACACAACAATTTGGGTGGTTTGAATTACCACTTAACGTGGTTTTTTCACATGTGCCCCATGAACCAGACCACAATATTTGTTGTGACCGTTTACCAAAAAAAGTTGAACATCCTTGGGTTAGATGGTGACGACTAGTGCTGGGCATGTAGAACATGGTGTGGTGATAGATTATAAACATACCTGAATTTTGAATTTTGTCTAAAATATTGATATAAATTAAGCAGGGCAAACGTGCACAGAATCCATACTGAAGTAATACTTTTGTTACAAAAATGACATGAAATAAAGTGAAAATATGCAATAGGAAGGTGGGTTTTATGAGTTTTTCTCAGAGTGTCTGTTATATTGCTGTGCAAAAGGAAGTGGAATATTTTGGTTTTATACAAGTTTGTGAACAAAATGGATTTTGGTAAGGAAGTCACTTTATCTATGGTTGATGGGTCCACTTTTTCCCACAGGAGCTGTCCCGAGGGAAGGCAGAAGCAGTGAAATTGCTTCAACAAGACATGCAACAAAAATTAATTGACTTGGAAACAAAAATGTCTGAGAAGCTGCAGTCTTCTGAACTAACAAATAAACAGCTTGAAGCAGAAGTTGCAGCACTGAAATGTCAGATTAAGGAACAAGAAGAAGCAAATAAGAGACTGGAGCTAAAGGTGAGATCCATGCAGGGTGAACAGTCTTCAGCTGAGATGACCGTTGTGGATTCTGAAAGGAGTTTTGAACTGGAAGTAGCACTGAAGGACTGTGAGAATAAACTGCAATCTGCTGAAATGAAACTTGCAGAGAAGGATAATAAGATTGCAGAATTGGAAGCCAACTCTGAACTTCTGACTACTGAACATAATAAGAAATCAATGTCTCTTCAAGCTGAAGTAGAAATAGCGTTAGCTGACAGACTGCAGGCTGAGTGTCAACTTTCAGAGCGAGAGCAGGAATTTTTAGAGGGGCAGAAAGTACTGGCAGAGGTACAATCACAGCTTGATTTGGAATTATCAAAGAAAATTGAATATGAGAGGAAATATATGACTTTATTAAATCAGGAGGGTAATCTGTATGTTCCTGCAAAAGATAAAGATGTAGAAATGGCATCATCTGATATAGCGTCCCTGAAAGAGAAGGTTCAGACTCTTGAAGTAAAGTTGACTGAGGCTGCAGAGGAATGTATCAAAATTGTTAGGGAGAAGGAAAACCTCAGTTCAGGTTTGGTGGTAAGCTTGAAGGCTGTTTCACAAATTAAGCAGTCTCTTCAGGCTTTGAGAACAGATTTGTATTGTAGACTGAACCATGTAAAAGATGATGTTACTAGGGTGGGCTCTCAAATGATGGCTATATTTGAGTTAATGAAGACAGAATTGGAAACTGTCAGGAGGGAACTACAGGAGAAAGACAATATCCACACTGACTTGAGAGTGAATGTAGGTGTGTTAGAAAAACAGCTAAGCGAACAGAAAGCAAAAAGTAAGTGTGAAGGGGACCTTGAAGAAATGTTAGAAGATTTGAAATTATCAAAGAGAAATTTGGAAACTGAGCTCTCAGAGAATAATACTTTAATTAGAAAACTTCAACATGAGTTGCAGAATATGACAAAAACACTTGAGAAGAAGGAACAAGAAATCTGTAACCTACGGGACAGTGTAACAAATCTTCAGGAAGAAGTAACTCAGAAATTGGAGAAAGCTAGTGAGGAGTTGGTAATCCTCAGGAATGATCACAAAATTAAGTTGCAGTCAAAAGATACAGAGATAAGTGAATTAACAAATAAACACAATGAATGCTGTAGAAAAATTACATGTTTGGAAAGCGAAGTAAGTACTGCTGAAAGTAATCTGGGAAATGTCAGTGAGAATTACAAGAAGTTGAAACTGGAAAATGAGAAATTGGATAACAAGGTGAAGGAATTAGAAGATCATTGTCACTCACTGAAAACAGAGGTCATAGTTTTGACTGAGGAGAGAACTGGGCTTGCCGGAACTGTTGAGGAATTGACACGTGAATTGACTGGACACAGAAGAGAAAATGATGTTCTTAATGAGAAGGTGCAGATGCTGACAGAATCATTGAATGATTCTAATAATGAAACAACAGAAGTGAAGGTGCAAACTGAGAAATTATCAAATGAATTAATGAAGGCTAGTGAGGAGAAACAGGTCCTGGAATGTCAAATTGAAGAGATTAGAGAGGCACATATGAAGGTTATTGAAAACTTGAAGTCACAGGAAGAATTCTGGAACAATACATCAAAATCGGACAAAGCAGAAATTATGAAACATGAGAGTGCATTGCAGTCATTACATACAGAGCTAATGAATGCAAAGCAACAGCTGGAACTAGAAACATCCAACCTGTCATCTCAGCTAAAACAGTCTCAACAGAGGGAAGGAGAGCTGTTGGCTGAGGCAGAGATGTTGAGAGGAGAAAACTTTAAATCTAAGGAAGACCAGTTAAATTTGAGATGTGAGTTGGAGCAGGCCCAGCAGAGGGTACAACTTCTTTCAACCCAAATTGAACATGTGAACAAAGAAAACGCTGATCAGGGTCAACTACTGAATGAAAAGCAGGCAGAACTTGAAATCATGGTGGCTGAGAAGGAGACTATTTTAGCCAAATTTATTGCTGAATCTACTAAGGTGCTGGAAACTGAAGCAAAATTAATTGCATTACATGAGGAGAGGGAAAAGTGTCTAGGAGAGCTGGCACTGTTAAAAGCAAGAGAGGAAGATATCAAGCAGGATAATATTAAGTTAGAAGAACAGTTAAATGTGGAAGCACAGCGGGCTAACTTTCTGGAAGATGAATGTAAGCACATGAAGGAAAGTAATGATCTTTTGACAAAGCAGCTTGAACAACTGAAATCAGTGGTTGATGGTTTAAAGAAGACCACTGAAGAAAACTGTGAATTAATAGAACACATGAAGGCAGAAAAGACTGCTCTGGAAAGTACTATTGACAATCGTGTTACTCAGGAGAAGGAAATCAGTGATAAAATTCAGAACCTTCAGTCAGAAGTGATACATTTGAAGTTACAAAATGAAAGCCTTACTTCAGAGGGAGAAATTAAGACACGGCAGCTAGAGGATTTGAAGAAAGAGTTTCAGCAGTCCATATTTGAGAGAAGTGTTGTAGAAGAAACAAGGCTTGATCTTGAAAAACAGGTGGGATCTCTTCTGAAAGAGAAGAGTTGTTTAGAGGAACAGTTAAGTGAAGCAAACAGTAAGAAAGAAAAGCAAGAAGATGAATGGCTACAGATAGAAAAGCTGTATGCAAATAATAAAGAGCTGCAGAGAGAACTGGACACTGTTTTGAAGGAGAAGCTTATTCTGGAACAGAAATTAACTACCACACTTGGAAATCTGAAAGGACTGCAGGCAGGTGATTTGAGAGAACATCTGGAAGATAACTTGCTAGAGAAGACAGATATGGAACATGGGTTTAGTGCTGATGTAGAAATAGTAAGAGAAATCCAGAATTTGGAGAAGTTGCTTGTAGAAAAGGGACAACTAGAACGTCAACTAGACAACACCCTAGTGGACTTGCAGGTGAAAGAGAAGCAACATGCTGAGTTAGAAGAAACACATGCACAAAAGATCAAGCAATTGGTGCAGGACTTTGAGAAACAACTGGCTCAAAAAGATGAGGAACTTATGAACACAGAAAATAAAATGTTTGGTGAGTATGGTATAAGTGTTTTTCAAAAGTGTACACCAGTTCTTGTTACAGGTGGAAGATATCAAAAGACATATGTAATGGAGTTGATACATTCACCATTTTGCATCCCACTAAATTTGTTCATTCATTTTAGTGTGCTTCTGCAATGTGTAATTGCAGAGAAATTTGTTGTATTGTCTGAGTGATGCTCTTCCACAGTCATTTTTGAACTGCTTGAATGGTTTCCTTGACACTTTGTATGCAAATTCTGCTTTTAATTCCTTACCATTATTAATTCTAACATGGTGACCGTGAGAACTTTTGAAAATGGTTGTGACACTAGCATACTATGTCAGATTCTGATATTTGTACCTCTGAAAAAATATGGTAATTTTAAGAAGGTCTTCTCTTTTTTTCTTTCTGTCTTTTGTTTCCCTTTTCTTGTAGCGTGTGAAATAATTATGCAGTGATTACATACTGTCTGTACTGACAGAACCATTGGAGGTAGTTGTGTGAAGTTTAAATGGGAATTTTTTTGTGTTAAGATCACAAACATGGTGCAGTATGTATATGTGAGATATGATAAGTGCAGTTTTTTTGTAGCTGAAATCTGTACTAAAGGAGTTTGTATTCACAGATGGATACAGCAATTGTCAGGAGCTTAGTTTTAATCTTGTCCCCCAAGTTATGTGTAGAGTCTTTGGGAGCTGTTTGGAATGACAGCACATCTCCATAACATTATTGTGCAAGTAAATAAAATGTGTGACTCAAGTAGGTTACATGCTGCAGACAAATGTATGTTTTAAAGAATTGATGATGAGGCTTGATTTAAACCTGGGTTAAGAATGTGTGCCCAGTACATACACTACATTCAAATTCCCACCACAATATTTTGCTAAATTATGAGTGTATTTGTTCTGAAGGGATTTGAACCAGGCACCTACATATAAATCACATATCTTAATGCTCGGGTGAGAATGATAATTGTGTTGGAATTTGAAATGGACCCTTAACTAGAGGCTTTGTAAAAGTTATTATGGTGTATAGAGTCCATGAGTTTTGACACACCCTTCAGAAAGTGTACAATTCTCTTACAAGTACTGCAAGGTGAAAATGCTAATAGCCATGCAAGGAGTTGCTATGTATGCACATGTCTATGTCTGTTTGTAGAAAGGACAGAACAGGAGGAGAATATCCAAATCAAGGAGTACCAGGACCACATTCAACAGTTACGTGAAGCATATGAATCCCAAGGCGAAAAATACCAGCAGCTGTATCTGCAACATCAAGAGACTCTAAAGGTATGGTTTCTTAGGCAACTTCATTTACAGCATTTTAATTTCTGAAAATTACAAAATATTTAGCACACATCCTTCATAAATGAACGTTTGATGAATGTAAGATCTTTGGAAAAAATGAAAAATTAACCAGGTATAAGTTTTCTGAACTTATAACTTATGTGTTCACGGAAATTTTGTTAAGTAAATGAAGAAACATAAGTATTCAAATGAAAAATGGAGAGGTAAAATACATGCTGTTGTAATCATGCAGTAGACAAATGTGGGACCATCAATAAAGAACCTGTTTTTAAACTTTAATATCTTATTTGCTATGTGTGTTGTGAAATGTTAAAACTTACAAAGTTGGTGTGCATGTGCAAGCACATGCAGACGTGACTGTGTCAGTGGTAGCAGAATGGTGTTTGTTGAGGAGAAAGGTATGTGCATGGATTTTATCATAACTTTACTCAATTTAAGTACATAGGAAGCGTGTTATGCAAAAATTGCCAGGAGGACCACGGACTTCAGGAGAGAATGTTGATTGCATAAGGGTGCCATGTATACAGAGTTCAGAGGACTCTCTTGCTCATGCAGTTTTTACCGTGGGTGTTTCCAGCACCACAGTTCCACATGCTGCATAAGCAGCTGAATTTTCATGTTCGCAAACATTTAACTGAGGTATGCACTCCCCACCATTCGATCACCATGAGAACCTTTGGCCAGGAACATCACCGTACTTCCAGTAAATGCCACCACAAATGCTTTCCTGTTTCTTAATCTTTCATTTACTCATTAACCTTTTCATGTATTTGGTTCTCCTAACTTCATTTTACCCATAGTGCCATAACTTTGTTCATTGCAGTTTTACCGTTTGTGGAATTTTTTAGAATATAACCCCTCTGAAATGTAAAAGTTCCCTGTGTTCCTAAGTTAAGTGATGTTCATGCAGGTGAAAGATGCTGAGTTGAGTAACTGTGAATGTCAAGTACAAGAGCTGCAGGCTGCCCACCAGCAGGAACTAGCTGAAGTAGACAGGAGGTGGCATCAATGTCTGGAACAACAGTTGGTAGAAGCTGAAGCACGATATAAAGAGGAACTGACAGAACTCAGCAAGGAATGGCGCTGGGAGAGGAAGGTTCGGTTTTGTTTAGTTGTTTGTGCATTACAAGTATTGCAGTTGCACATGCTGAGTACAGTTCATTATAAAACTGTGTACTCATGCACTTAATAAAAAGGTAGAAATTTTTTTGAAACTTCTGTCACTTCATGAACTCCTTTTTTTGAAAACTCAGAATATGTGCACAGATACATCCATGATGTTCTTCCTGAGTACATATGCCTTATATATCTGCTCTCCTTTTTTTCATCACTGTCTTGACAAGGATATTCCCGCACATCTAATTCATTACAGTTATTTGGAGATCTGCTAGGATAGCACAGTTGATGTACTGACAAGGCTACAGGATGTATGATCTGGGGTTTGAATCATATCAGGAGCAAGGATTTTTTTTTTCTCCTCCAGACAACCCAGACCAGCTCTGGGTCCCACCCAGCCTCGTATTCAATGGGTACTGGGTTTCTTTTCTCAAAGTAAAGCAGTGAGGTTGTGAAGTTGCCCACTGACCTCCATCTAGTGCTGAGGTTAAGAATGTGTAGAACTATATGCCTGCTTTCCATATAGGCTTTTAAGGTATGGACAGGTACAACATTGCCTTTTTACCTTTTGTTTGGAGATAATTTTGTGTCCTTAAAATAAGGTAACCTAGTATAATTGTACAGAGTGGTCTTTGATTAATGAAGTCACTTTATTTGTCCATAAAATTAGAACAATCTGTAAAAAAGGGTAGAGTTTTTCCAGTTCACACCATGAAGGCATATAGGGGGGTAGAATTATAGCTTCACACTTTCTTAACTTCTAGGACACGCGGTGGTGCAGTTGGTTGAGGAACTGTGCTACAAGCCGGAAGGTCGCAAGTTTGATTCCTGATGGTCGTCATTGGAATTTTTCATCGACATAATCCTTCCAGCCGCACTAAGGCCCTGGGGTTGACTTAGTCTCTAATAGAAATGAGTACCAGGAATATTTCCTGGGGGGTAAAGGCAGCCAGTGCATAGGGCTGACAACCCTATCGCTTTCATTGTCCGATTGTTTTGAAATCCGGGAGCCTCAACCTCCTGGAACCCTCAGGGCCTGTCCAGGCTTGTCATGGGATCACTGTACCTTTTTTCTTAACCACTACACTACAGGATGGTGATGGGTAAGCTTCATACCCTGGTCTCTGTACCCCAGGGAAAGAAACCCCGTACCCACTTAGTAGGAGGTTGGGTGGGCCCCAGAGCTGGTCTGTATGTTTTGGAGAAGAGAGAAATCTGGGATTGTAACCCCAAATTGTCGAGCCCATAGTTTAGTCACTGTACTGATTATGCTCCTTCATCTCCATAAGCAATCTGTAAAACCTCGTTACTTGTACTGTTATAATTATAGTACACATATGAAATACAGTTCCCAGTGTGAAATGTGTTTGGTGATTCTCTGCTTCTTCTCAGATGGCATGTCATATTTGAACGATGAAATTCCATCATACAGCTTGCAGAATTTATTTGTAGGCTGAAAATGTCACTGTGATGCCTCCAAAGTAATGAATTGTGGTGGCTGAACACCCCATCTGTGATAACTATTCTTGTGTGACAAGTCTTACAGGATTAAATCTGACAACAAAGGTTCAATGCAAAATCATCACTCTGCATGTCTCTGAGTCTACAGAAAGTAACAAGTACATGAATGCAGTAGTGCTACCTGCATGGATGGATTTTTAATTCTTTCAGTGTGCTTTAACATAATGCCAAAATACACACACACACACACACACAAAAAAAAAGCAATTACCATATACTTTTTGAAGCATAGGGCTCTCAGACATTTCACAGCTCATCAAATTGCAATTTGCGAACCACTTCATAAATTAACAAGTTTATTCATTATTTATGTTATGTGGTAATCTGTGTGCTTTTTACTTCAAGTTTGCATAATTATGTGAGATAAGATACACCAGACTTTGAAAAGTTGAGTTGCGGGCAGGCGTTTATATAATATTCATGTCATTAGTATGTTATGTTTTGTAGTATGTGCTTAAACATTCTTATTTTTTGCCCATTATCATTTGTTGCATCTGTGTATTCTGTTTACCTTGTTTTTCTGTTGTCTTAATTAAATTTGCATGTTTTATTGCAGACCCATGTTTCAGACAATGAAACAGCACAACATAAGGTAATTGTTTGTGTTATTACATCAAGTTATTTAATTGCAGTCAAAATTTGTTAATTCTGTACAGTGGGTCTCTGTCCATCGTCAGGTGATTCCTTAAAAGTGTGATAAATATGGAACAAGAGACTTGCATGTCGTAATGATACTTTGCTCCAGAAGAAAGTCATAAGCATTGGTACTAAACTCATGTTAGTAGTTTAACAGTAATTGTATCAATTTACACATTCAGTGTACATCTGTTTATTCCTTGAGGAATGAATGACTCCATCTACGTATAAGGAAATTAAAAGAGTCCAGAGGTTAAGGGCTGTGAATTTCTGCAGGCATCATCATTCATTCTACAAAAGAAATCTGGGGTTGGCTGCATTACTATCTTCCTGTGTCATAATTTTCTTGTAGCAGTGAATGTCTCCAGTGGCTCTAGGGGATCTTTCCACATTTAGGTCCTCATCTAAAAAAATTCCTTCATGGCTTACCAATGCGTGAAGGAATCCATCAGTGTCAAAGATACAAACTGCTTTTATTCCTCTTCTGCTTCCCTCCCATGCCCATTTCCATCTCTTCATCAAATCTGTTTAAAGTCCTGAGCTTGTCAGCTTTCCCCAGTTGTTTTCTCTTTATATCCATGGAAACAGCTGGTGACATAGGCTAGTACTGCCTTCATATGGCTGGAATGGACTTCATGCCTTGAGTGTAGAAGCTGGTGGTCTTTGGTTGATGTTTGCCCTAACTTCTCCAGTCATGTTGAAGATGCAGAAGCTGTTGATCTTCAAGTTATGGCTATCTTAAATTCTGCAGTCATATTGAAGATACAGAAGCTGTTGGTCTTGTTTGCTGTCTTCTGGCATCACCGTTTTTAATGGTCTTACTTATCTCATATTCCAGTCGTAAAAGTAGTGTCCATCTAATTATTTACTTATCACTTATTTAATGATGCTGACAGTATCTGAGACTGTATAGCATTGATTTGTAGGATGTTAATGAATGTTGAACGGTACTGGATGTGCACGGTAGTAGTAATAACATAACTAGAGGTACGGTACTGGAGGGACTAAGGAAAAATGTGAAGAGCCTTCTTAGGATAATCATTGTCCTGACCTAGATATGACCTGGGCACCTCGAAAGTACAAGTCAGAAGCCTCATTCCTTGTGCCAGCTTTTGTGGTAAAATTTACCGATGATGGACATTTGCAGTGTTGTGATATTTGTGAACTGAATAATTCAAACAAATTTAATTGGACATAATAATTTGTTGATCTGTATGCTTTTAATTAACTACAGTTTGCACTTTTAATGACAGTCTTTCTGTAGTCAGCAAATTAACCATTTATTTTGTGAAATCATTCCTAAACATGCCCACCATCCCCCCACCTGCACCCCAAAGTGGGTTCCTGTCCTCACCATCACTGCAATAAATACACACATAAAAGTGTCTATATTGTTACTTATTGTTACTATTAATTATACTGGATTTCTAGGACTTTTTTGAGTTCCCACACTGATTTCTTCATGTGTAATATTTTAACTTCAGGAGTATTCTTTCAGTGTTTTAAATAATTTTATACTACCAGGAGCTGGAAAATACAAGCCAGCTGGCAGTAGCTGCAGTGGAGAGTGGAACAGGAAGTATAGAATTATTACATCGTCAGCTGGTGGCTCAGGCAAATGAACTGAAAGAAGCAAAGAGGCGACACAGGTGAGATTGCAACGTTGGTTTTCTTTGCATCCCCCCCCCCCCCCCCCCCCCCCCTTTTTTTTTTTTTTTTTTTTTTTTTTTTTTTTTTTTTTTTTTTTTTTGGGTTTTTTTGTTAGGGATTTCTGGGGCTGTGGTGTGCCGTATTTTGATGGATTATGCTACTTTATCGGCCCGCCCGGCCCTGTGCGCCGCCCCGCGGAA
>Ga0123355_10015218_pt1 | contig 12079 bp, 9 predicted proteins | sample TergutEmb28metaG_3_FD_89872 | JGI IMG/M metagenome (GOLD analysis project Ga0123355, IMG submission 89872) | Embiratermes neotenicus P1 segment gut microbial communities from Petit-Saut dam, French Guiana - Emb289 P1 | ecosystem: Host-associated > Arthropoda: Insects > Digestive system > Gut ... | reverse complement strand
GAAAGTATCCCCGGTATCTGTCATGCTGTGGCGATTTCAACGGTGGGATAGGGGAGGAACAATTGATGCTGCAACTCATAGTACCATTTGCAAAAGCTTTTGCCGTGGGCGGCCTCTTCTGCGCTGTCGGGCAAATTCTGATTGACAGAACCAAGCTGACCCCTGCCAAAATATTAGTGATTTATGTGGTCGCCGGTGTGGCCCTAGGCGCTGTCGGGCTTTACGCCCCCTTAGTCGAATGGGCCGGGGCCGGGGCTACCGTGCCGCTCACCGGGTTTGGGCATGTCTTAGCCGAGGGTGTAAAAGAAGCCGTAGATGAACAGGGCCTTCTGGGCATCTTCAGCGGCCCTTTCACCGCCGGAGCGGCAGGGATCGGAGCTGCGGTCGTGTTCGGCTATTTAGCCGCTTTGGTATTTCGGCCGGAAGATAAATCGTAGACATATCGGCGGCGAGGCTGGAGACAAACCCGCTTCGCTGGGCATTGTCTTCCAAAGGAGCCGACCTGTGGGCCGGTTCGCTGCGGCGGGTTGTGGTGTGTCATTTCAGGCGCATGTTCTGAAATGACACAGATTCCACCTTTTTCACCTCTGTCGCACACTAGCGCGTACTCGTCGGTGAAAAGCATTTCGCCTACGGCGAAATGTAGGGCAAGGTTTTTGCCTGCAAGCTAAATCCCCCGCCAAAAGGCGGGGGATTGCTGATTATACTTAATAAAGACGTGTGTTTGTGTATTTTTTATGCAAATGGTGGACCGCAAAGTGGGCGTATGTTCGATTGCTTTTTATCCAACATTCGTATTACACTGCTAAGATCATCACTTGATCGTCCTTTACCGTGATGCCGATTTTCCTGATCGCTTTCTCATAGTGGTCCACCAGTTCCGTGGCGATTTTGTCTTCGATTTCTCGCTGAACCAGGCGGCGGAGGTTTCTTGCGCCATAGGTGAGGGAATAGGACTGGCGGGTCAGATAATCAAGCACGGTATCATCATAGGTGAAGGCATAGCCTTTCTCTTCCATGGTCGCTTTCAGCTCTTCCATCATGAGGGCGGCAATCTCGCGGAAGTCCGCCTCGGTGAGCCGGTTGAAGTAGACGATTTCGTCCACGCGGTTGATAAATTCGGGCCGCAGGAAATCGTTTAAGGCTTTGACCGCCTTTTCCTTGCCCTGTTCGTTGATACTGCGATTGAACCCCACCGCGCCATCCTTTTTATCACTGCCGGCGTTGGTCGTCATGATAACGACGGCGTTCTCAAAGTTGACATTGCGGCCCCCGGCGTCTGTGATATGTCCGTCATCCAATATCTGGAGCAGGACGTTGAGGACGTCCGGATGAGCTTTTTCGATCTCATCGAAGAGCACCACACTGTAGGGGCGTCGGCGGACTTTTTCTGTAAGTTGTCCCGCCTCGTCATAGCCCACATAGCCGGGCGGCGAACCGATGATGCGGGAAACAGCATGCTTCTCCATGAACTCCGACATATCCAGTCGGATTAAAGACTCAGGGGAACTAAACAGATCTTGTGCCAGACGTTTGACCAGCTCTGTTTTTCCCACTCCGGTGGAGCCAACGAAGATAAAAGAAGCCGGTTTGCGTTTGGCGGCGATCCCCACACGACTGCGTTTGATGGCTCTGCAGACTGTGCCCACGGCCTCGTCCTGGCCGATGATATGCCCCTTCAATCGACCCTCTAGCCCTGCCAAACGCTTGTATTCGTCCTCTCGGATGGAGCTTGCCGGGATCTTGGTCCAGAGCTCAATCACATGAGCCAGGTGATCCACTGTCAGCGTCGGAGGGCCGTCTTTTTGGAGTTCCATGAGCTCATCCCCCAGCTGAATCTCCTGGCTGCGGATGGCCGCTAGGCGCGCATAGTTTTCGTCCTCGGTCTGGGCGTCCGCTAGGAGCATGTCACGCTCTTTGCCGAGGTCGGCCTGCTCTTTGCGTATCTCTTCCATCCGAGCCAAAACTACACTTTTTAGATTGACATCACTACAGGCCTCGTCGATGAGGTCTATGGCTTTATCCGGCAAGAAGCGGTCCGTGATATACCGTTCGCTCATGACTACGGCCTGCCGCGCCATCTCGCGGGAAATCGTCACATGATGGAACTGTTCGTAATAATGGGCGACCCCTTGGATAATCTCTATGGCGTCCGCCACGGAGGGTTCCATCACCGTCACCGGCTGGAAACGGCGCTCTAGGGCGGCATCTTTTTCAATGTGTTTGCGGTATTCTGTGAAGGTCGTGGCACCGATTACTTGTATTTCGCCGCGAGAGAGGGCCGGTTTTAGGATATTCGCCGCATTCATGCTGCCTTCGGCGTCCCCCGCACCCACGATGGTGTGGACCTCATCGATGACTAAGATGATGTTACCCTGCTTTTTGATCTCTTCAATGAGCCCTTTCATCCGGCTCTCAAACTGGCCGCGGAACTGGGTTCCTGCGACGAGTGCGGTCAGGTCTAACAGATGCACCTCTTTGTCCCGGAGCTTATAGGGCACAATCCCGGCCTGGATACGGAGCGCGAGTCCCTCGGCGATGGCGGTTTTGCCAACACCCGGCTCGCCAATGAGGCAGGGGTTATTTTTCTGCCGCCGGTTGAGTATCTGGACCACACGCTCCAGCTCTTCCTCTCTGCCTATAATGCGGTCGAGCTTTCCTTCTTTTGCTTTTTCAGTGAGGGAAATACAATAGCTTTCCAAGAATTTCCGCTTTTTTCCGCGCGGATCTTTTTCCTTGCCATTCGGCGGCGGTCCGCTTCCCGGGCCACCCGGCTGCGGCGGACGTTCCATCGGCATACCGCCTGATCCGAACAGCTTATCCAAAAAGGGAAAGGTAGCCATATTTCCGGACTCTTCTTCAGAATCCCCCTCCATAGGGGCAAGGCTTTCGGCACCGCCGAACGCCTCAATCATCTCGCTGGAGATCGAGTCTAGGTCCTCTTCTGAGATGCCCATCTTCTGCATGATGTCGTCCACGGGCTTAAATCCCATTTCCTTGGCACATTTCAAACAGAGCCCCTCGTTTGTAGTGGCTCCGTGTTCCATTTTCGTGATGAAGATGAGCGCTACATTTTTTTTGCAGCGCGCGCAGATTGTTGGTTGCATGGTTCTTCCTTCGGCAGTGGATAAACGCGTTGTTGGATTTCTTGTTTCCCCCCGCCGTAAGCGGGGGGAAACAAATTTAAATCAACGCCATTTATCCACGGCCCTTCCTTCCTAAAAATGCAGGCCGCGCGGGGCCGTTCTTATTTGGTCTGTGGTACTGGCGGACGGCAAATGCCGCCCGATGTTATCTCTTCATAGTTGTGGCCGCACAATCCACTCTACAAGCTAATAAAGCCCCCCACAGGATTCAATCTTATGAAAAATTCCGTGACCCAAGTACTCGTGAGCAAATCTTCTGGTAAAATAAGTCCCGCATATCCCAAGGCCCAGGTCAGCATGAACACCAGCATGATCCCCTGAACAAAGCCCAGTATCCCGCCGCCGATGTCATCAGCCAGTTTAAGCCCCGGGAGGCGAAAAGACAAGTGAATGATGTTGTAAATTACCGTGAGGGCAATTAAAATCAGCAAAAATCCAATGATATACACAATGAAGAAGCAAAACGCATAGACCAGTATCTCCGTCATTGCCTGATTGACAGAGACGTCAGGGTCTCCGCGCTCCTCCATATAGCGCAGGGTAAGTAGCTCGGATCGGCTCGGATGGACACCCAAGTCCTCGAACATTTGTCGCGCGACAAGGGGTTCCAAGTGCGGTTCGAGATGGAATATGTCTTCCGTGGACAGGTCCTGGAGGTTTTCAGGTACAACCTCTTCAATGGCCTCTCGCTCTGCCCCGTCTAAATGACCGCTGACAAAGGGCCGAAACATGCTGGTAAACTCGGCGGAATAGGTGTTGGCCACAAGGTTCCCCCCATAAATGGCTACGATAATGAATAGGATCGCCAAAACGCCCCCGATCACACCCCGTTTATAGCCCTGCCAAACACAAAAGCCCAGTATTGCAATTATGAATATGTCTAATAATATATGCATTCTTTTCTATCCCCCATAGCTTATCTATATGTAGGCAAATGTCAACCTGTCGCCCCTACGCCTACGGCGGGGGGAAAATGAATTTATATAACGCTGTTTGCCCATACCCATCTATCGTTTTACGGTACTAATAATCGCGCCCTGTGTGATGATAATCGAAACACCGTGCCGTCCTCTCGCATAAGGACGCGGACCATACCCTCGGTCTCGGTCCAGTAGGCGTAGGCGCGATCACCCCGGTAAATCATGAGCTGGTCGAACGATAGGACCGCCAGATATCTGCCGCGCAAAGAAAGATCAAGCACCGCACCCTCCGTCGAAATCTCACGCTTTGTTCCATCCGGCTCTAAAAGCACCAGCAGCCCCCCGGCCCCGGTAGGGTGTGGGGAGATGTGCAGAACGACATTCCCTCGATCCGTATCATAGGCGTGGAGGTGCCAGTCGGGGAATTGATACGCACCCTTCGGCTCTCCCCTGTTCGATAAAAACCGTACCATATTGCTGGAAATTACACCCACCGAGCCGTTCCGATCGGTGAACCAGAGATCGAAAAAGAGTTCGCCCGCTTCCAGATATTCATATTCCGGCTCTTCCCGCTCGACGTCGATGGTATACCAGGCGACCCGGCCGCCGACCTCGGTCATCGTTAGAAATACCAAGGTTCGATTGTCCGCCGCCAGGCCAGCTGTGATCAAATGCCCGACGCCCGCGCGGACATGGAACCTAGCCCGGCCCTCTGGGTCATATACACGGACCACACCTAAAGTCCCGCCTTGTTCTGAACTCACGGTGACCCAGCCGTTTTCGTTGATGTGTGCGGCAATAATCTGCCCGTCTGCTTCCAAGTGCCAGAGATGCTCTCGCGTGTTCCCGACTTGGATATCGAACCCGCCCAAGTCATAAGCTAACACAAAGTCGCCTGCCGTTTCAATGACGGGATTCTCCAGCGGTACATGGGCTGCGTAGACCTGGTCTGCACGCCGATTATAGACGGTGACCCCTGAGCTTGAGGCTACAGCCAATCCGTCGCCGAATACGGAAAACATGTTAGAGGCCAGGTTTGCGAAATGAAATTCCTCCGCCCGTGTGACGCTACCCAGGTTATGGTATTGGATACCTCGAACAAGGTGTCCGACGGTGAGTCGGTCCCGGTTCATCGTCAGCACAACAAGCAGTAACGCCACGAAGGCCACAAGGCCCAGAAGCACACCGATTTTTTTGAGGCCCCGATTCCCTTTTATACTCCGACCTTCCATTCGACGTTCCTCACCATGATTTTGTTCCGTCCTGTATAATTTGCGCTGTTTTATTAGTATAGCACGAATCAAGGGCAATTGACAATTGTCATTTTTTATGGCAGTGGGAAAACGCACTGAAGATTTTCTTGTTTCCCCCGCCACAGGCGGGGGAAACAAATTTAAATCAGTGCAATTCACCCACTCCCTTTTTTATAGGGCAGGTTTCCCGCATTTACTATATTGAACTCCCACCGACCGCCTACGGCGGCCACCTCCCTCATACGCCTGCGGCGGGGAAGAGAACATCATGCAATGCTCTTTGCCCACCCCCCGCAACGGGTTTGTCTCCGGCCTGAAAGGAGTGGCTCAACCACCCCCTGTTCCATTATTTGCTTAAATGCCCCCGCCGCTCATCAGTTCTGTCAATTCCCCAATGCGTTCCAAAGGAAATGGCGGGTTCCCGAGCGGTTTCAAGGCAAGGGACATCAGCTTCAATGGGCTATCATCGGCGGCGCTGCGGTTGGAGCTTAAATGTCCGCAGATCCTGCAGCGGTGGATAATCGCCCACTCGCCGCCTTTTTTGACCCAAACGCCTATGGCCTCCATCGCTCCGCCGCAATCTGCTTCCCGATCTCCCGGTTCATTGTCTAAATGCTGGCTGGAAAGGCAATAAGGGCAATGGTTTCTATGGGCACTTGCTGCGCCGTGTGGAACGACCAGACGGTCACACACCTTGCAAGTAAAACTGTCATTGCAGGCGTTATGGCGATAATAGCCTTTCATGTATTTTTTTCGTTTATTTTCTCTGTTCAAGTGTTTTTCCTCCTGAAAGTTATTGTAATCCTAACTTTGTGGGAGGTTTCGCGCTATTAGCGTATACAAACCTCCCGGTTTGATACACTCTCGGTCATAGTTCTATTCATGCAATCATGTTCCTTTCTATGTTATCTATCTTGGTTTCTTTATTAGATTCCTTTTAAACTGTTTTACTTTGTTTTTTCCGCCAAATTGGTTGATTTTCTCATTTTCTATCTGACGGGCATTTAGACCATCATAAGACACTTCACGCTGTAATTTTTGGTAGCTCTCAAAGCGTTCTTCTGATAACACGCCGCGCTCAATTGCCTCTCTCACGGCGCAACCCGCCTCTGTCCCGTGGGAGCAATCGCTGAACTTACAGCGAACGGCGAGCCCTGTCACATCCTCAAAAGTCTTTGAGAGGCTCCCGGTGTGGATTTGCAGCTCGCGCATACCGGGCGTATCAATGACGATACCGCCGTTTGGCAGCAGAAGCAGCTGTCTGTGCGTTGTGGTGTGCCGACCTTTATCGTCATCCGCGCGGACTGATTTTGTCGCCAGTGCGTCTCGTCCCATAAGGCGGTTTATGAGTGTAGATTTTCCAACGCCCGACGAGCCGATAAACGCAGTCGTCTTTCCAGGCCCGATGTAGGTGCGGATTGCTTCGTATCCGTCTTCGCTCACGGAGGAGCAGACAAGGACATCCACGCCCATGCTTACACTGGCCATTTCATCCAGTTTTTGCGGCAAGTTGTCGCAGAGATCGGATTTGGTCAGGACGATGACGGGGGTCGCCATGCTGTCCCAGGCGATGGTCAGATATCGCTCGATCCGCCGCAAGTTGAAGTCGGCGCCCAGCGACATGCAGATGAAGATCGTGTCAATGTTTGCGGCTATCATCTGTCCGGCAGTCTTCGCGCTTACCGCCCCGCGGCCGGCACCTGCCGCCCCGCGCGCCAGCGCACTTTTGCGGCGCAAGATATGGTGGATGATTGCGTTTCCGCTGTGCTTGTCTGTCCGATCAATCATCACCCAATCTCCAACCGCCGGGAAGCTGGTGGGATCGTCTGCGTGGTAGGCAAATTTTCCGGAGACACTTGCGCTGATTTCTCCGGCTTCGCAGATCACCGTATATCGCTCACGGTGCCCGGCGGAAACTCTTGCGATGAATAGGTCATCATACAAAGTCGCTTCCTGCTCGAAGCGTTCGTTTAGTCCGTAATCTTTCAAATTGATTTTCAATGTTTTCATTCCTTTTCGTAAAATAAGCGTGTATCAGATTACATTTAGGCAAACAAAAAAGCGCAGTTACCCACTGCGCTACAAAACAAACAAAAGAACGTGTTAGATGAACACTTCTCAGGTCGTCATATAAGGCATTTGGGCACACAAAAACAAGCAGGAGACCCCGCTTACTGTGACGCAAATAGTTACCTTATTGACGAACCCTCACCAGTCATACCACACTTTCTTACTAATGTATCACCCTTAGTATAACATAATATTCTTGAATTGTCAATCAAGAAAAATGTTTCAGTTAGGTTCCCCGCATGTCCGCTCCGAGATATACCCTACAGCTTGAGTACAGAGATTATCTGTGTTAGACTGTCAGGGTAGATTCTTTTCTGCAGGGTGTTTGCGCCGTTAGCGTGGGGGCGCAGTATTTGTAGTTGTTGATGCAAGGGAGGACGGGTTGATGGCAAACACGCAAAAAAAATGGTATCAAAAAACACTCGATGGATGTGTGAGTAGTACGGGGAAGTCCTATCGAGTTTTGCTAAAAAGAGGAACAGTGAACAAGTTACTTGTAAACTTCCTCGGCGGTGGTGCATCTTGGAGCGTGGAAACAGCGGCAAGACCATTTACTGTAAGCTCAATCCTAAAAAAGCAAGAAGCCTTTTATATAAGCGATGTATCTTCCCTGCAACTGAAATTTGCAGATGTGGGCTTGTTCAAGGCAAGCGATAAACGGAACCCATTTCGTGATTGGCATATGCTGAATATCCCTTATGTAAACGGTGACTTTCACATCGGCAATCATGACTACCCTTATCAGAGTTTGAAAAACGAATCTAAGGTGTTGCATCATCACGGACAAAAAAATGTGACAGCGGCGTTGGCGGCATTAAAAGAATTCTTTCCCGAAACGCCAGAAGCCTTGATTATTATGGGTCTAAGCGCAGGCGGACATGGTTGTGTTGCCCATTCTCCGCAGATTCAAAATCTCTACCCAGCTTGCAAGCAGGTTGTTGTATACGCAGAAGGAACACATCTATATTCTCCGTTCTGGCCTAATGTCGCAGAGAGCGTCTGGAAAGTACGACCTGATTTAATGGATTACATTACGGGTGAAGTGTTAATGGCTGACCTATTCCGATATGCAAAAGATTATATGCCCCCATCAACGCTATTTCTACACTCAAATTCTGTGTGGGACAAGGCGCTCGTTGAAATGATGTATAAAATGAATCATGGGAAACAGCAGGTAAACGCTGAAGCACTCGCAGAATTTCATACGACTCTATTAAAAACCGTTAGAACGCTAAAGCAAGAAATCCCTGGCTATTATTACTATCTCACCGATTATGAGAAAAGCAAAAAAGATGGAACCACGCCACACACATTTGCGGGGGCACCAAAACTGCTGTATAGCGAAATGCAAGACGGCGTTTCCCTTGCAAATTGGATTTGCCGAGCGGTTGAGGGCAAGCCACTAGATATTGGAACGGCATTTACAGTATAAGCAGATAGCCTGGAGCGCAAAAAATCTACTTTACAGTTATTTTTGGAGACAGTAAAAATGGAGAGTAGCAGTTTATTTAAAACATTTTCAAAGTACGTCAGCTTGACTATTGTTGGATTGATTTCCTCAACAATAGTCATACTGGTGGATTATATTTTTGTTGCACAGGCAATGGGGCAAGATGGTCTTGCCGCTCTTTCTTTAGTAACCCCTGTGTACACCATAGTTCTTGGATTTGGCATGATATTGGGCATAGGCGGCGGTGCGAAGTATGCAGAATACGCAGCAAAGGGTGAGCAAGAAGAAGCAAACAAGCATTTCACCTTGTCGGTGAAATTAGGGGCTATTTTTTCCGTATTCCTTATTTTGGCTGGATTATTTTTTGCAATTCCAATTACACAGCTTGTTGGCGCAGAAGGTTATCTTGTGCATTTAGCGGCCGACTATGTAAGAGTAGCGTTGCTGGGTTCACCTATATTCTTACTTTATTTCATGCTGCTTAGTTTTGAACGTAATGATAATTCGCCCAAAGTGGCGATGGTTGTAGGGCTTATTGCCAGCATCGGCAATATTATACTTGACTATATTTTTATCATTGTTTTGGATTTAGGAACAGGCGGCGTAGTTGGTGCTACTTTGGTAGCGATGACATGTTCATTACTATTTTTGTGTATTTACAGGCTGCGGTATAAGGCTAATTATGCATTTGTAAGAACACATTTTGTTTTTAGCAAGATTCGAACTATTTGTGCCGTGGGTGCCCCTTTTCTATTAAATGTAATGATGTATTCATTTCTTATAATAACCTTCAATTTAACCCTGCTTCGTTTCGTTGGAGAGGTAGGAGTTGCGGCGTTTGGAATTATAACAATGCTGACTTTTTTGATACAGCAGTTCTTTGAGGGTGTTGGGCAGGGTATGCAACCAATAGCCAGTTATTGTTATGGCAGAAGCTATAGCAATGATTTAAAAAAGCTTGTGCGATATGGTGTTTTAACTAACATATTTTTTGCTATTATAGCTATTTCTATGACATTTTTATTTGCGGATAATGTAGTAGCCTTTTTTAATGCGGAAGGCGTTGCAGAATTGGCAAACCTTAGCGGGCAGGGGATAAGAATTTACTTCCTCGCACTTGCCTTCTTCGGCACTACAGTTGTTGCTGTTTCGTTTTTGAGTGTAACAAGCAGTCCGACTTTTGGATTGGCCGTATCAATTTTGCAAGGCGGCGGCATAGCCATACCACTTGTACTCATAATGTCGAGAATTTTTGGCGTCACAGGCGTTTGGGCAACGTATCCCCTTGCAGAATTTGTGTTGTCAATTGTTAGCGTAATCTTCTTGGTTCGAGCCAATCGGATTCACAAAAAGATGTTTACAAGTGGGGAAAGATGGAATCATACCCGTGCTATGAAAAACTAAAGTATAAAGTGACACAATATACCGTCTATTATGTCATACAATTTTACCAAATAATAAAGGTTGGTGAAACATGAAAAGAAGGTTATTTTTTTTGATTGCTGTGTGCGCGCTACTTGGGTTTGCCGCTTGCGCAGCAAACAGTCCCGGCGAACCCACATCGTCACCAGAGCAAACTCCTTATGAAACAGAAAGGCCCAATGAGGATACAGTTGGCCCGGTCGCTATGCCTGCTTTGCCCCCGCCACGTCCTACAGGCAGGATATTGGTTATTTCTAACGGGATAGAACATGAACCATATATTCACTTTTTTGACGACATAATGCGTACGGAAGATGGTGAACTACTGTCTGTTTCCGGGGGTGCTATTATGTATGAAGCGCTTTTTGGAACGCTGGCGGAAATTTCGTATGCGGATGATTTTGCGATTGTGAGGGAGGGAAGATATATAACTGATGAAGCAAGGGTTATATACACATTCTATAACAGCAATTTTGAGCGCGTTATTTCTGATCACACAATAGAGGAGTTTTCCTTTCCCGATGAAACGGGAGTATATCTCCTAATTCTTACAGCGGAGTGGGGGCGGGGTGGAGAATTTTCAAGGCTGGCATACATTTTTAAGATTAGAAAATAAGCACTAGACCGAGCAGGGCGCAAAACCGGCTCACAACGTAATACGCTAGACCTTGTACAGCAAAAGGCTTGAAAGATGAAGCCCGCATCTTTCAAGCCTTTTTGTAATTTGTCATCAGACAAATTGTTCAAAATGTTTCGGCCAGCGCAAACGCACTTACTGATCCTGAGAGGATGCGTTTCAAAACATCGAGTGCCGCCATAAACATCTTGCGTTTAACACTAGTTTTCTTTCGGATATCGACATCGCGCCTTACGATGCTATAAAAGCGTTTTCTGCCGGACCACTTCATATGCGACTACCGCGACGGCATTGGATAGGTTCAATGAGCGGATATGCGGCAGGATGGGAATGGTAATTGTCGTCCCCTTGCCGCTGGATAGGAGTGGCTTCGGCAAGCCTAGGGTCTCCTTGCCGAACAAGAGGAAAGGGTTATCCGGAAACTGGATGCGGCTATAGACTGTCTCCGTCCCGGTCTCGACGAAGAACAGAAGCTCGTTCCCGTATTTATCCAGAAACGCGGCCAGACTATCGTGCATTTCCAAGTCCAGATGCTGCCAATAGTCCAGCCCGGCGCGTTTGACGGTTCTGTCGCTGATTTCAAAGGGAATGGGTTTTACAATATGCAAGCGTGCGCCGATGGCGGCCGCAGTACGTGCGATATTGCCTGTGTTTTGTGGGATCTCGGGTTCGACTAAGACGATATGTAACATGACGGCGGGTGTCTCCTGATTTTCAATCTGTATCAATGGAGCAACGGTGTTGCCAAAACTGCGCGATGGAGCGCATGCTGGAAATAGAGGGGCGTATGCCGGTAACGGTTAGCCTGAAAAGTTGATTCGTTATAAGAGGCAGCCGCTCGTTTTTCCGGGGCAGGGCTGTTGTTTTCTTTTGCCTATATAATCAACACCAACAATGGCCGCACCTCTTTGCGGAGGATATCGGTTGCCTGCCTATCGCATGAGCGATGCTTTAGGGTATGTCCTAACATAGTTACTTGCACATGTTTCATCCGCCTGCGGCGTGGGGAACCAGCTAAACCAGCATATAACCCTATTTTATCGTGAGGGGCAGTGGCTTGTCAATTGCGTTTAAGGGTAGGGTTATGGGTCAAAAAAGTTGTTGATTAAATTCGAGCGTATTTATGAGCAAACCGACCATGATTTTGTGCATATCAAGAGACTTAGAATAGCAAATCGTTT